>Ga0182024_10000999_pt1 | contig 73415 bp, 66 predicted proteins | sample P32metaG_FD_120480 | JGI IMG/M metagenome (GOLD analysis project Ga0182024, IMG submission 120480) | Permafrost microbial communities from Stordalen Mire, Sweden - P3-2 metaG (Illumina Assembly) | ecosystem: Environmental > Terrestrial > Soil > Wetlands > Permafrost | place: Sweden: Stordalen...
CCCCACCACCTTGTTGCTTCCTCAGGTGGTGGAGGCGGTGGGGGACAAGGTGGCCGTCATCGCCGCCGGCGGGTTCTCGACCGGCAACGGACTTGTCGCCGCCTTGGCTTTCGGGGCGTCGGGCATCGCCATGGGGACGCGGTTCCTCCTCACCCGCGAGAGCACGGTGCCCGATGCGGTGAAGAAGGTCTATCTCGGTACGTCGGTCACGGGGACGGTGGTGACGACGCGGGTGGACGGCGCCCCGCAACGGGTCATCCGGACCACGCTCGTCGATCATCTCGAAGGAGCGGGCCGCATCGGCGCTCTGCCCCGGGCGCTGCGCAACGCTTTGGCCTTCCGTCGGGAGACCCACACCTCGATGCGGGCGCTGGCCAAGGAGGGACTGGCCATGAAGGAGGGCAACGAGCTCACCTGGTCCCAGGTCGTGATGGCCGCCAATGCACCCATGATGACGAAAGCCGCCCTCGTCGACGGTCACCCCGAGGTCGGCATCCTCCCCACCGGCCAGGTGGTCGGCGTCATCGACGAGCTGCCGTCGGTGGCCGAGCTCATCGGTCGGATCATCACCGAGGCCAACACCACCCTCGAGCGCCTCACCGGTCCGTAACCGTCCTTCGCATCACCGGCGAACGGCGGCGATCGCAGTTGCCGCGTGGGTCCGGACCCGACGATTGAGTCTTGACCGGCGCGGGGGCTGAGTCGACACTTGAGGCATGGCAAAGAAAGAGATTGATGCGTACTTGGCAGCGCTGGAGGAGCCAAAGCAATCCACGTTGCGTGAACTGCGACATACCATCCTGGGCATCATCCCCGACGCTGAACAGTGCATCTCGTACCGCCTGCCAGCCTTCCGACTCCGGGGCAAGGCGATCGCCGGATTCGCAGCCTTCAAGAACCACCTCAGTTACCTGCCCCATAGCGGATCAGTTCTGCCAGAACTGCATGACGAGGTCGCCGAATACGAGACGACAAAGGGGTCGCTCCACTTCCCCGTCGATTTGCCGCTACCTCGAGCACTCGTGAAGAAGCTGATTGACGTGCGGATCGCCCAAGCCTTCCGGGACTGAGCCGAAATGACCTCGGTTTCATGGGTGGCGGCGCTCATCCGGCGTGGAGCCCGGCACGAGGGCCAGTACGACCACCTGGTGGATCACCCACATCTAACGATTATGTGACCAGGGTACCTAGGGATCTCGACCGGAATCGACATGGTCGCCGCCCGGTGATCCCGGGGCCAACGACGTGACGCGGCATTGGGCAAGTGTTGGCGGAACAGAGGGAACTGGTTGGCTCGAGCGCGCAAGCCTCGTTAATTCAGAGGATGGCGTTCGCCACAACGCGTCTTTACGATGAATAGCAGCAGGACAAAAGGGTCAATGCCATGGCCAAGCGCGTCGTTGACAGGTCACGAACCAAGATTGTCCCGAGTCGCAACTCCTCGGCGCCCGTGCGCATGTTTGCCGCCACCGTCCTCCTCTTGCTTACCACTGTGTCCGTGGCCTTGGCCTCCTCCGAGGAAGCCGGTGCTGCCACGCAGACGGTCACCAACTGCACTGACTCCGGTCCTGGTTCCCTTCGTCAGGCAGTCGAACAGGCAAGTTCCGGTGACACAATCACGTTCAGCCCTTCTCTTTCCTGTGAGACCATCTCGCTGGCTAGCACTGTCGACATCGACATCAACCTGACGATTGACGGTCCGGGAGCAAGTGTCCTGTCCCTGAACGGGGGCAATGCAACCGGGGTTCTCCTGGTCGCCTCAGGTGTGGTCGCGACCATTTCAGGTCTGACTATCGAGGAAGGCAGTGCAACCGACGGAGGTGGAATCGACAACAGCGGCACGCTAAGTCTCACCAACAGCGTTATAGCCTACAACTCAGGGATATACGGCGGCGGAATCTACAACAACGGAACACTGAATGTTACTGACACCACCCTCTCGTACAACCATGGAGCCCCTGGGTACGGGGGCGGGATCTACAACTCAGGAGGAACTGTCACGGTCCTAGACAGCACTCTTGCGGTCAACACAGCCGACGTGGCCGGCGGTGTGGAAAACGTCAACGGGGGCACCATGTCCATCACTAACAGCACGTTGTCCGGCAACTGGACCGGACTAAATGGCTATTCCATTTACAACGATGGTGCGACGCTGACGATGATCCACAGCACACTTTCTAGTACCCCTCCCGGCGAACCGGGTGGTGACAACGGCATTGCCAATATCGACGGTTCGTTGACCGTGACGGCAAGCATTATCGCCAACAGCACGTTGGTCGGAGAGACAGACTGCTCGGGCGATATCACCGACGGTGGATACAACCTTGACGATGACGGTTCGTGCGGATTTGATGCGAGTACAGATCTATCTGATACACCTTCGGGTCTCGATCCCGAGGGACTCATAGACAACGGTGGACCCACCGAGACGATCGCCCTGGATCCAGGTAGCGCCGCAATCGGAGCCGTTAAGAGCGCACCATTGTGTTCCACTACCGACCAGCGCGGGGTAGCACGCCCCATGCCCTGCGATATCGGTGCGTTGGAGACGGACGACGTGGCCCAGACCATCACTTTTGTCTCTACCCCACCCGCAGACGCCACCATCGATGGGCCCACGTATGCCGTCACAGCCAACGCCACCTCTCGTCTACCAGTGACTCTGAGCATCGACTCATCGAGCACTTCGGTGTGCTCGCTAGATAGCACCACTGTCAGTTTTGTTGCAGTCGGGGAATGTGAGATCGACGCCAATCAAGCCGGGGATCAGAACTACGCTGCTGCGCCTGAGGTTCAGCAAGCCTTTCATGTCGGCCCTAATGTTCGGGCCATTACGAGTGCTAGCGCTGTCTCAGGGTCCGTTGGTAAGCCCTTGTCCTTTACGATCACGACAAGCGGATCTCCAGCCCCAACGTTGCACCGAGTTGGGAAGCTTCCAAAGGGTCTCTCGTTCACGGACAATCACGACGGCACAGCGACGATTGCGGGCACTCCTCGCAGAGTGGGAGCGAGACACTTGATGATCAAGGCCATATTCGGCGCTGGCGAATCAAGATCGGTCGTGCTCCAAGGCTTCAGTGTGGCTGTCAGTTGAGTCGCTGAGAGGTCATTTGGGGTCACGCCGGACGGGCCACGAACCCAACCGCCGATCGGACCGGCACTGTTGTGCGCTTCTCGATCACCACCAGCGCACCCTGGAAACGGGCTGTGCTTGCAGGCGCGAGCGTCACCCACCGGCACCTTGGGGCTATGCCGGGCTCGTCCCCGTTGAGCATTATGGGACAGCCGCCGACGTTGCCGCAGTCGGCCGGTTTGCACGCAGCGCTCGATTGCACGGACGTGCGGGAGAGGGGGGCGAGTTCGCGTGGGTGATGTGGGCGATACGCTCGGTGGGTGTTGGAGCTGCAGCGCCTTCGGAGCGATCACGCCGCCGCGGTCCTCGCTTTTGAGGAGGCGAATCGGGCGTACTTCGCCGTCTCGATCACTGATCGCGGTGATGAGTTCTACGAGCAGTTCTCCGAGCAACACCGCGCGATTTTGGCCGAGCAAGACGCTGGGGTGTGCGTCTTTCATGTGCTCCTGGACGGGGACGGGACGGTTGTGGGGCGCTTCAACTTGTATGACCTTGTGGACGGAACTGCCGAGGTCGGCTACCGGGTTGCCGAGCAGGTGGCCGGTCGCGGGGTGGCGACCTCGACGCTGCGAAAGCTATGCCGGCTGGCGGCCAAGCAGTATGAGTTAAGGACGCTCAAAGCGGCGACCAGCAACGAGAACGTCGCGTCCCAGAGAGTGCTCGAGAAGGCCGGCTTTGTGTCCGTCGGACCGACTGATGTGGGTGGTCGGCCAGGCCAGTTGTACGAGTGCTCTTTGGACCGACGTCCGCCGTACTGAGCCATGGAGAAGGTCTGAGGTAAGCATGATCCACTATGCAGCACGAACCGCGATAGGGGCACGGGTGTGGCCTTCTTCTCTGGGTCGCTTCAGGGCCCGCTCACCCACTGCGACTTCGCCGCCTACGGCACCGGCTTCAACCAGCCCACTGACCTCGGGGGCACCATCGCCATGGGGGTGAACCCATACATCCTCACGCCGACGAGCACGTCACAGGCCTCCGTTAGTCTCGGGTCCATGGCCGATCTGTCAGGTACACGCGTCCTCGTCTTCGCCGCCGATCTCTTCGAGGACATGGAGCTGCTCTATCCGGTGGCCCGTCTCCAGGAAGAAGGGGCCGCGGTGACGGTGGCCGGTCTCGACGACCAGCCGGTGCACGGCAAGAAGGGCTACGGCCCGCTCGCCGTCGACACGACGGTCGACCAGGTGAAGGAGAGCGACTTCGACGGTCTCGTGATTCCCGGTGGCTTCGCCCCCGACAAGTTGCGGCGTTCGGAGACGGTGCTCGATCTGGTGCGCGCCTTCGACACGGCCGGGAAGCCCATCGCCTTCATCTGCCACGCTGGCTGGGTGCCGATCTCGGCCAAGATCGTGAAGGGTCGCCGGGCCACCAGTGTCGGCGCCATCCGTGACGACATGGTCAACGCCGGGGTCGACTGGGTCGACGGAGCGGCCGTGGTGGACGGCAATCTCATCTCGGCCCGGACCCCGGCCGATCTGGGCCCGTGGATGAAGGCTCTGATCGCCGCCCTCGCCGACGGCCCATGAGGCGCCGCCGCGCCCGGCACCAACATGTGGCGCCCGTCAGGGCAGAGCGAGATACAGCGTCGAGTTGAGCGATGTCTGGCTGCAGGTACCGGCGGCCGGCGACTGGGAGCCGACCCTGCCGCTGAGGACCCATGGGACGTTCGAGTCCGGCGGGGGGACGATCTGGTAATGACGGTACAAACCCTCCGTCGTCCTCGGGTTCCCCTGCAACAAAGACTCGACCCGAGCCATCGTGAATCCGACGAAATCGGGCATCGTGTAGGGGAGCCCGCAGGGCGGAGCGGTCGTGGTGGTGGTCACCGGCCCCGTCGGGATCGTCGTCGCTGGCGGTGCCGGGGGCGGGGTCGTGGTGATGGTGGTCACCGGGGATGTTGTGGCCGTGGTCCCCGCCGGTGCCGGCGCCACGGTGGCGACGGTCGTCGGCCGCTTCGGAGCTCTCGCCCCGGGGTGTCCCGGTCTCTTGGCGGAGGTCTGGCGCCGCGTCGTGGCTGCGGTGCGCGGCCCTGTCGTCGTGGAGGTGGCGACCTTCAGGGGAGGCCGGGTCGTCGACGAGAGTCCTCGACCGACGGTGGACGTCGGTGGGTGAGCCGACGAGCGGGCGGCGTGGCCCCCACCAGGTGTGGCGCACCCTGACAGACAGGCGGCCAGGCTCACCACGACCGCGAGGGGGAGAAGTGCCGACCGCTTCCCCGAGGCCGTCGCCTGACCCATCCCACCGGACGGTACGCGAGCAGGATCTACGCATTCTCGACGGCTCCCCAACAGACGACGGCGCCGGCCACCCCGGGCTGACGCTGTCGCTCAGAACCGGTGAGAGGTGTGGCCGAAGGCGCCCTTGGCGAAGGCCAGGACCTTGGCCGGCCTCACGGCGAAGACCAGAACGACCTCATCGCCGTCGTGGTGGTGGAAGCAGCCGTCGCCCAACCGCCACTGCCATCGCCCGTCCCACTTCGAGGCCCACGCCGCGGCGAGAGGCGTGAGCACCTTCTCATCGGTGACCGGGACGGCGTCGCCCTCGATGACGACGTCCAACCCCCGGTCCCAGTGGCTGCAGCCCGTCGTCAGGGTCACATGGCGGTTGCCGGCCAGGTTGACGGCCTTCTGCTCGGCGATCCCGGTACAAAAATGGATGGCCCCGTCGAGCCATACGGCCGGGAGCGGAGTGACGTGGGGTCGGCCGTCCGCCCGCACGGTGGAGATCCAGAACAGTTCCGCCGCCTCGATCACCCGGAGGGTCTCATCCCATCCCGTGGCCACGGCATCGGGATCACTGAAACGCTCGTCTAGCGCTGTCACTGGTGTCGTGCTCAAAGCTCCTCCTTCCGATCGAAACTGCCGTCATGAGCCCACACGCGCCCGGAGCCACTCTTCCCAGGTGACGCGCCCGTGGGCGTGATCGGGGCAGAGATGAGAACCCCGGTCGAAGTCACCGAGGAGGCCGACGGCCGGCAGCGGGACGAGCAGGGTGCCGGACCCGGCGATCCGCCGCCGGGCCGCCGCCAGCGCCCGCATAGGGACCACCACCGGCCCGCCGAAGTCCTCGGCCCGGCCGCTCTCGCCGCTATCGACGAGATCGGCCAGACGTTCGCTCACGTCGCCGGTGTCGACCGGTTGGAACGACAGGTGGGTGGTGACAGGGAAGACGCGCCAGCTGAGGAACCGGTTGAGGAGGTCGTGGAACTGGGTGGCCCGTTGGATGGTCCAGCGCCCCCCGCCGGATTCCACCAGCTTCTCGGCGTCCCACTTGGACCGGTAGTAGGCGAACCGCATGGTGTCGACCCCGACGATCGACATGTAGATGAGATGGGCGCCCGCCGTCCGGGCCGCCGCCACCACCTTGGCCGTGCCCTGCACCTCGACGCTCCGGCCCCCCGAGGTCGCGGCGTGGATGACGGCGTCCATGCCGGCCATCGCCTCGGCCAGTCCCTCGCCACTGCGGACGTCGCCGCGCAGGTGGGATACGCCCGAAGGGACCGCCCCGAGCGCCGGTCCGGACGCACCGTGCCGGCTGAGGGAGCGGACCTCGTGACCGCGGGCGGCGAGGCGGGGGAGAAGGGCCGATCCGAGGGTGCCGGTGCCGCCGGTGACGAGGACATGGGCCATCGGTACGGTTGGGTTCGCTAGCCGAGGCGCTCGATGATGGTGGCGTTGGCCTGACCGCCGCCTTCGCACATGGTCTGGAGGCCGTAGCGGCCGCCGGTGCGTTCGAGCTCGTTCACCATGGTGGCCATCAGCCGCGCGCCGGAGCAGCCGGTGGGGTGGCCGATGGCGATGGCGCCGCCGTTCGGATTGACCTTCGTCATGTCGGGGTGGAACTCGGACTCCCAGGCGAGGACGACCGAGGCGAAGGCCTCGTTGATCTCGATCACGTCCATGTCCGAGAGCTTCATCTTCGCCTTCTCGAGCACGAGCCGGGTGGCGGGGATGACGGCGGTCAGCATGATGACGGGGTCGTTGGCGGCCACGGCGAAGGTGTGGAAGCGGGCCCGGGGCCGCAGACCGAGAGAAGCGGCCCGCTCTTCGGACATGACGAGGACGGCGGCGGCCCCGTCGGAGATCTGGGAGGAGGAGGCGGCGGTGATGAGGCCGTTCTCGGAGAAGGCGGGCACGAGGGCGGCCAGCTTCTCGATGGACGAGCCCCGTCGGACGCCTTCGTCATAGTCGAGGACGGCATGCGGATCAGCCTCGGTGCCGGCGGCTAGGGGGACGATCTCGTGGGCGAAGCGGCCCTCGTCCTGAGCCACCGCCGCCCGGCGATGCGACTCGAGGGCGAAGGCGTCCATCTCCGGACGGCTGACATTCCATCGCTCGGCGATCGCCTCGGCCGAGAGACCCTGGTGGATGAATTGGTAGCGGGCGTGGACGGTCGGTCCGTAGGCCTCGCCGGGACCGGGGTCGGTGGTCGATCCGATGGGCACCCGGGTCATCGACTCGACGCCGGCACCGATGACGATGTCCATGGCGCCGGACATGACGGCCTGGGCGGCGAAGTGGACGGCCTGCTGGGCCGAACCGCACTGGCGGTCGACGGTGGTGCCGGGCACGGACTCGGGGAAGCCGGCGGCCAGCGCCGCGTTGCGGCCGATGTTCATGGCCTGCTCGCCCACGGTCATGGTGCAGCCCATGATCACGTCTTCGATGAGGGCCGGGTCGAGGTGGTTGCGCTCGACGAGGGCCCGCAGCGGCTGGGCGGCGAGATCGACGGGGTGCCAGGCCGAGAGGCGGCCGTTGCGGCGACCCACGGGGGTGCGGACGGCGTCGACGATGACGGCGTTCGGCATCTGGTCCTCCTCTTTCGAACGGCGGACCATTGTTGCCGAGGATCTGGCGGTGTGTCAGATTCGACGGGCCATGGACCTCCGGTTCACCGATGAGCAGGACGAGTTCCGGTCAGAGGCGCGGGCCTGGTTGGAGGAAAACGTCCCCACCAAGGCCAACGGCCGGGGTCCGCTGCCCTCGCTCGACACGGCCGTCGGCTTCGAGGCCCACCGGGCCTGGGAAGCCACGATGTACGACGCCCGTTGGTCGGTCGTCTCCTGGCCGAAGGAGTTCGGCGGCCGGGGCGTGGGGCTCATGGAGTGGCTGATCTTCGAGGAGGAGTACTACCGGGCCGGCGCCCCCACCCGGGTCTCCCAGAACGGGATCTTCCTCCTCGCCCCCACCCTCTTCGAGTTCGGGACGCCCGAGCAGCAGGCCCGGTTCCTCCCCTCGATGGCCTCGGCCGAGAAGATCTGGTGCCAGGGCTGGTCCGAACCGGACGCCGGTTCCGACCTGGCGGCCATCAGGAGTGGCGCCGAACTGCGGGGCAGTGGCCACGATGGCCCAGGGACCTGGGTGCTGAACGGACAGAAGACATGGTGCAGCCGCGGGGCTTTCGCCGACTGGGTCTTCGGGCTCTTCCGGACCGATCCCGAGGCGCAACGCCACCGGGGTCTCACCTACTTCCTCGTCCCCATGGACGCCCCGGGGGTGACGGTCCGTCCCATCGCCCAGCTCGACGGGGAGACGGGATTCGCCGAGGTCTTCTTCGAGGACGTCGAGGTGCCCGAAGCCCAGGTTCTCGGAACGGTCAACCAGGGGTGGTCGGTGGCCATGGCCACGGCCGGCTCGGAGCGTGGTCTGTCGTTGCGGAGCCCGGCCCGGTACACCGAAGCGGGACGGCGGCTCCTTTCTCTCTACCGCCGCCGGGCCGCCGCCGATCCGGTGGCCGCCGGTCGGGTGGCCGACGATGTGGCGCGCGCCGTTATCGACGCCGAGGCCTACAAGCTGCACACCTACTGGACGGCCACCCGTGTTCTCGACGGGGCCGGCGTCGGTCCGGAGGCGTCGATGAACAAGGTCTTCTGGTCCGAGACCGACCTCGCCCTTCACGAGGCGGCGCTGGCTCTGCTCGGAGCCGAGGGGGAGCTTCTCGACCAAGACGGCTCGCCGGGACAGTGGCTCGACGGCTTCCTCTTCGCCCTGGCCGGCCCGATCTACGCGGGGACGAACGAGATCCAACGCAACGTGGTGGCCGAGCGGGTGCTCGGGCTGCCGCGGGCCTAGGCGCGCCGGGGCCGGTCGAGCCGATGCATTTCGCCTTCGACGAACGCCAGCTCGAGTTCCGCAGCCAGTTGCGTGCCCTCACCGACAAGACCTGTACTCCGGCGGACATACGCCAGGCGTGGTCCTCGGAGCAGGGCTGGTCCTACGCCCGGTGGGCGATCCTGGCCGACATGGGGGTGGTGGGCCTGACCGTCCCCGAGACCTATGGGGGCCTCGGCTTCGGGCTCGTCGATCTGGTGCTGCTCCTGGAGGAGGCCGGACGGGCCGGCCTGCCCGAGCCGCTGCTCGAGACGACGGCGCTCGGGGTGCCGGCGCTCGTCGAGGCGTCAGGAGAGCGCGCCCACGAACTGCGGGGGCAGTGGTTGGCCAAGATCGCCGCCGGTGACACCGTCGTCGCCGCCGGGTCCGAAGGCATGCCGGCCGTGCCCGGGGCGATGTCCGCTCATCTCCTGCTCCTCGAGCGCGCCGGTGAGCTGCACGCGGTACCGGGGGAGTCGACGGTCCGGGTGCCCCGGGCCGCCCTCGACGGGGCGCGCCGTCTGGCCGAGGTCTCCTGGGAACCGTCGGCCGAGACGCTTCTGGCCTCGGGCGAGAATGCCCGCAGTGTCCTCGCTTCTCTGCGCCACCGGGCGGCGATGGGCACGGGGGCGGAGTTACTCGGGGTGGCCGACCGGCTGATCACGATGACGGCGGCCTACGCCGTCGACCGGATCCAGTTCGGTGTGCCCATCGGCTCCTTCCAGGCCGTGAAACACCATCTGGCCAACGCTCTCATCCGGCTCGAGTTCGCCCGGCCCGCCGTCTACTTCGCCGCCTGGTCCCTCGACAACGCCGACCCGAACGCCGGTGGCCACGCGTCGATGGCCAAGGCCCTCGCCTCGGAGGCCGCCACCGGCGCCGCCCGGATGGCACTGCAGGTCCACGGGGCCATCGGCTACACCTGGGAGCACGACATCCACCTCTGGATGAAGCGGGCCTGGTCCCTGGCCGGCGCCTGGGGTGACGCTCGCTTCCACCGGGCCCGGGTCCTCGAGCACCTGCTTGATCAGGGTGACCCCGTCGATCAAGGGGACCCCGCATGACGTCCATCGTGGAGACGTATCTCGACCGGATGGTGGCCCATGACTTCGACGCCATGGCGCAGTGCCTGGCCGAAGACGTCGTCCGTGTCGGGCCCTACGGCGATACCTATACGCCGAGGGACACCTACGTGGCCATGCTGGCCAAGCTCATGCCGAGCCTCCCCGGTTATTCGATGGAGATCAGCCGGGTGATCGTGAAGGACAGCCTGGTGGTGGTGGAGCTGACCGAGGTGGTCGAGATCGGGGGCGCCCCCCTAGTGACACCCGAGGCCCTCGTCTTCGAGTTGAACGACGACGGTCTCATCGCCCACATCTCCATCTATATCCAGACACTGCCGAAGACACCGCCCGCTGTCTGACGGGAACTTGCGCCCGATCAGGCATGTTCGTCCGGGTGGCTTCGTGCCGATCCGGGAGGTCTCCGACAAGAAATCTAAAGCACGCCCCCATGTCCGTCAGACGGCAGATCATGTCCACCGAACCGGCGGTGTACGGGCAGGGCCAAGAGGCCAGCCGTGTCGTGCTCAGGACTGGACCGCGGCGATCATCGCCATGACAGCAGGATTCGCTTTCACAGGGACCAGACGGGATGTGGGGTGCTCGCTGACCCACACTCGGAAGAGCTCGTCGGCGAAGCCCTGCCCGATCTGGTCGATGCCGGTGAAGTCCAGCTCGACGACCTCGAAGCCCTCAAGGCGCGCTCCGATCAGCTTGGCCTCCGTGCGCGACACGAAGTCGCCCTCACGGAATAGTGCGACGTGAATCGTGGTCTTGTTGAAGCGACTGGACACCGGGTCGGATAGCCCGGCATAGACGTCCTTGGGGGTAATCGGGGTGTCGCGTCCGATCTCGCAGCGCACCAGCGTGCCGGTCCGCGGCTTGTCCAACCAGCCGATTGCGAAGTCGTCGATCTCGTTGTTGACGGTCCAAACGAGCTGGTTCGCCGAAATGGCGAAGTGGCCGACCATCCGGGAGGTGAAGTAGATGCCCAGACCGCTGTGGTGGGCTGGGTCCGTCGTCTGCTTCCCCTTGGAGAGCTCGCCAACCGCCTGGAAGTCATCGGCGAGCCCCCGGGACTGGCGGATCGAGGCGAAGGCACCCACGCCATCGTCCTCGATCTCGAAGGCGACCTGCTCATGCCCCAAGAACCACCGAACATCGACAGTGCTCCCCCTCGAGTGGTCGATGGCGTTGTTGACCATCTCCGTGAAGGCGAAGTTCAGGATCTGCACGAGGTTCGGGGTGTCCAAGATGTCCGGGTCAATCTGCCGGAGAGCGCTGCGCTCGTTGCCCCAGACCTCGTTCTCGCTCAGGCCCTCGAGTGCGTACGAGCTGGAGTGCTGGGCCTTGTGCCGGTAGCGGCTTGAGCGGCGAGCACCTTCTGCGATGAGCAGCCCGCTCTCGACCATCCTTCTGAGGTGGTAGTGGGCCGCCTGGCGCGTGACGCCGGCGGCGGCGGCCACCTCAGAGGAGGTGATGTAGGTCCGGGCAGCGAAGAGTCGCGCTATGACCTCCGGAACACTCTCGGTCTTGTTCATCGATGGATGCCTCTTGACACATGGGGGCAGGAGTTGCCGATCTGTGCTTTACCTTTTGACTCAACACGCCAGACAGTACCATTTTGAGTAAAAATGTCAAGCATATTATGAGGGCTCGGCGATTTGAGTAAAAATGTCAACACCCGGGCACGAACGGCCAGCGCTCAGAAGGTCGCCTTGTCCGCTCAGCGATCGAAGACGACTGGCTACTGATCCTCGACCTGGACCGACTTCCCGTCGCGCCAGGAGCGCAGCACGAGGAAGCGGCCCTTCAGCGCGCCGTGGTCCCAGTGGCCGAAGCCCATCGTCGTCCCTTCCATCCCCGTGGCCGCCGGGATCCGCTTGATCCGCTCCAGGCCTGCCTTTAGGCCGGTCCGGGTCAGGTGGGCCGAGCGGGCCACGCCTTCGGCCAGGAGCCGGCCAATGTCGTAGGCGGCCACCCCGACCGGACCGCGGGCCGTCTTCGGGGCGAGCGTAGCCAGACGGGCGCGCGCCGAGTTCTCGTCGGAGACGCCGTCGACGTAGACCCAACCCTCCCAACCGGCCCGCCAGTCGCGGCGGGTGTAGCCGAACATGAGAGACGAGTTGGCCACGATCGGAAGCAGCCACCGTTCATCCTCCACGGCCAGGGCCACGGCCCGGGCGGCCACACCGAGCCCGAGGTAGACGAGGCTCTCGGGATCGCCGGCCCGGAGCCGCCGGATGGTGGGGGAGACATCTTCGGCCAGGGGCGCGATGGCGGCGCTGCCGGTGATGTCGATGCCGGCGGCGGCGCAGGCCTCGGACAGCGACTCGGCGTAGCCGCGTCCGACCGGTGAGTTGTCATAGACGGCGGCCAGAGAAGAGATGCCCCGGCGGGCGAGATACTCGACGAGTACGACCGGCTCCTCCTGGAGTGACCCCACCTGGTAGTGGAACATGGACTCGCCCCGGGTGTGTTCGCCGCCCGTGTAGTTGATGGTGGGGACCCCGGCGGCGTCGGCCAGGGGTCCGATGATGAGCCCGTTGTCGCTGATCGACGGTCCCACCACGGCCAGGACGCCGGTGTCGACGAGCTCGGCGTAGGTCTTCTCGACGTCGTGGGCCGTGCCGGCGGGCAGACCACGGGCCTGGCGGGCGACGAGCTCGAAGGGCCGGTCGATCCGACCCGTCGAGGCCACCTCGGCCATACCGAGATACAGCGCTTCTTCGACCGAGGCGCCGCCGTCGGCTTGCGGGAAGTCGTAGATGACACCGATGAGGATCGGTGCCGGCGCCGGCGGAGGGGACCCTGGTGTCATGGACATGATGTGACCTCCTCGGGTCGTGATTCGCCTGCCGGGCCCGCGGAGTTTACTGACGTGACCGTCAGTGCCAGGGTGGGACCCCGTGGACACCCTTTCCGATCATCTCCGGACCGTGGCGCAGCGGTTCCCTGATCGGCCCGCCCTCCGGGTGCCGGTGGCGTTGTCGGGCGCCCCGGGCGACACCGGCGACACCGGCGACACCGGCGACCCGGGCCGGCGGCGATTCGACGAGATGTCCTACGGCGAATGGGAAGACCGTTCGAACGCGGTGGCCCGGGGGCTCGGCGCCGCCGGGGTGGAACGCGGTGACCGGGTGGCGCTCTTCGTCGGCAACGACTGCGCCGCTCTCTACCAGATCGGCTACTTCGCCGTCCTGAAGGCCGGGGCCGTGGCCGTACCGATCAACCCGCGGGTGGCGCGCCGGGAGCTCGAGCACATGGTGTCCGACAGCGGGGCCTCGGCCGTGGTGGCCGGGCCGGGCGAGTTGGAACGCGTCCGGGCGCTGCCGCCCCTGACGGAGGGGCCGCTGCTCGTCATCGGTCCCGGCGCCTCGGAGCCGGGAGAGCTCGACTGGAACGGGCTCATCGACGGCGACGGCACCCGCTTCCAGGTCGAGGTGGGGCCGGACGACATCGCCGACATCCTTTACACCTCGGGAACGACGGGACTGCCCAAAGGTGTGGCGGCCACCCATTCGAGCGCCCTCGTCTCGCATCCGCTGATGCCGATCGAAAAACAGGTATCGCTGCTGCACTGCATTCCCCTGGCCACCTTCCTCGGCACCCATGGCACCCAGACCCTGTGCCTGCGGCTGGCCGTGACCAACCTTCTGCTCCCCACCTTCGACGCCCGTCGGTTCGCAGAGCTGATCGACACCGAGCGGCCGGCGTGGATCGTGATGGTGCCCGCCCACGCCCTTCTTCTCATCGAGTCGGGCCTGCTCGAGGAGATCGACACGTCGTCTGTCCGGATGCTGATCTACGGGAGCGCTCCCATGCCGCACCACGCCGTGCAGCAGCTCTCGATCTCGTTCCCGCGGGCCACTCTCATGAACGGCTACGGCCTCACCGAGGGGGGAACGAGCGTGGTCACGATGCCGCCGGGGGAGGCCTTGAAGCGGCCGGGCTCGGTCGGCCGGCCGGTCGCGGCCGATGTCGTGCGGGTTCTCGACGAAGGCGGCGACATGGTGGAGCCCGGCACCATCGGGGAGGTGGCCATCAAGGTCGAAGCGGGCCAGCGCTACTACCACAACGACCCCGAGGCCAGCGCCGCGACCTGGCGCGGTGACTGGGTGCAGTCGGGGGATCTCGGGTACTTCGACGACGACGGCTTCCTCTATCTCGTCGACCGCAAGAAGGACGTGATCGTGCGGGGCGGTTACAACGTCTCCTCCATCGAGGTGGAGAGCGCCCTGCACGAACATCCCGACATCGTCGAGGCGGCCGTCCTCGGCGTACCGCATGCCATCCTCGGACAAGATGTGGCCGCCGTGGTCCGGCTCCGAGACGGGACGACGTTCGACCTCGAGACGGCCACCGAATTCCTGGCCGACCGGGTGGCCGACTACAAACGCCCGCGTCGGATCGTTGTCGGCGACGGGCCGTTGCCCCGGACGCCGATGGGGAAGCTCGACAAGGCGGCGCTGCGGGAGATGCTCGGGGTCGACAACCCCTGAGCGATCGGCGCACGGCCCCGCCTCCGCCGGCGAGGCATGATCTGGAGAAGACGAGTCTCCGGGAGGAGAACCATGGCCTTTGCGGACGTCAACGACCAACACATCTACTTCGAGGACTCGGGAGGCCCGGGGGCGGCTGTCATCTTCAGCCATGGCTTCCTCATGGACCACGAGATGTTCGAGCCGCAGGTGGCAGCCCTGTCCGACGAATTCCGCTGCATCACCTGGGACGAGCGCGGTTTCGGTCAGACCGAGGCCCGGGGACCCTTCTCCTATTGGGACTCGGCCGATGATGCGCTGGCCCTTCTCTCCCAACTCGACATCGACGCCGCTTTCTTCGTCGGTATGTCCCAGGGTGGCTTCCTCTCGCTGCGGGCGGCGCTGACGTCACCGGCGCGGGTCAGGGGTCTCGGGCTCATCGACACCGACGCCGGGGTCGAGCCGCCAGAGACGAGACCCGCCTACGAGGCCATGAACAGCGAATGGGTGATCAACGGCCCGTCCGATGCGCTGGCCGGCGCCGTCGCCGGCATCATCATGAGCCCGGGCTACGACGACTCCGGTTGGGTGGCCAAGTGGCAGGCCGCTGCCAAAGAGGCCATCGCCGAGCCGTTCCGAACCCTCATGGGTCGCGACGACCTGTGGGACCGGGTCCCGCAGATCGTCGCTCCGGCCGTCATCTTCCATGGCGAGGCCGACGCCGCCTTCCCCATGGACAGAGCGGAACGCCTGGCCAAGGAGCTTCCCCACTGCGAAGGACTCATTCGCATCGCCGGGGCCGGCCATGCGTCCAATCTGAGTCATCCCGACGAGGTCAACGGCCCCCTGGCCGACTTTCTGCGCCGACACTCCTGAGCGGTCCGGGTCACGCCGGCTCGACGCTCCCGACGCGATGGTCGAAGGCGCCTTTGTGACTGCCGGCTCAGCGGTCCTCAGATCTCGCCACGGTGACCGAGTAGACCCGGCGGGACTCGGACACCCCCTTCAGATGGACGTCCCGGCCGTGCTCGAACTGAAACTCGCCGCTCAGGTCGCAGAGGTCCTTCAGCACCGACGAGACCAGGATCTCGCCGCCCTGGGCCAGCTCGGAGATGCGGGCGGCCAGGATCACGGCGCCGCCCAGGAAGTCGTTGCCGTCACGGATGGCTTCGCCGGCGTGGAGTCCGAGGCGGACCTGGACGGGCACGTCGGGTTTCGCATCATTGCGGGCGGCGAAATCACTCTGGATGCCGAGAGCACAGTGAAGCGCGTTGCTGGCGCCGCCGAAGGCGATCATGAAGCCGTCACCCTGGGCTTTGATCTCGTGGCCCCCGGACGTGGCCACGCGTTGGCGAATGATGCCGTTGTGCTCCCGCAGAACATCCATGGCCCGCCGGTCGCCCCACCGCTCGGTGATGGCGGTGAAGCCTTCGATGTCGCTGAACATGATGGTGACCGTGCCGTCAGGGAGGTCTCCGGCCTTGAGCTCGGCGCCGACGTCGTCCGGGCCTTGGGTCACCACGTCGACCAGCCGCGGGCCCGGTGACAACTCGCCTCCGGCCGGCCTGCTGCGGACGGTCACGCCGCCCCAGAAGGCGAACGCCTTCACCCAGATGACGGGCGAACCCGGTAGGGGAGCGACGTCCTTCAGTCCCCGGGCATCCTTGCCACCCATGATGGCGATGCCGCCGAGCTCCACCTCGATGCCCTCGGGGACGATGATCTCGATGCCGCCCATGACGGCGATGGCGTTGATGACGACGCCCGAACCCTCGACCTCGGCGTTGCGCAGGTCGAGCAGACAGCCGCCCATGATGGCGACGGCATTGGTCTTCTCCCGCAGCCGCCACCGCCCCCGACGCTTCGCTCCCCCCATGACCGAGACTGTCCAGCGCGTCACTTTGCGGCCGCCGGCCCTGACGGGAACGGGGGACGGCACCGGCGTCGGCCGATGGCCGGATCCGTCGTCGATCAGGCCGGCGAGGTCGGGGCCGAAGGGATGAGGGAGATCGGCGAGCACGGGGAGGGCGTCACCGACCGCCACAGCCTGGAGGGCGGCCCCGACACGCTCGGAGAACTCGTCCAGCGTCAACCGGCCGTCACTACACGACGTCTTCAGGACCTCGACCATCCGTTCACGGTCGTCGTCGGAAAGACGAGACCCGGACGGGCCGACCGGTGGCGTCGATGACACGTCTGCCATTGTGCCTGATGGCGGCCGCCGGTACCGGGGGGACCGCCGATGGCGGTCAACCTTTCGAGGTGGTCGTTCGTTGACACACCGTGTGTGAGTCGAGCAGCTTCGATGCCTCCTTCTCGGAGCTGTACCGCCGTGCCTACCAGGTCGCCTTCACCATGCTCGGCAGCAGGCCCGAGGCCGAGGACCTGGCCCAGGAGGCCCTGGCGCGTGCATATCTGAACTGGAAGAAGATCGCGCCCTACGCCACGCCCTGGGTGCTGCGGGTCACCGGCAATCTGGCCATCGATGTGTTGCGGCGGCGGCGGCTCAAGAAGCGGATACCGGTCCCCGACGTCGTGGCCACAGTCGAGACCGAGCGCATCGATCTGCAGCGGGCGCTGGCGGGGATCTCGCACCGGCAGCGCAGCGCCGTCGTCCTGCGCTATTTCGCCGACATGTCCGAGGCCGACGTGGCGGCCGCCCTCGGTTGCTCGGTGGGGACGGTGAAGAAGCACACGGCACGGGGGCTGGCCACTTTGCGAGTGCTGTTGGAACCCGAGGAGGCGAACGATGAACTCTGATCGATTCAGCGATCCGAATCCGCCGGTGGCCGGAGAGGCTGAACGACTGGCCGTCCGACAACGGGCTCGCCGTATCCGCCGCCACCAACGTCTCCGTGTGATTCTTCCCCTGGCTGTGGTGGCCGCTGCCATCGTGGCCGTGGCCATTCCCCTGGCCGGGCTCCACTCGACGCCCGGGCCCGTCAATCCGGCCGGAGAATCCACCACCACGAGCCCGGCCACCACTTGCGCCGGTCTTGGCGGTCGGACCCTGGCCGCCGGTCAGGGGGTGCGCTTCGAGTACCCGTCGTGCTGGCGTGCGGCCGTGTATGACGAGGTGACGAGTTTCTCGCGCTCCATCGTCGACCTGAGCAACCAGACCATGCACGCGCCGTGCACCAGCAGAACGTCCGGGTCGGGAACGACGACGGTCTGCCGATCGCCGCTCACCAGCCTCGCCCCCGACGGGGTCCTGGTGCGATGGAGCTCCGACGGCTTCCCCCGTTGGACCCTCGACACACAGCCCGGCTCATCCTTGACCGTCGGTGGTCGACCCGCCCGCGAACAGATCAGCGGGCCGGGGACGTTGTCAGCGACGATGTGTGGTCCGATCGGCGCCGACGAGATGATCTCGGTGGTGGTGGCCCGCCCTTCTGCGGCGGACAACTTCTATTCCATGATCGCCTGCCTACGCGGCCCGGACGCCACCGAAGCGGCCTCGGAGGTGCAGGCCATGCTGGCCTCCACGACCTTCGCCGATCGGTAGCGGCGCTCCTCGCACACCGGGCCCGCACAGCAACGGGACGGCTTTTTGCGTTCTCAGGATGGCTGCTCGATGATCACCAGGGTGTTGGCGTCGATGTCGCGAAAGGCGAACATCGGTGGCACGCCCTCCCAGCGCAAGACGTCGTCGGCGTCGACGCCCCGGGCCCGCAGATCGCCATGGTCGGCATCGGCGTCGGCGGTGGTGAACCGGATACCGGTGGCCACGCCGGTCGGCAGGCCTTCGTGGGTAGAGACGAGGGCGATCGTCGTCGTCGCCTCCGGGGGCGCCACTTCGATCCAGCGCGCCCCGCCGCCCATGGGGAACTCGACGCGCTTCTCGAAGCCGAGCGTGTCGACGTAGAAGGCCAGGGCCCGGTCCTGATCGGCCACGGGAACACCCACCGTCCGCACGTCGGTGATACGGGTCCTGTTCTCCACCATCGTTCTCGTCCTCCGTGTCCAAAGGTGTCGGTCTGCTCCTGAGACGGTCTGCTACTGAGACGGTGGCGCTGCGCCTGACTCATCGGTGGCGACGATGCAGAGATCAGTCGATGCGGGTGGGAAGGACCGTGAGCCCGGTGCCGCCGGGGTCGACCAGGGCCACCCATGGGGTAGCCGACCCCTCACCGTCCTCGGTGGCGCCGAGCGAGGACAACCGACCGATCTCCTGCGCCATCTCGCATCCGACGGGGTTCAGGTAGAAGCGGTTGCCCGGAGCGCGCCCGGGGCGGGCTCTCACGAAGACGAGCTTGAGATCGTGCTGGTCGGGATCCCCCGACGCCGATATCCAGAGCACGTGGCCGGGCATGTGCTCGTGGAGATCCCAACCGAGGGCGTTGCTCCAGAAGGCGGCGGACAGCGCCGGATCGGTGGACTCGATGACGATCTCGGTCAGGAGGGCGCTCATGGGCCCATTCAAACCAATGGGAGCCGTCGCTGCCGGCCGGGAGGATCCCGGGGTCGGGCTGAGCGCCGTCGGCTTCGTGGCCGACGGGCCGGGGTCAGCTGGCCAGAGAGTCGACGGCGGGGACCGGAACGGCGACGGGCAGGACCGGGACGGGCACGAGGGCGGCGGCACCCCAGTGCACGGTCACGTCGTCGGAGCGCATGGCGGCGGTGAAGCCGAAGATGGAGATGGCGATGGCGGCGGCGGTGAGGGTCCATGTCGCTGCCGTGCGCTCGAGGATGAACATGCGCAGCGACGATGACAGGAGCATCCACAGCACCAGTCCGGCGTTCAGCAGGAGCACGGCGGCCCAGACGACCGAGATCTGCACGAAGAACTTCTGGACCCGGGGCCGGGCCAGGAGCTCGGGGTCGAGGGGACAGAAGTCGTGGGCGAAGCGTTGGGTGAAGGGCCGGCGCAGGGCGGCCGAGATGAGGAGCACGACGGCGACGAGAACGGCACCGGCCAGGGGCTGGATGAAGTAGACGAAGGCGCTGCCGGTGACGAAGGCCACGGTCGTCCGCAGGGTGAGGAGCAAGGTGCCGAGCATCAGCAGCGCGGTGATCCGTTCGCCGCGGCGGATGCGGCGGATGACGGCGCCGTAGGACCAACAGAGAGCGGCGATCAGCGCGCCGCGGAAGCCGGTGAGCAGGAGCACGACGTAGAAAAGAGCGAGGGGCCCGACGATGCCTTCGAAGACGATCGGTGCCGCGTGGCGCAGTGCGGCGCGCGGCGACGGCATGTGGAGGACGGAATTGTCCCGCCCGGAATGATCAGCAGAGAGAGCCAGCACCGGGAGCTGACCACGGTGGGTGGCGAGAGGAGCGATGTGACGACAGTACTCCGCTTGTCTCGTTCACATAGGGCGGTTGCGACGACAGAAAACCCAACAACGGCCCAATTCACGCACTGAAGCCACGACCTCACTTAGCCGGTGTGAAGAGGGCGATGCCGGCGTCGTCGGAGACAACCTCGAAACGGGCCTCCACGGGCATCCCCACCTGCACGGCGTCCGGATCGCAGTCGACCAGATCGGTCATGACCCGCGGTCCTTCTTCCAAATCGACCAGGGCCACGACGTAAGGGATCCAATCGCGAAAAGGCCGGGCGTAATTCTGGCGAATGACCGTAAAGCTGTAGACGGTGCCCCGACCGCTCGCCTCCTCCCACGCCACCGGTCCCCGGCAGGCCAGGCAACGGTCGCGCGGATAGAGCTGTACCTCCTGGCAATCCTGACAACGCTGCACGAGCAGCTTGCCGTCATGGAGCCCCTGCCAATAGGGCGCCGAGTCGTGGTCGGCTATCGGCGCCGGCCTCGGTTTGGGCGGCCGCTCGTCGGTGATGGGTGGTGTGCCGGTGGGTGGTGTGCCGGTCATGGGGCCTCCGTGCCGGGGATGAGGGTGGCGCCGGTCGAGAGCATCCCGCCGGTGCCGTGGGCCACGGCGATGCGGGCGTCGGGGACCTGGGTGGCGCCGCCTTCACCGCGCAGCTGGCGGACGGCTTCGACGATGAGGAACATCCCGCGCATACCGGGATGACAGGCCGACAGTCCGCCGCCGTCGGTGTTGGTCGGCAACCGGCCGCCGAGACCGAGGCCGCCGTTCTCGACGAAGGCGCCGCCTTCGCCCTTGGCACAGAACCCGAGGTCTTCGACGGTGACCACCACGGTGATGGTGAAGGAGTCGTAGAGCTGGGCCACGTCGATGTCGGCCGGGCCGATCCCGGCCCGGGCGAAGGCGACGGGCCCGCACTGGGCGGCCGGCGAGACGGTCAGGTCGGGCATGGCCGAGATGTTCATGGCATGGGTCGTGGCATGGGCGGCGCCCAGTATGTAGATGGGCGCGGCCGACAGGTCGGCGGCGCGTTCGGCGGTGGTGAGCACACAAGCACCACCCCCGTCGGAGATGACGCAGCAGTCGAGCTTGTGCAGCGGGTCGGCCACCAGCCGCGAAGAGACGACATCCTCCACCGTGATCGGATCGCGTTCCTGGGCCTGGGGGTTGCTCGCCGCGTGCTCCCGCATGGTGACGGCCACCGACGCCAGTTGCTCGGGGGTCGTGCCGAACTGGTGCATGTGCCGCCGCGCCGCCAGCGCGTAGTTGCCGACCAGTGTGTTGCCCCATAGGGCGTCGTAGACGGCCGGCCCCGGGGCGAACCCGGCCCCACCACCACCGCCGCCGGTGCCGAGCCGTCGTCCCATCTGCGACAACTGCACGCTGCCGTAGGTGATGAGGACGACCTCGGCGGCGCCGGACTCGATGGCGTAGGCGGCGTGCTCGACCAGAACTTCGAAGGAGGCGCCGCCGGCGTTCGTCTCGTCGTAGTAGGTCGGGTGCAGCCCCAGGTACTCGGCCACCCCGACGGCGTACATGGGGAAGAAGCCGGTGCTGGCGAAACCGTCGACGTCGGCCAGGGTGAGCCCGGCGTCGGCCAGGGCCCGGTCGGCGGCCTGGCCGTGGACGGCGTGCTCGGTCATGTCGGGCAGCTTGGGGTAATCGGAGGTGGCCGCACCGACGATGACGGCGCGCCGGCCCTTGCTGCTCATGGAAGTCTTCCCTTCGTCGTGGCCGTCGGTCGGAACCGCGGGAGGGCGAGCTCGGGTCCCATGTCCTCCCAGACGACCTCGACGCACATCCCGATGGACACGTCGGCGGGGTCGATATCTATCAGGTTGGACACGATCCTGGCCCCGTCGCCCCCGTCGAGCTCGACGGCGATCACGACGTAGGGGATGCGGTCGGCCAGAGACGCAATGAAGGCTTGGCGCACCACCGTGTAGGTGAAGACCGACCCGGTCCCCGCCACATCGGACCACTCCGACGCCGTCGATCGACACACGGGGCAGATCGGACCGGGCGGGTGCCGGGTCGTGGCGCAGGCCGTGCACCGCTGGACGACCAACCGGTGGTGGGCGGCCGCCTCCCACCAGCCGTTCGTCTCGGCGTTGACCGACGGGACCGGCATCTCGTCGGGGAACCAGCGCCCGCTCATGGCCGGGTACTCATGGCCGGGCACTCATGGCCGGGGGGCACTCACCGTCGTCATGTCACCGTCGTCCGAGGACGAGCGCGCTCGTCGGTACGCCCGCCGCGCTGGTGACGAGACAGGTTTCGGCCCCCTCCACCTGGCAGGTCGAGTCGCCCCGGAGCTGGCGCACGCCTTCGACGACATGGTTGAGCCCGTGGATGTAGGCCTCGGACAGGCTGCCCCCGTGGGTGTTGGTGGGCAGGGCCCCGTCGGGCCAGGCCAGCGCGCCGGAAGCGGCGAAGGGCCCGCCCTCGCCGCGCCCGCAGAAACCGAAGTCCTCCAGGCTGAGAAGGACGAGTCCGGTGAAGTGGTCGTAGATCTCGGCCACGTCGATGTCGCTGCGCCTCACCCCGGCCCGGGCCGCCTGGTCCCAGAGCCGCCCGGCCACGGTCCGGGCCCCGGCACTGGTGTAGTCGTCGTCGGGCATCGAAACGTTCGAATACTGGCCGTGGCCGAAGCCGCGTGGCGCGCCCTGGGCGTTCGCCAGTACCTCGACCGGTGTCCGGGCCAGATCGAGGGCCCGTTGGCGACTGGTCACCACCACGGCACAGGCCCCGTCGTTCTCGAGGCAGCAGTCGAAGAGACGGAAGGGCTCGGAGACGAACCGCGACGCCAGGTAGTCCTCCATCGTCATGGGCCGGTCGCCCATCACGGCCCGGGGGTTGCGGGCCGCATGGGCCCTCGTCGTCACGGCCACCTGTCCCATTTGTTCGGCCGTGGTGCCGAAGAGGTGCATGTGGCGCTGGAGGACCATGGCGTAGGCGATGGGTGGGCTGAACATGCCGAAGGGCATGGTGAAGCCCAGGTGCGCTTCGAGCAGGGTGCGGGCCTTGCGTAGTCCGGGCACCCGGGCCGGCCCCTTCGTCGGCCGACCCCCGGGACCCTGGCCGAAGCGGTGGAACTGCCCCTGGCACAGCGACCGGTAGACGACGACCACCTCGGCGGCGCCGGTCTCCACGGCCATCGCCGCGTTGGCGATGGCGGCGCAGGCCCCGCCCCCTCCGGGGAGCCAGGACATGGTGGCGTAGCGCAGTTCGGCCAGACCCAGATCGGCGGCGGCGAAAGTGGCATCGTTGCGGTCGTCGGCGAACGACGCCAAACCGTCGACGTCGTCCATGGAAAGCCCGGCATCGGCCACGGCCGCCGCAATGGCGTCGATGGCCAACCGGTACTCGCTCGTGTCGGCGATCCCGCCCCACTTGGCGTAGCGGGTCTCGCCGATCCCGACGAGGCAGGCGCGGTTGCTCACGGGCCGGTGCTCACGGCCGGTCCGTCGACCACTGGGCGCTGACCTCGGCGCTGTGCTCACCGAGCAACGGCGGCCGGCGGTCCATGACCCAGGGAGACCCGTGGGCCACGAAAGGGGCACCGGGATAGGTCACACTGCGGCCGAGCTCGGGATGGGCGAGCGCCACGAAGTGTCCGCGGGCGGCCAGATGTTCATCCTCGAGAACCTCTTCCGGGGACCGGACCACCCCCCAGGGCAGACCGGCCGACTGACCGAGCCGGTAGAGCTCCTCCCCGTCGTGCTTCTCGGCCAACCGCTTGAGGGCCCGCCAGACCTCGCCGTAGTTCTTGGCCCGGTGACCCGGATCGGCGAAGGCCGGATCCGACAGCGAGCCGGCCACCCCTTCGGCCTCGAGCATCTCGAGCATCCGCGTGAACACATGGGGACCGAGGAAGTCAGGCGTGAGGGCGGCGACCTGGCGCCCATCGGCGGCCGTCAGAGAGGGGTGCGGTCCCCGGTGGTAAGTCTCACCGGCGCAGAGGTAGGACATCAGGTGCCACTCGGTCATGCTGGCCGAGCACTCGTGGGCCGAGACGTCGATGAACTGACCCCGGCCGACGCCGCTCTCCCGGGCAGCCGGGCCGCGCCAGGCCAGGGCGGCGAGGACGGCGATGGCGGCGTAGGTGGAGGCCGTCCGCCAGGCCTGGTTCTCCTGGCAGGCGATCGGCGGGGTGTCGTAGAGGCCGTCGGGGCCCGGGCCGTAGCCGCACCCGGCCATGGAACCACCGAGGGCCATGAGGACGAGGTCGTCGGCCAGGTAGTCGGCCCAGGGTCCGTCCTGACCGAAGGGCGTCACCGCGCAGACGATCAATGGCGGCTGACGGGCCGAGAGCGCCTCGTAGGAGAACCCGCGCCGGGCTGCGTCAGCCGGCCGCATGGTATGGACGAACACGTCGGCCGCCGCCACGAGCTCGATGATCTCGGCGTCGTCTCCCACCACGACCGAGCGCTTCCCGACGTTGTCGGCCCAGAAGGCCAAGCTCCGGTCGTGCGCGTCGCCGGCGCGGTCGTCGAGAAACGGACCGATGGCCCGGGCCGGCGATCCGCCGGGCGGCTCGGCCTTCACGACATCGGCGCCGAGTCCGGCCAGCAGCCGGCCGCAGTAGTCGGCCGTCTGGTCGGTGAGCTCGAGAACGCGCACGCCATCGAGGGGAGCACTCACGACAACACACCGTCGGCCGCCAGGGCCTCGACATCCTCGGGTGTCATGCCGAGGAGCTCCTCGAGGACGGCGCCGGTGTCGCCGCCGAGAAGGGGCGGACCCCGGTGGAGAAAGCCCCCGGTGTCCGGCGGTGTGGCCGACATCCGGAAGGGAACGCCCTCGAGGGGCAGCGGTCCGACCTCGGCGTTCCCGAGCGCGGTGAAATGGCCGCGGGCCGCCAGTTGGGGGTCGCGCTCGAGCCGGTCGGCCGCGTCCTGCACGACCCCGGCCGGCACTCCGGCGCCCTGGAGGGTGTCCATGATCTCGTAGCGGTCCCGTGGCGATGTCCAGGTCTCGAGCAACCGGTCGAGGGCGTCGGCGTGTTCGACCCGTCCGGCCAGGGTGGCGAAGCGGGGATCGGCCGTCCACCGCGGCCGACCCGTCCAGCCCGGCTCGTCGGTCCGGTCGATCACACCGACCAACGCGGCCCACTGCTCTTCGGTGGTGCAGGAGATGACGACCCAATTGTCGATGCCGGCGGCCCGGTAGGCGCCGCCGGGGGCGGTGGCCGGATGCAGGCGGCGGTTGCCGGTGGGAAAGCCGGGCCGACGCGACGGTCGGGCGTTCAGCATCGAGTCGAGGAGGAGGGCGCCCGAGAGAGCGGTGGCCGGTTCCAGTTGGGAGACATCGAGGTGCTGTCCCTCGCCGGTCCGGCGGCGATGGAGGAGGCCGGTGAGGATGGCGACGGCCCCGAGATAGCCTCCGACGTGGTCGAGATAGGAGAAGGACCATCCGGCCGGCGGGCGGTCGGGGAGGCCGACCATGAAGGTGAGACCGGTGAGGGCCTGGGCGGTGGGGCCCATGGTCACGTGGGAGACGTCGGGCCCGGAGTGGCCGAAGCCGCACATCGAGACATAGATGATGTCGGGCTTGATCTCCTTGAGGACGTCGTAGCCGAGGCCCCAGCGGGCGAAGGTTCCGGCGGCGAAGCTCTCGGTCACGACGTCGGAGACCGAGACGAGGTCCTTCAGCAGGGCCAGGCCCTTCGGGTGGCGGGCGTCGAGGGTGATCGAGCGCTTGCCGCCGGTGTTGTACTTGTAGAAGATCCCGCCCCGGTTGGCCGAGGCCGCACCGGCGGCGTTGGCCAGGGTGGCGGCCCCGAAGCCCTCGCCCCGCTCCCCGGGATCGGGCACGAACGGTGGCATGACCCGGATGGCGTCGGGATGACGGGTGGACTCGACCCGGATGACCTCGGCCCCCAGGCAACCGCAGATCAGAGTGGCCTGGGCCCCGAAGCCGAGCCGGGTGAAGTCGAGGATGCGGACTCCGCCGAGGGCCATGGCGCTCTTCGGGGTCACGGCGCCGGCGCGGTCGGGTTCCTGGCCCCGGCCCTCTGTCGTCACGGGGCCGACGATAGTGTGAAGAGTTGACACGCGTGTCAGGGATGACAGGCCCGGCGCGCCACCGCCGGCCAACCGGCACGGCCACAGCGCGCCGACCGGCACCGCCACAGCCAGCCAGAGACAGAGAGGGCGACATGGAGCTCGAAGACCTGGTGCTCGTCAGCGTCGACGACCATGTGGTGGAGCCGCCGGACATGTTCGCCGAGCACATGCCGAAGAAGTTCGCCGCTCAGGTGCCGGTGGTCGACCGTCGGGAGGACGGCACGGAGATCTGGCGGTTCGACGGCAAAGAAGCCACGAACATCGGGCTCAACGCGGTGGCGGGACGGCCGGTGGAGGAATACGGGATCGAGCCGACGTCGTTCGCCGAGATCCGCAAGGGCTGCTTCGACATCCACGAGCGGGTCCGGGACATGGATGCCAACGGGGTGATCGCCTCGATGTGCTTCCCGTCGTTCCCGCAGCTCTGCGGGCAGCTGTTCGCCAAGGCCTCGGATCCGGACCTCGGGCTGGCCGTGCTCCGGGCCTACAACGACTGGCACATCGAGGAGTGGTGCGGGACCTACCCGGGCCGGTTCATCCCGCTGTCGCTGCCCCCGATCTGGGATCCGGAGGCGATGGGGGACGAGGTCAGGCGGGTGGCCGACAAGGGCTGTCACGCGGTGTCGTTCTCGGAGAACCCGGCCAAGCTCAAGCTGCCGTCCTTCCACAGCGACCACTGGGATCCGTTCTGGTCGGCCTGCTCCGACGAGGGCACCATCGTCTGTCTCCACATCGGATCGTCGTCGTCGCTGGTGGTGACCGCCGACGACGCACCGATCGACGTCCTCATCAGCCTCCAGCCGGTGAACATCGTCCAGGCCGCGGCCGACCTGCTGTGGTCGCCCGTGTTACGGAAGTTCCCGGAGCTGCGGGTGTCGCTGTCGGAGGGCGGGATCGGCTGGGTGCCCTACTTCCTCGACCGGATGGACTGGATCTACACCCGGCACCACGGTTGGACGGGCCAGGACTTCGGGGGAATGCTGCCGAGCGAGGTCTTCCAGGAGCGGGTCGTCCTCTGCTTCATCGACGATCCGGCCGGTATGGAGCTGCGGCACCGGGTGGGGATGGACAAGATCTGCTGGGAGGCCGACTATCCGCACTCGGACTCGACCTGGCCGATCTCGCCGGAGACCCTGTGGGCTTCGCTCGACGGTGTGTCGGAGGCCGAGATCGCGGCCATAACCCATGAGAACGCCATCCGGCACTTCCGGTTCGACCCCTTTGTGCACCGCCCGAAGGAGTCCTGCACGGTGGGGGCCCTGCGGGCGGGGGCGGCCGATGTCGATGTAAGCCAACAGGCATCGTCGTTGGCCGGGGCGACGAGGGGTCCCCGGCTGACGAAGGCCTCGGACCTGACCGGTCATCCGGGGACGAACCGCTAACTGCTCGACCGGTAACAATGCGCTGTTACAGCCGTGCGGCACCATGGGAGCGTGCCCCGCCAGCGTCGGCCAGATGCGCCCACGGTCGTCCACAGGACAGCGCGCATCGCCTTGCGAACCACCGCCGGACAACGCCAGCGTTGCTTCGGTCTCCTGCGCTCGGGGGGAGACGTCTGGGCCTGCGTCCTCGAACTGAGCGCCGTGCGTCGTCATCGAGGGGCGGCACCCCTGGCCGGCTATCAGGAGCTGTGCCGGGTTCTGGCGGCCGATGGACCAGGGATCTTCGGTGAGCTGTCGACGACCGGGGCGCGGTCCATTCTGCGGCGCTACTCCGATGCGTGGATGACCACGGCCCAGAGACGCAGAGCCGGTGACAAGTCGGCCCGCTATCCGAGGCGCAAGAAGGCCCTCATGCCCTCGCGCTACTACGCTGGCACCTTCGACCTCGACGGACGTCGCCTCCGGCTCCCCACTGCTCGGGGGGTGCCACTACTGGTGGTCCGACTCACCCGGGATGCTCCGTACCCGGCATCGTCGATCCGCTCGGTGACGCTTCTGGCCGACGGTTCCCGGCTGTGTGTGGACGTGACGGCCGAGATCGAGGTCGAGACCTACCAACCGGGGGAGGGTCCCGACCCGGACCGTGTCGCCGGGGTGGACCTGGGCATCATCCACCTTTTCGCCGTGGCCACCGAGGACGGGGCCCTGCTCGTCTCAGGACGCGCCGCCCGGGCCGAATCCCGCCTGCACCTGGCCGAAGCGAAGGCCCGGCACCGCGCCGTGGCCCGCCGGGCGCCGACCAAAGGCCAGCGCGGCTCTCGTCGGTGGCGGAAGTACCGGGCCCGGACTCAGGTCTTGGAAGGCCGGCACCGACGCCGTCTGGCCCAGGCCCGTCACGAGGCAGCCACCACCGTCGTCGACGTGGCCCGCCAGAAGCGCATCGGCACCCTGGTGGTGGGCGACCCCCGGGGGGTGCTCGATCGAGACGCCGGCGCCCGGCAGAACCTGGCCACTCGCAATTGGCGGGTGGGACAACTCATGGCGGTGCTCACCGACAAGGCGCAAGCGGCCGGGATCGAGGTCCTGCTCGTCGACGAAAGAGGCACCTCGTCGACCTGCCCGCGCTGTGGGGCCAAGGTGCCCAAGCCCAAGGGCAGGAACTTCTCCTGCCCCCACTGCGGTCTTCACGCCCACCGCGACATCGTGGGTGCCATCAACATCGCCTCCCGATCACCTGGGGGCGGGACCACGGTCGACCCCGAAGGGTTGGCCATCACGCACCGTCGAGCCGGCCGGCATCTGCCCGGTCGGACCCGGCGTGACCCGAGACGGGTGGCCTTGGAGAAAAAAGGCGCCCTCAGAGGTCTCTGGCCGGCTGTGGCCCGCCTCGAGGACGTCGACAATGACGATCCCGGGGAGTCGCTCGCAAGGGATGCTTCGGCTGCCTGAACGAGGAACCATGAACCACTGTCCAAAGAGGGCAAACGTTTGTGGTTGCAGCACTAAGTGCTCCAGAGCCCTCCGGCGTCGACGAAGGGCGCCGTGCAGGGATGGCCGTCGGCGTACGAGACCTCGGGCCTGGCCTCTGTCCGGAGAGGCACGAGAATGAGGGTGGAAGAGCGCGTGCCGTAGGTGTCGGTGTGGACACAGGCGGCCAAGGTCTCGGGCCGTCGGCCCGGCGGGGACGCCGGCCCGAGGACCGCCGTCTCGTGATCGGCCAGAAGGACCCGGAGCCCTCCGGTCAGCTCGTCGGCGGTGAGACCGGCGGTGTCGCCGAGGAGAGAGCGGACATGGTCGGCCTTCCATGACGGGGCATGGAGGGGATTGTTCTCGAGGACATAGAGGCCGGGACCTAAAGGTTCGACGAGGGGCCGGGGTCCGTCGCTCATGTCGATGAAGAAGAGGGACTCCCGGTCGCCGACGAGGAACCAGGCCGGGTTGTAGTCGGCCGGGCTGACTCTCTCGACGAAGTCGCTGACGGCGTCGGCCGCCCGTGTGTGGGAGGCGAGGGCCAGGGGTAGCTCGCCCCGGGTCCGCTTGGCCGGGTCGCGGCCGTCGGGGAGAGGGCGGTTGGTGAGGCCGGCCACGAGGCCGTGCTCGTTCAGGGCCAGCCAGGTGCCGCCGGCCTCCTCGTCGCGGCCGCCGAGGATCCGGGGGTGGGCGTGACGCAGGACGGTCATGGCCGTGGCCCGACGATCGAGGCGTTCGTCGCGGTTGGCCGCCACCACCAGAGGGGCCTCTTCGTGGAGACCAAAGGCCATGACCAGGAGGCACACGGCCGGAAGGGTACCGGTCTGCTCGCCGTCTGCTTCCGGCTGCTTCGTCGACGGTTTCGTCGGTGGTTTCGCCACGGTTTGGTCGATGGCCTGAGGACTGCTTCGACGACGGACCGACAATCGGCACCCTTAGGCACAAATTCTCACTCTCAGTAGCTCAAGCAGCGACCACTGCGAGCCGATGTGCGGGAATACCAAAAGCAGACGTTCGGAAAAGGGGGGGTCCATCCGAGGTGAGAGATCGGTCGCCATGCCAGACCGTGCTCGGTGAACCCGATTCCGGACGTTTCATCCATGGTGCATCAACCGGATGGAGAGGACCGTTTCGCCCCGGCGTAACGAACCCGCACCGGGCTTTCGTGCAACACGATGTGGGGGGTTCGAGTGAGCATCCGGCCTGAACAACCTGAGCCGTTCCTGCGCGGGTGCGTCTTCCCCGCCGTCACGAATGCGCCCTATCCGAGAGCGGACCCGGCCGGGGCCGAATACCTGCCGGCCGATGTCTGGGACGCGGCCCAACTGCCGGTCGGGGTCAGGCTCGAGCTGACCGGGAACGCCCGGACGATCCGGGTCTGGTACAGGACGACGAGGGCCAGCCTCGGCTACCGGGGGGAGTCGGCCGGCTGCAGCTTCGTGGCCTACCGGGCCGGCCAGAAGGTGGCCACGGTGGAGGCGGTCATGGGGGAGGGGATGGCCGAGCTGGTCATGTCGGGCCGGACCGACCTCCCGGTCACGGTCTACCTCCCCGAGGGCATGGTGCCGCTCGTCACCGGGGTGGCCGGGGTGGAGGAGCCGATGAACCCGGCGCCGCTCCAGCCGCGGTGGCTCGCCTACGGGGACGCGGTCACCCAGGGATGGCTGGCCTCGGCGCCTGCTATGGCCTGGCCGGCGGTGGCCGGTCGGAAGCTCGGGCTCGACGTCTGCAACTTCGGCTACGCCGGGACGGCCCGGGGGGAGACGATCTCGGCGCTCCTACTGGCCGAGACGCCGGCCGAGGCCGTCTCGATCGCCTTCGGGCTGAGCAATTGGAGCCGGGTCCCCCACACGACAGGGCTCATGGCCGAAGAGGTCCGCTGTTTTCTGTCGGTCGTCCGTCAGGGTCACCCGGATGTTCCGATCGTCGTGGTGAGCCCGACGGCACGGCCCGACGCCGAGGACACCCCGAACCGGGTCGGGGCCACTCTCGCCGAGCTCCGGCTGGCCATGGAAAAGACGGTCCTCGACACGATCGCCGACGGCGACGAGAGGCTCTTTCTGGTCGAGGGTCTGGCGGTCGTCGACCCCGAGGATCTCGAGGACGGCATGTACCCGGGCGACGAGGGCCACCGGCGCCTCGCCGCGGCCGTGGCCAAGGTCCTCGTGCCCCACTTGGCTGATCTCCAGACAGCGGCCGATAAGCGTTGGGCCAACGAAGGGACTCCGGCCACGCCGGTCGCCTCCTTCACAGTGTCTCCGCCGGCCTCGGCCCGGGCCCCGACACCACAGGCCCCCACTAGACCGGCCCGCACGACACCGGCCCCCGCGGCGCAGGACTCGGCGCTGAACCTCGACATCGATGACTTCGGCTCTCTCGACAGCGGCTCGCCGAACGATGGGTTCGACGCGCTGTCGCCGGAGACGGGGTCGCGACCGGACATGGCGGCCCTGGAAGACGCCCTCCTGCACCATGCGCCGCTGAACGGGGCCGCCATTGCCACCCCGCCGACCTCCGCCGATGTCGAGGACCCGCCGGACGAGATGTTCCCGGTCGACACAGGACCCGTGGACACAGCGCCGGTCGACACTGCGCCGCTAACTGACACTGTGCCGGTCGACACCGCGCCGCTGACTGACACCGCGCCGCTGATTGACACGGCGCCGGTGGATGACACTGCGCCGCTGATTGACGCAGCGCCGGTGGAGCTGGCTTCGCCGGCCAACCCCCAAGGCGGTCATTCACTCAATGACACGTCGACGAATGGCACGGCACCATCGAACGCTGAAGCAGAAACGGTCCCGCCGACCGATGTCAAGCCGCCTGTCCGCCGTGACATGACCCCAGTCGACATAGAGATCGCCGACATGGTCGTCGCCGCGCTGACCTTGGCCACCAACGGCGCCGATGACGTCATGTACGAGCGGGACATCTTCACCACCAATGAACTGCAGTGGCCGGAAGGGGGGGAACCGGTTCCCCACTACGAGCTGAAGTGGGAGGAAGGCACCGGACCGGCGGCCAGCTACGAGCTGGACTGGGCCGAGGTAGCGCACCCGGCCCCGACCGAGGAATCGCCGTGGTCCGACCCGGTAGCCACCGACGGCATCGAGTGGGCGGACGCCGGTGCGACCGAGGAATTGCAATGGTCAGACCCGGTCCCGACCGATGACATCGACTGGACCGTCCCCGGGGCGACCGAGGAACTGCAATGGGCCGAGCCGGCCGAACCGGGCGCTTACTGACGCTCCCGACGGCGCTTTTCGTCAACTGACAGGCCGTCAGATCCCTGGCTATGCTCGCCGCATGGCCGAACTGCCCATGATCGTCTCGGTCGACGACCACGTCGTGGAACCCGCCGATGTCTGGATGGACCGGCTCCCGGCGAAGTACAAAGACGTCGGCCCCCGGATCGTCCGTGCCCCGATGGGCGAGATCACCTACATCGGCGGCAAGCTGACCGTGAAGCCCGGTTCCAAGGGGGCGCCGACCGACTGGTGGCACTACGAGGAGCTCCGTCGTCCTCTGCTGCGCGTCGACGCCGCCGTCGGTGTTCCACGCGAAGAAGTCACCATGAAGGGCATCACCTACGAGGACATGCGGCCCGGTTCCTTCCAGGTGAAGCCCCGCCTCGAGGACATGGACGTCAACCACCTCGAAGCCTCCCTCTGCTTCCCGACCTTCCCCCGCTTCTGCGGTCAGACCTTCTACGAAGCCCAAGACAAGGACCTCGCCCTTCTCTGCGTCCGGGCCTACAACGACTGGATGGTCGAGGAGTGGTGCGCCGAGTCATCGGGTCGCCTCATCCCCCTCACCCTCATCCCGCTGTGGGACGCCGAGATGGCCGCCGTCGAAGTCCGCCGCAACGCCGACCGTGGCGTCCGGGCCGTCTGCTTCTCCGAGATCCCCCCCTACCTCGGCCTCCCTTCGGTCCACGACCCCGACCATTACTGGGATCCCTTCTTCCGGGCCTGTGCCGAGACATCCACCGTCGTCAACATGCACATCGGCTCCTCCTCGAAGATGCCCTCGACCTCCGAGGACGCTCCGCCCGCCGTTGGTTCGACCCTCGTCCACACGAACGCCACCCTCTCGATGGTCGACTTCCTCTTCTCCGGTGTCTTGGTGCGTTTTCCCGATCTGAAGCTCGCCTATTCCGAGGGCCAGATCGGCTGGATCCCCTACATCCTCGAGCGGGCCGACAAGGTCTGGGAGGAGAACCGCGGCTGGGGCGGTGTGGCCGACATCGTCCCCGAGAAGCCCTCGATGTATTTCCACCGCCAGATCTACGGCTGCTTCTTCGACGACGCCCACGGGCTGCGCTCCGTCGACGAGATCGGTGCCGACAACATCACCACGAGTCCGACTACCCCCACTCCGACTCGACCTGGCCCCACACCAAAGAGATCGCCGAACGCCAGATGGCCCACCTGGACGACGAGACCAAGTTCAAGATCGTCCGCGGTAACGCCATCAAGCTCTTCGGGCTCGACTACCTGGCCTCCTAGGCCGGCTCCGGGCCACGCGAGCGCACGGCGGGGGATCGGACGGCGGGGGAGGCACGTGGATCTGCGCTATTCCGAGGCCGAGGAGAGGTTCCGCTCCGAACTCCGGGCCTGGCTTGCTGACGTCGTTCCCCGCCTCGGGCCGAAGGTCTCGGCTCTCGACTGGCCCGCCCGTCGCGTCTACGACACGACCTTCCAGCGGATGCTCTATGACGCCGGCTATGCCGGGATCGACTGGCCCGTCGAGGGCGGCGGTCGCGCCGCCTCTCCTGTCGAGCACCTGATCTACCTCGAAGAGCTCGAGCGGGCCCACGCCCCTTATGTCGGCGTGAACTTCGTCGGCCTCCTCCACGCCGGACCGACCATCGTCGTCGAGGGCACCCCCGAACAACGGGCCCGCTTCCTGCCGCCCATCCTGCGGGGCGACGAGGTCTGGTGCCAGGGCTTCTCCGAGCCCGGGGCGGGGAGCGACCTGGCGTCGCTGCGGACGAAGGCCGTGCGTGACGGCGACGAGTACATCGTCACCGGATCGAAGATCTGGACCTCCCACGCCGAAGTGGCCGACTACTGCGAGCTCCTCGTCCGCACCGGCGACGAGGATTCCCGCCATCGCGGCATCACCTGGCTGGCCATGCCCATGGACCGGCCCGGTATCGACTTCCGACCTCTGAAGACCATCGCCGGCTCGACCGAGTTCGGCGAGCTCTTCCTCGACGGCGTCCGCGTGCCCGTGGCCAACCGCATGGGCGACGAGAACGACGGTTGGCGCGTGACGATGGTGACCCTGTCGTTCGAGCGCGGGACTGCGTTTGTGAGTGAGGTTCTCCAGTCGATGGAGTTTCTCCGTGAGCTGCGCGCCTTGGCCCAGCGCACCGGCGCCTGGTCCGCCGGGGACGTCCGTCGTCGGATGGGTCATCTCGGCGCCGAGCTCGACGCCCTGTGGGCGCTGGCCCGGCGCAACGTCTCCCAGGCCGCCCGCACCAGCGTCCCCGGCGTCGGCGGCTCGGTCTACAAGTTGGGCCTCTCCGAGATCCGGCAGCGGATCGGCGAGTTCGGCATGGACCTGATCGACGGTGCCGGCCTGTCCTGGGACGAGCTCGACGGTCTCGACGGTCGTGGTCCCATCGGCAACGCCGAGCTCGTGAACACCTGGGTCCACGGTTTCTCCCGCACCATCGCCGCCGGTACCTCCCAGATTCAGCGCAACATCATCGCCGAGCGGATCCTCGGCCTTCCGAAGGGTTAGAGAGCCATGGACTTCGAGCTCTCCGAGGACGAGGCCGCCCTGGCCGACGGGATCCGCAGTCTCTGCGCCGGCCGCTTCCCTCTGGAGCGCCTGCGGGCCGCCGAAGATGGCGACGGTCTGCTCGACACCGAAGCCTGGTCCGAGTTGGCCGAGGCCGGGGTCTTCTCCCTGCAGGTGCCCGAAGCGGCCGGCGGTGTCGGCCTCGGTATGGCCGCCGCCGCCGTCGTCTTCGAAGAGCTCGGCCGGGCTCTCGTCCCCGGGCCCCTGCTGGCCACCCATCTGGCCGCCGGCCTGCCCGGGTCGGTGACCGTCGACGGCGCCGCCGACGGCAAGACCGTCGTCGGGGCCGTCCGCCGTCCGCCGTCGACGGGGACCGGAGTCTTCGTTCCCACCCTCGTCGCTCACTTCTCGTCGCTCGGTGTCCTTCTGGTGGTGGGCGACGACGGGATCACCGCCGTCGACCCGGCCGACATCGACGCCGTCCGGATCCGACGTCCGCTCGATCCCCTCACTCCTCTCTGGCGGGTCGACCACCTGCCCAAGGGCCGCCTCATCGCCGGCCCCGAGCAGGCGCGGCAGTGGCGGCGATCCCAGTCCGTTCTCGGCGGCGCCCTGCTCGTCGGACTGGCCACGGCCAATTTGGAGATGGCCGTGGCCTACGCCAAACAGCGTGAACAGTTCGGAAAACCGATCGGTTCCTTCCAGGCCGTGAAGCACATGTGTGCCGACATGCTCGTGGCCGCCGAGACGGCCCGGGCCGCCGTCCACGCCGCTGCGGTCACCATCGACCAACCCGGTGTCGGCGACCCCGACCGGGCTGCCGCCGGCGCCGCACTGCTGGCCGCCGAGGCGGCCATCAAGAACGGCAAGACCTCCATCCAGGTCCACGGCGGGATGGGATTCACCTGGGAGGTGCCGGCCCACCTCTATCTGATGCGGGCCCGCGTGCTCGGCGAGGCCATCGGGCCCATCGACGAGCTCGCCGAGCTCGTGGCCGAGATCTACTAGAGAACGCGCCCGGTGATCTCGCCGGGCGTGACGAGGAGGACTGCCGTGGACACCGTGTCGATCATTCCCGAGGGCAGTGTCGTCTACGGCATCCAGCTGCCCATCCAGTCCCAGTCGACGATCTACTGCGAGGACTGGGAGCCAACGTCGGGCCCGGCCGAGTTGGCCCGCATCGCCCGCCAGGCCGACGACTCCGGCTTCTTCTACGTGGCCGTCTGCGACCACACCTTCATCCCCCAGCGTCTGGCCAAGGCCATGAGCACCACCTGGTACGACACCGTCGCCACTCTCGGTTGGCTGGCCGGGATCACCACGCGGGTGCGGCTCATGTCCCACGTCTACATCGCCACTCTGCGCCACCCCCTGCGGGCGGCCAAGGAGTTCGCCACCCTCGATCTCCTGTCCGGTGGACGACTGATCGTCGGTGTCGGTGCCGGACACGTCCTCGAGGAGTTCGAGTTCCTCGGGCCCCAGTTTCTCGATCGCGGCAAAGCCCTCGATGAATCCATCGACGCCATCGCCGCCGCCCTCGTCGACGAGTTCCCCGTGCTCCGCGGTCCGCGTTGGCCGGCCAACGATCTCGGTATCTCGCCCCGTCCGCTTCAGCAGCCCCGCCCGCCCATCTGGGTCGGCGGTTCCTCGCGTCCGGCCCTGCGCCGGGCGGCGGCCCGCGGCGACGGCTGGCTACCCCAGACGGCCAAGCGATCCGAGCTGAAGACCCAGGTGGCCGAGCTTCTCCAACTCCGTCAGGAGCTCCGCCCCGGGGCCCCCATCGCCATCGGCGCCCTGGCCGGGACCTTCCACGTCGGTGAGGCCTCCTGGGAGCTGCCCCGGGGGACCGTCTCCGGGTCTCCCGAGAAGATCGCCGAGGACCTGACCGAGCTGATCGATCTCGGCGTCTCCCACCTCCAGCTTCGTTTCCCCAGTCGCTCCGTCGACGAGATGTGCGACCAGATGGCCGCCTTCGGCGAGCGTGTCGGGCCTCTTCTCGGCCCCTGAGGGAACTTCTCGCCTTTGCCCCACGTCTGTTCCGGCATGGAGCAGACGAGAAAGACAGCGAGCGCAGCGAGAGTAGCGAAGTCAACGACGGCGGCGAAAGCGGCGAAGAGGGGCGGGATTCTCGTCGCCTTGCTGACGGCCGGAGTGGTGGTGGCCGCCTGTTCGTCCTCAGCCGACCCGGTGGCGGCCAAGCCCACCTGTGGCGGCTCGTCACCGAAGCTGACCGTTCAGGGAACAGGACTGACGACCGGGACTCCGAACCTCCTGACCGTGTCCGTCGGCATCGACGTCACCGATCCCACCGCCACGAGTGCCATCACCGATGACAACACCAAGGCCCAAGCCGTGATCAACGTTCTTACTCAAGCAGGCGTGGCATCGAAGGACGTCCAGACCTCCGACGTCTCCATCAACCCCCAGTACAACTTGAAGGGCGTCATCACCGGCTACGAGGTGACGAACACCTTGACGGCCATGCTCCGCAACTTCGCCACCGCCGGTTCGGTGATCGATTCGATCGCCGGCGCCGCCGGCAACGCCACCCGGCTCGACTCCCTCAACTTCTCCGTCGAAGACACCCGCGCTCTCGAGGACCAGGCCCGCACCGACGCCGTCCATCAGGCCGTCTCCCACGCCACGTCGATGGCCTTGGCCGCCGACGAGCGGCTCGGGCCGGTCTGCTCGCTCAACGACCAGTCCCAGACCGTGAACTTCAACGAGCCCTTCGCCAACGACGGACTGGCGGCCGGGGCGTCCAGCTCGAAAGCGGCAGCTCCCGTGCCCCTCGAAGCCGGATCCCAACAGGAGACGGCGCAAGTGACGATGGTCTATGCACTCATGCCGCCTGCGCTCAGGAAGTGACGCGCTGGTATCTTCGTCATCGTGTGGCATTCGGGTGGGCGCTGGCCGGCTCCTTTGAGAGCGGCTCTGGTGGCCGGTGGAGTCTTGATCACCCTCGTGCTCGGGTTCACGCCCGCAGTGGCGACGGCGAACCCTGCACCCGTCAGCCCGTACATCATCTTTTCCCCCCTGCAGTTCGGCGATGCCGCCGTTGGCTGCCAGAACCTCCCTTTCCGCTCCGATCAACCCATCGTCGACATGGTCGTCACAACGTCCGGCATGGGGTGCTGGCTGGTAGCCGCCGACGGAGGCGTCTTCGCCTCGGGCGACGCCGGCTTCTACGGCAGTGAAGGGGGCAAGACCCTCGACCAGCCGGTCGTGGGCATGGCCGCCACCCCTTCGGGGAAGGGCTACTGGCTGGTGGCCGCCGACGGCGGCGTCTTCAACTTCGGCGACGCCGGCTTTTACGGCAGTGAAGGGGGCAAACCGCTCGACCAGCCGGTCGTGGGCATGGCCGCCACCCCTTCGGGCAAGGGCTACTGGCTGGTGGCCGCCGACGGAGGGGTCTTCAGCTTCGGCGACGCCGGCTTCCACGGCAGCGAAGGGGGCAAGCCGCTCGACCAGCCGGTCGTGGGCATGGCCGCCACCCCCTCAGGCAAGGGCTACTGGCTGGTGGCCGCCGACGGCGGCGTCTTCAGCTTCGGCGACGCCGGCTTCCATGGCAGCGAAGGGGGCAAGCCGCTCGACAAGCCGGTCGTGAGGATGGCCGCCACCCCTTCGGGCAAGGGCTACTGGCTGGTGGCGTCCGACGGGGGCGTCTTCGGTTTCGGTGACGCCGGCTTCTTCGGGTCGGCGACCGGGTTCGGACCTCCCCAGCAACCCATCGCCGCTTTGGTGCCGTCCACCGACGGTGGCGGCTACTGGCTGCTTCCTACCACCCCGGCCGTGAAGCGGGGGGTTCCCGCATCGAGTGGATTCTCACTGGCCAAGCAGGAGTGGGAGTCGAGCGGTTTCGCCGCCGCCGTGTACCAGTCGGAGATTTGGGAACAGGCCGCCTCCTACCTGAGCCTGGGCGAAAGCGTCGACGGCGGCAACACGTCGGGGTACCCCGCTGCCATCAGCGAGTTGACACAACTGGCATCGATACCGGAAATGGACGTGACTCCCGTGCAAAGCGCCGAGGGCGACGCCGATACCAATTCTCTCGATATCTTCTTCGCCACCCCGTCGTTGAACGAATGACGATTGTCCGCAAGGGGGCACCGCTCAGGAGGTGAGGATCGGGTTTCGTCCGACGCCGGCGCCTCCCACTCCCATGATCCCGGGTCGCCGCACAACCGGTAGCCGCAGTGGGTTTTCAGGTAGTGGTGCCCGTGGCACGACAGAAACTGAGGGCGAAGGCGACGTCTCAGGGCCCAACCATCGCCACGATCAGGCCAGGCGGGTCCTGGAGGAGCGGGCCACAGGCTCCGCTCACCGGTAGGGGAGATGTTTGCCGGCGTGCGGGGCGGGTACACAGAACGAAACGGTTTGGGCGTCTCGGACTTCTCGGTCCAACCCCCCCCAGGTCGTGAGCGAATGGACGGTCCCCTCCGCGGGCCGTCCATTCGTCTTTCTCACCGCTTGGCAGCTCCGCCGATGCGACTCCCATCACACCCACCGGCGCCGATCCGATGGCCGCCCGGAGGGCCGGGCCACCGAGCCTCAGGCCCGCACCCAGAACGGCAGCGTCTGCTCGCTCCCGTCGGCCCTCACGAACTTCTTGAAGACCACCTCGACCGGCTCCCCGATCCGGATGCTCTCCGGGTCGATCTCGTTGAGCGTCCCCTCCGGCCCGCTGACCAAGTTGCCCACGAACCGGATGTTCGGGTCCTCCTCGAGACCGACCACGATCACGTTGTAAGGGGCCAGCTCCGAATAGGGGGCCAGCAACGGCGGGTGCGGGACCACGTAGGACCAGACTGATGCTTTCCCCGACATCGTCGTATACCCCCGGTCGACCGACCGGCACCGCGGGCACATCGGCCGCGGCGGGTGCCGGAGATGCCCGCAGGAGTTGCACTTCTGGATCCGCAGCTCCCCCTGCGCCGTCCCCTCCCAGAAGAAGGCCCCGTCCTCGTCCCCGGCGGGCAGGAGGAAACCCTCCACCGACGGACCCAGGTTCGACACATACGCACCCGAAAACGCCGCAGCGTTCGCCATGACTACTCCTCCTCTACCGAACCCGACGCTTTACCGACGAAACCCGCTACCGACGAAGCAGCAGCACGCTGGTGGGCACGCCCTCGCCCGACGTCACCAGACATGTCTCGGCTCTCTCCACCTGCGCCGTCGACGTCCCCCGCATCTGCTTCACGCCTTCGTTGATCAGGTTGAAGCCGTGCACATAGGCCTCCGACAACCCTCCGCCCGATGTGTTCACCGGCAACGAGCCTTTCCCCCACTCGATGTTGCCGTTGTCCGTGAAGGGCCCCGCCTCCCCCCGCTTGCAGAAGCCGTAGCCCTCGAGCGACAGCAGGATCAGCGGCGAGAAGGCGTCGTAGATCTGGGCCACCGACACATCGTCGGGACCGAAGTCGGCGTTGGACCACAACCGCTTGGCGCAGGCCCAGGCCGGACCCGTGAGCGGATCGTCGTTGTAGAAGTTGACCATCGTCTGGTGCTCCGGCGGCAACCCCTGGGCGAACGCATGCACATAGACCGGCGGATGCTTGAGATCACGGGCCCGCTCGGCCGAGACGATCACACAGGCCAGTGCTCCGTCGGTCTCCAGGCAGTTGTCGAACAGGCACAACGGCTCCGACACCCACCGCGACGCCATGTAGTCCTCCCGGGACATCTTCTTGGCGTACATCATCGCCTGCGGGTTCATGTTGGCGTGGCCCCGCACGGCCGTGGCCACATTGGCCAGGTGATCCCGGGTGGCCCCGTAGTCGTGCATGTACCGCCGCGTGAGCATGGCGATCTCGTCCACCGGACGCAGCAACCCCGCCGGCCGCGTCCACTGCCCCGGCACATGCAACTGCGTCGACGTGTTCGTCCACGGCCGCGGCCCCGAGCCCCGCTTCCGGGCCCGCCAGGCCACCGCCACCTCGGCCTGGCCCGTGGCCACCGCCAACGCCGCGTGCCCGACCACCCCGCATCCGGCCCCGCCCCCGTAACCGATCTGGGAGAAGAAGGTGATCTCCCCGCAGCCGATGTTCCGGGCGATGTCGACCTCTTCGGTCGCCTCCATCGTGTACGAGCACAGAGCGTCGACCTCCGACACATCGACCCCGGCGTCGGCGCAGGCGGCCACGATGACCTGGCAGGCCAACTCGGCTTCGGACGGCTCGAGGTGCTTGACGAATTCCGTCTGGGCGATGCCGGCGATGGCTGTCGCGTCCCTGAATCCGACTGCCGGGCTCATCGCCCCACCTCCTCCCCCGGCCACGCGTCTCCTGGCGACCGGGCTCCGTTTCGTCCGGCACCGTAGCAGCGCCCCCACACCCGCTCCTGACGGCACGTCAGATTGCCGTTACGATTCCCGGCCATGAGCGCAGCGAAGAAGCAAGAGCGCCAACTCCTGATCGGCGGCAAGTGGGTCGACGCTTCCGGCGACCCCTACGAGGTCATCAACCCGGCCACCGAAGAGGTGGTCGGGACCGCGCCCCAGGCCACCGTGGCCGATGCCGAAGCGGCCGCCGCCGCCGCTCGCGACGCCCTGCCCGGCTGGTCCGCCACCGCCCCCGACGAGCGCCTGGCTCTCATGGCCAAGGCGGCCGAGGCCATCCGGGCCAAGGCCGCCGATCTCCTCCCCCTCGTCATCGCCGAGACCGGTGCCACCGCCGCCGTCGGCTCCCGCATGCAGGTCCCCGTGGCCGCCGATCGTTTCGCCATGTACTCCCGCGACCTCCGCCATGTGGCCTCCCGGGCCCTGCCCCCCCAGGTGGCCCAGACGACCCCCCTTGCCCCCGGCGGCCTCATCTCCGGCCTGGCTGTGCGCGCCCCCGTCGGCGTCGTCACCTGCATCACCTCCTACAACTTCCCCATGGTGAACATGGCCGGCAAGGTGGCCCCGGCCCTGGCCATGGGCAACACCATCGTCGTGAAGCCGGCCCCTCAGGATCCCCTGGCCGTCATCGAGCTCGTCCGCATCTTGGACGAGGTCGGCTTCCCCCCCGGCGTCGTGAACCTCGTCACCGCCAACGACGCCGCCGCCGCCTCCGCCCTCGTCTCCTCCCCCGATGTCGACATGGTCTCCTTCACCGGCTCGACCGACGTCGGCATCCGCATCGCGGAGTCCGGCGCCTCCACCATGAAGCGCCTCCTTCTCGAGCTCGGCGGCAAGGGTGCCTGCCTCGTCTTCGACGACGCCGACGTGGCCGGAGCCGTCGGTTGCATTGGATCCACCTACTCCTTCCATTCCGGTCAGATCTGCACCGCCCCCACCCGGGCCGTCGTCCAGCGAGCCGTCTTCGACCAGGTCGTCGAGGGCCTCTCCCGCTACGCCGGCGCCCTCACCGTCGGCGACCCCACCGACCCCAAGACCATCGTCGGCCCCGTCATCTCCGCCGCCCACCGCGCCCGCATCGAGGGTTACATCGCCACCGGTCAGTCCGAAGGGGCCGAGCTCATCGCCGGTGGCACCCGGCCCGAGAACCTCGACCGCGGCTTCTACGTCGCCCCCACCCTCTTCACCGGCACCAACGACATGGTCGTGGCCCGCGAGGAGATCTTCGGACCCGTCGTCGTCGTCATCGCCTTCGACGACGAAGAGGAAGGCATCTCCATCGCCAACGACTCCGACTTCGGTCTCTACGACTACGTCTTCTCCGGCGACACCGCCCGCGCCTTCCGCGTGGCCAAGCTCCTGCGCTCCGGCCATGTCGGCATCAACTCGGCCCAACGCAACCACGAAGCCCCCTTCGGCGGCTTCAAGATGTCCGGAGTCGGGCGCGACGGCGGTGACTACGGCCTCGAGGCCTACTCCGAGATGCAGTCGATCATCTGGACCGGCTGAACCCGGTCGGCGTCGCAGCCCCAACGAACGAGAACAGAGGAGACACGTGAGCACCTACGACCTGGCCATCATGGGCGGCATCGTCGTGGACGGCACCGGCCTGGCCCGGCGTCGCGGCGACATCGCCGTGAAGGACGGACGGGTGGCGAAGGTGGGCTTCGTGAACCCCGACGACGCCGACAGTGTGATCGACGCCGACGGTCTGCACGTGGCCCCCGGCATCGTCGACGCCCACACCCACTACGACCCCCAGCTCACCTTCGAGCCCCACGCCACCTCCTCCTGCTACCACGGTGTCACCACCGTCCTGGCCGGCAACTGCGGCTTCTCGGTGGCCCCGAACCGGCCCGACCAGCGCGACTACCTGGCCCGGATGTTCGCCAAGGTCGAGGGGATGTCGCCCGTGGCCCTGTCGGCGGTCAAGTGGGACTTCGAATCGTTCCCCGAGTACCTGGAACGCCGCACCGGCACCATCGGCGTGAACATGGCCTCCTACATCGGCCACTCGGCCGTCCGCCGCACCGTCATGGGCGAGGCCGGGTCCGAGCGTGAAGCGACCGAGGCCGAGATCGAGCAGATGCGGGTCGTCGTGGCCGAGGCCATGGAGGCCGGCGCCGCCGGCTTCTCGTCATCGCATGGCCCCACCCAGCTCGACGGGGAGGACAAGCCCGTCCCCTCCCGGTTCTCGTCCCTGGCCGAGCTCGAGGTCCTCGTCGGTGAAGCGGGCCAGCACCGGGGCGGCTCCATCTCCTATCTCCACCGCTCGGCCATCGGCGGCCTCGACCAGGCCGACCGCGACCTGCTCGAGCGCCTGGGCCGGGCCTCGAGGCTGCCGATCATCCTCCAGGGCCTCGGCGGTCGCTCCAAGGTGGACGTCCCCGGCGCCGGCTGGGATGACGTGGCCGCCTGGATCGATCACATCGCCCACGAGGGCATCGGGATCTTCTCCCTCCTGCGCAACCATCCCTTCGACCGCGACTTCCGCGTCTCGACCGGCACCAATCTCTACGAGGGAGTCCCCGCCTTCCATGCCGTCGTCGGTCCCGGTGGTTCGATCGAACAGAAGCTGGCTCTGTTGGCCGAGCCTCTGCGTCGCGACGAGATGCGCCACGCCGTCGACCACCCGAACACCGACGGATCGAAGGGATCGACCCTGCCGCCGCCGCGCTGGAAGGTGGTCGAGGTCGACGAGGTCGTGAAGCCGGCCAACGAGAAGTTCGTGAAGCGCACCATCGCCGACATCGCCGACGAGCTCGGCGTCGAGCCGGCCGACGCCTTCCTCGACCTGGCCATCGACGAAGGGCTCCAGACGACCTTCCGCTACGTGAACAAGTCCCGCGCCTGGGAGGAGTCCGTAGCCGACGGCCAGAAGCACCCGGCCATGATCATCGGCGTCTCCGACGGCGGCGCTCATCTCGACCGCGACGACGGCTCGGACTGGTCGACCGCCTTCCTCGCCTTCTGGGTCCGCGACCGCAAGCTCTGGTCCTTGGAAGAAGGGATCCGCCAGCTCACCCAGGTGCCCGCCTCGCTCCTCGGATTCGAGAGCCGCGGCATGCTGCTGCCCGGCTACTTCGCCGACGCCTTCATCTTCGACCCCGACACCATCGAGCTCGAGTCCTAGAAACAGGTGGCCGATTTCCCCGGCGGCGAGTCCCGCTACTCGGCCCGCCCTCGCGGCATCTACTGGACCATCGTGAACGGGGTCCCCATTGTCGAGAACGGCGAGGTCCTCACGGCCAATCTTCCCGGCCACGTGGTGCGTCCCGGTATCGGCTGACTGTCACACGGCCATCGCCGGGCGCGCCGCCGCCGGTCGCTGTCGGTGCTCCTACGGGCCGTCAGAGCCGACGTAGAAGCACTCGGCCGCGGTCGACCCGTCGGACGCCGGGGCGTAGTGACCGTCGCCGGGGTAGACGGCGAGGAAGCAGTAGTCGCCGATGCCGGGCGGGCTGACGGATGCGCTGGTGGCGGTGGCCACGTCGCCGGAGCCGGACAGGGGCACGGACGAGCCGACCTCGCTCTCGTTGGCATTGGTGCAGGCGGTGAACGTCGGGGCGCGGGTGGGGCCGCAGACGTAGAAGGTGATCTGGCCCGTGGGCGTCACTCCGCCGTCCCCGGTCACCGTGGCGGTGTCGGACTCGGATTCTCCGAGGGAGATGTTGGCGCTCGACGGTTTGGTCGTGAGCTCGGACGTGCCCGCGGTGACGGTGAAGCACTCGTCGGTGGTCGACCCGTCGGAGGCCGAGAGGTAGTGGCCGTCGCCGGAGTAGACGCCGAGGAAGCAGTAGGCGCCGGTGGACGACGCCGTGAACGGAGCGCTCGTGGCCGTGGCCACGTCGCCCGAGCCGGACGCGGTGGCGGTGCCCAGGTCGGTTCCCCCGTTGGCGGCGCTGGCGGCGGTGCACGGGTTGGTGGCGCCGGCGCACTCGTAGAAGTGGACGCTTCCGGTCGGCGTGACCCCGCCCGCACCGGTCACTTTGGCCGTGTCGGTGTCGGAGGAGCCGAGGGTGATGGAGGCGGTCGTCGCCTTGGTCGTCACCGTCGGGGTGCCGGCGCCGACGGAGAAGCACTCATCGGAGGTCGAGCCGTCGGAGGCCGAGACGTAGTGGTCGTCACCGGAGTAGACGCCGAGGTAGCAGTAGCCGCCCGACGCCGCCGGGGAGTACGAAGAGCTCGTGGCCGTGGCCGTGCTACCCGAGCCGGACACGGAATCGGTGCCCAGGTCCACCACGCCGGGGGTCGTCGGGGTGCAGGGGCTGGTGTCGCCGGGGCAGAGATAGAAGTGGACGGCCCCCGTCGGAGTGACTCCTGCTTGGCCGGTCACGGTGGCGGTGTCGGTGTCCGAGGCCCCAAAGCCGATGGCGGCACTCCCCGGTGCCGTCGTCACCACGGCGCAGCCGCCGGTGGCGACGGGAACCAGAGTGGCCGAGACGCTCTGGCCGGCGCCCGAGTAGGTACCGGCGTAGTCCCCGGTCGACTTCTTCCACTTGGCCTTGAAGACTTTCCCTGACGCGGCGCCCGCCGTCCAGGTCATCGTGAGCTTCTTCGTCCCTTTGTACGTGCCGTGGTCTCCGCTCCCGGCGCCGGCGCCGGCGGAAAACGCGTGGTGGGTGGCGAAGGTGTCGCTCTCGCAGCCGGCGCCGCGGATCTCCAGGGTCCAGACACTGCCGGCCTTGACCTTGGCCGGGGCTTTGCTCTTGGTCCCCGATGCTCCGGCCTTCGCCCGGACCGGGGAGGCCGAGGAGGCGGTGATGCCGGTGCCGATGGCCGCCGACGTTGCGACCAGGGTCAGTACCGTCGCCAGTGCCGCCAGTCGGCGCATCGTGTCGTCCCCCAGACGTGCGGACAGATCCGGATGCTCCGGCTCCCCGGTCTCGACCCCCAGGGGATCGTACGCAGAGTGTTGAGTCGACCACAATGGTGTTGGTCACATGTAGTGCTCGACTTGATGCAAATAGTGAGGACAAAGCAGCGGGTCCCCGGGGACGGAACGGCTTCGGTAGCCTGCGGCGACGATGGCAGTTCCCGAGAAGTTCGCGGCGATCGCCGCCAAGGTGAACAACTGGGGGCGGTGGGGTCCGGAGGATCAGCTGGGCACGCTCAACCTGATCACCGACGAGGTCCGCAAGCGCGCCGCGCGGTGTGTGGGCACGGGCAAGGTCTTCGCCCTGGGCCTGGCCTTGTCGGAGGCGGAGGGGGTCCAGAAGGGGATCGTGCCGGGGCGGTTCAACCCGGTGCGGACGATGTCCTACATCGGTGTGGCCCTCTCGGACGACCCCGAGTGGATCTGCTCGAACGAGGACGTGGTGGTGATGCCGTTGCAGTGCGCCACCCACTGGGACGGCCTCGCCCATGTGAGCTACGGGGGCAAGATCTACAACGGGTTCCCGCAGTCGTCGGTGACCTCGGCGGGGGCCAGCAAGTGCGGGATCCACCTGGTCGATTCGCTCGTGGGCCGGGGCGTGCTGCTCGACGTGGCCCGGGCCAAGGGTGTCGATGTCCTCGACGGCGGCTACGCCATCCAGCCGGCCGACCTCGACGCCGCCTGCCAGCTCGGCGGGGTGCGGATAGAGCCGGGGGACATCATCCTGGTGCGGACCGGGCAGATGGCGAAGCTCAAGATGCAGGGTCGGTTCCCGGCCGGAGGGGCCACGCTTCCCCTGGCCAACATGCTCAACTTCAACGACGTGCTCACCTACATGGCCTTCGCCCCGGGGCTCTCGATGGTGACGGCCGAGTGGTTCCACACGCGCGACGTGGCCGCGGTGGCCACGGACACGCTGTCGCTCGAGGTGCTGCCCTGTGAGGACAAGGACATCTACCTCCCGGTCCATCTCCTGCACATCGTGGAGATGGGGATGACCCAGGGTCAGAACTGGCTCCTCGACCCCCTGGCCGCCGACTGCGCCGAGGACGGGGTCTACACCTTCCTGCTCGACGCCACCCCGCTGCCGTTCACCAACGCGCTGGGCTCTCCGGTCAATCCGGTGGCCATCAAGTAGCCATCACGTACCGGCCGGCGACCAGTGTGCCGGCGGCCACGACGAGACAGAGAAGGCCGGCACCGACAGCCGTCCCCGCCCGGTGCTTCATATAGATGGTGGCCACCCACGGCATGCCCGGATAGTAGTGAGGCCCCCGCCCGACCTCCGGCCGGCTACCGGAGCGTGGGGCGGATCCGGTCGGCCAAGAAGGCCACGACGGCATCGGAGAAGGCGTCGTTTCGGTCACCGGCGATCATGTGAGCGGCGCCGGCCACATCGACCACGGTGGCGCTGGGGATGCGAGCCAGAAAGTCGTCGACACTGTCCTGCGTCACCACGTCGCTCAAGACACCTCGCACGAGCATGGTGGGCACGTGGACGTTCTCCAGGGCGACGTCGAGTAACCCGATGAGACGGTCCGGTACCACCTCGGTCCGGTCCTGGCTGATGACCTGGGGGTCCCAATGCCAGTACCAACGGCCGTGGCGCTCACGCAGCACCTTGCGCAGGCCCGACGGGTTCACCGGTCTCTTTCGTTCGGGTGTGTAGGCGGCGATGGCCGCCGCCGCGTCCTCCAGCGTGTCGAACCCGTCGAACCCCGACTGCATGAACGTCTTGATGCGCGTGATGCCCTCGATGTTGGTCTTGGGCGTGATGTCCACCAGGACGAGCCCGGACGACACCGTCCGGTCGCTCGTGCCCTCGGCCAGCATGGCCGCCATGCCCCCGAGCGAAGCCCCCACCAGAACCGGTGGTCGTCCCAGCGCGTCGACGACGGCGATGCAATCGGCACCAAAGGCGGTGAATGAGTAGTCGCCGTTCCGAGCCCAGTCGCTGTCGCCGTGTCCCCGCAGATCGAGGGTGATCGTCCGCCATCCCTGGTCGGCCACGATGGCGGCCGCCGAACCCCAGGCATGTCTCGTCTGCCCTCCGCCGTGGAGGAAGAGGACCGGCCAGTCATCGGCGCGTCCGCGGGCGTCGGCCACCAGTCGCAGGCCTTCGAAGCCCTCGAAGACAATTCGTTCGGCATCCAAAGCGATCCTCGTCACACTAATGACTGGTCCGGCGTTGGCCGTCAGGACAGAGGGCAGATCGTCACGGCTGGAGGCGCTCGATCTTCCAGGAGTCGCCATCACGGTTGTAGCGCAATCGGTCGTGGAGACGGTCGTCACGGCCCTGCCAGAATTCGTAGGAGTCCGGTCGGAGCCGGAAGCCGCCCCATGAATCCGGTCGCGGCACCGGACGTCCCTCGTACTCGGCCGTGAGGGCGGTCACCCGGGCGTCGAGCTCCTCCCGGGAGCCGATGGGCCGGCTCTGCTGCGAGACGTGGGCGCCGATCTGACCGCCGCGCGGCCGCGTCTCGAAGTAACTGTCCGATTCCTCGGCACTCACTTTGTCGACGGTCCCCTCGATGCGGACCTGGCGTCCGAGCGGGTCCCAGTGGAACAGCAGGGCGGCCACCGGATTGGCGGCGAGGTCGCGGGCTTTGTCGCTGTCGTAATGGGTGTGGAAGATGAACCCGTCTTCGTCCCATCCCTTACAGAGGACCATGCGGAGAGAGGGCTGGCCCTCGGCATCGGCGGTGGCGATGGCCATTGCCTCGGGCAGCCGGACCACCTTCGAGGCGTCGGCGAACCAGGCGGCGAACTGGACGAGCGGATCAGGGTCGACGGCGTCCTGGTCGAGCGGCTCCGAATGGTCGGGGTAGTCCGCGGGGATCGTCATGCCGGCGCGGCACGGCCGGTCACGGCCCAGTGCAGCACCCGGGCCTGGGAATCGACCATGGCCGTCGTCCTGATGCCCCAGAACTCGAAGCCGTATTGGTGGGCGGCCACATGGGCCAGCATCGAAATGAGGGTGGCGGCCACGGCCATCGCATCGCTTCCTGCCGGACTCGATCCAGCCCCGCCGGCGCCGATGACCCGGGCCAGGGTGACCGTGACGGCGTTCAGGGCCCGGACCCGCAGGCCCTGGAACCGCAGGTCGCCCTCCTCGGTGGCCAGCTCCACCACCCGGAAGACCGAGCGGTTCGTCTCCCAGTAGTCCATGAAGCCCGTGACCACGGCCGTGGCCGTCTCCCAACTGGCGTCGGCCGTCCAGTTGCCGTCGACCAGCTCGGCCAAGAGGGCGGCCCCCTCCATGAGCTCCTCGGCCAGGACCAGGATGGACTGCTCGACGTTCTCGAAGTACTGGTAGAAGGTGGCCGGCGAGGTCCCCGCCTGCCGGGCGATGTCGATGACCTTGATCGACCGCCAGGGTGTGGAGGTAAGGAGCTCAGCCGTGCACTCGAGGAGGCGCTGACGGGTGGCCCGGCCCCGGCGTCCCGGGACCCGTCCGTCGGTGGTGGCGAGGGTTCCGGAGTCGCGGGCCATGGCCGGCAAAGGCTACTTCCGGAGCTGACGGACGGTCAGGTCCGCCATCGCGGCGGCGGTCCGGTTTCAGGATGTCGCCCCTGGCAGTGCCCCGAGTAGGGTGAACGGCCGTGCACGAGAGCACCCTTCCGCGTGCCCTGACACGCGCTCAGGAAGCGCGTAGGCAGCGGGTCGTCGACGCCGCCATGGAGCTCGGGCTCGAGGGTGGCTACGAGGCCGTCCAGATGCGCGACGTGGCCGCCCGGGCCCATGTGGCCATGGGCACCGTCTACCGCTACTTCACCTCCAAGGACCACCTGCTCGCCGCCGCTCTCGTCCACTGGGTCGAGCAGCTCGACCAGCGCCTGGCCCAGATGCCCCCCCGGGGAGCCAACGCTTCGGAGCGTGTCCTCGACGTCCTCGAGCGGGCCCTGCGGGCCATGGCCCGCCAGCCCCAGCTGGTCTCGGCCGTCTTCATGTCCCTGGCCTCGCCCGACCGGGCCGCCATCGAGTGCCAGCAGCAGATGGGGGCCCTCATGGACGGCATCATCTCCCGGGCCGTCGGCGAGCCCCAGCCCCCCGACCACGCCGAGCGCACCCGGATCATCGGCCACGTCTGGTACTCGGCCCTCGTCGGCTGGGTGAACGGCTGGTCCGACATGAACCGCGTCCGCGACGAGCTGGCCGTCGCCGTCCGCCTGCTGCTGCCGGCCGAGATCCTGCCCGCCGCCGCCGCCGCCGCCGCCGCCGCCGCCGTCGCCGCCCGCCAAGTACGCCAGGCCTGAACGGCGACATAGAGTCCATGAAGAAGCCGAAGTAGGAGGGGAGCCACTATGCGTGCTGCTGTCTGGTACGAAGCCGGGTCGGAAGTCATCGAGTACCACGACGACGTCGAGGTCGACGATCCGGGGCCCGGTGAGGTCAAGGTCAGGATCCACGCCGCCGGTGTCTGTCACTCCGACCTCTCGGCCATGAACGGCACCCTGCCCCAACCGGCCCCGGCCATCCTCGGTCACGAGGGTGCCGGCGAGATCATCGCCGTCGGTGAGGGTGCGTTCGACATCGCCGTCGGCGACCACGTGATCATCGCCTGGACGCCCCCCTGCGGGCAGTGCAAGGCCTGCCTGCGCGGGGAAGCCAACCTGTGCGTGAACATCATGTTCAACATCGCCGGCTCGACCCACTTCTCCCGAGCCGGGACCCCCCTCTTCGGCTTCGTCGGGACCGGGACCTTCGCCGAGGAGCTGGTGGTGCCGCGCCAGGCCGTGGTGAAGATGGCCGAGGACGTCCCCTACGAGATCGGCGCCCTGATCGGCTGCGGTGTCACCACCGGGGTCGGCGCCGCCCTCAACACGGCCAAGGTCAGGCCCGGCGCCAACGTGGTCGTCTTCGGCGGCGGGGGTGTCGGCGTGGCCGCCATCCAGGGGGCCCGCATCGCTGGGGCGGCGGAGATCGTCGTGGTCGACACCATCGACTCCAAGCTCGAGGACGCCAAGCGCTTCGGTGCCACCCGGGGCGTGAAGCCTGACGGCCTCGACGACGCCTCGGGCGAGATCACCGGCGGCGAGGGCTTCGACTACTCCTTCGAGTGCATTGGCCTGCCCCTCACCATCCGGGCCGCCTACGACGCCGTGCGCCGCGGCGGCACCGCCGTGATCGTGGGGGCCGGGAAGATGGACGCCATGGTCGAGTTCAACGCCTTCGAGCTGTTCTTCCAGGAGAAGAAGCTCCTCGGCTCCTACTGGGGCTCGGCCGACGTCCGCACCGAGTTCGACCGCCTCATCCGGCTCTGGAAGGCCGGCCGCCTCGACCTCGAGGGCATGATCACGGCCCGGATGGACATCTCCAAGGCCCAGGACGCCTTCGACGCCATGAAGCGGGGCGAGACCATCCGCCAGATCCTGACCTTCTGATCCGGCCGATCACCAAGCTTGCCTAAGCCCTTGCGAGCTTGCTTGCAAATTGCTTGCCGGAGCCTATGATGGGTTCATGGCAAAGCACCCCGCGGGCACCTATGAGGTTCACGGTGCCCTGAGCAGGGCTCTTCGGGCCGATACCGCCGACGAATGCGCCGAGCTGCTCTCTCACGTCTCGGGCCAATTCGACGTTTTCCGAGAGTCCGTGCCTCCTGCTTTGCGTGGTGAATGGCCGGCGGTCACGGTCCTTGTCAGTCACTGGCATTCCCTTGTTCAAGGCATCGTGCAATCGGCGGCCGACGAGTGGCCTGAGCTCGTCCAGCGGATTACCGACGGATTTGGCATCGTGACCTCCTCGCACCAAGTGAGTCGGGAGCCGATTGCGTACCTCGACCACCTCATCGCCGATATGCCGTTTTCACCGCTCATGGCGCGGTTCGGCTCAGACGTGGGCGTTGGCGTTGTCGCCATCGACGCCTTTCGCATGCTGTTGCCGGGTTGTCCGCCGCTCAACCTGGGGACGTCCGCAGGATGGCCCGATCTACCCGACGGCACCGATTCCAGCCGTTTCCGTCGGCTGGTCGATCTCGCATTACGTTCGATGCAACCCCCACTCTTGAGGGTGAAAGACCTGTTCGGCCTGACCAACAGCGAGGTCGCCGATCTGTTCGGTGTCAAGCGCCAGGCTGTCGATCAGTGGGAGCGCAGCGGCGAGGTGCCGACGGCGCGAAGGGAGAAGCTCGCCAACCTGCTCTTCGTCGGGGAGCTCTTGGAGCGCAAGCTCAGCCCCGGTCGACTCCCGCTGGTAGCGCGACGGGGCGCAGATGCCTACGGGGGGATGACCATGCTCGACATGGTCGCCACTGACCGGGACGCCGAATTGCGGGAACTGACCGCACGCGCCTTTGACTGGTCAGGTACGGCCTGATGGACGTGGTCGATCGAGGAGGCGAGTACTACCGGGTGGCCGATCCGGCTTGGGACGATCCCCTGGACGGGCGCTACTCGATGCGCTTCGGTGCACGATGGAACGCGCCAGGGTCCTTCCCGGTCACGTACCTCAATGCCGACATGGACACAGCACGTGCCAACGCCCGCCGTCTGCTTACCGAAGGTCTCCGAAGCCAACCCTTCACCGCTCAGGACATCGAGCCGTCGGAGCGCCCGGTTTTGGTTGCGACGGCCGTGCCCGACGACCGTTACCTCGATGTTGTCTCGCCCTCCGGGTGTGTTGCCAACGGACTGACGGCGACGTACCCCGCTGACGAGGCGGGCGGCAGCGTCGCCTGGCCTGTGTGCCAGACGGTCGGGCAACGGGCCTGGGATGCGGGCTTGCCCGGGATCGCCTACCGTTGCGCCGCGCCCGGCGCTCCTCATGACGGCGAGGAGCTGGGCTGGTTCGATCGCCACGAGGTCACTCTCGAGCCCGGTCGGGCCCAACTGTTCGAGGACTGGTACGGCCCGATCGACTGGTGACGAAAACGTCCATGCCGTCCGGCCGACTCTGCGACGACCGGGTGGCGCCGGTCCTTGTCAGGTGACGTCGGAGCGCAAGGTCGTGAATGTGCCCACGAAAGAAAGGACGACCCCGTAGATCACGAGCATCAAGGCCCCGCCCCACCAAGGCAGGAGCCGGGTGGTGCCGGCGAAGCTCGTGCGCATGGCGTCCTCCAGGGCGGTGGCGGCCAGGCCCGGAAGGTACTCGCCGACGGTCGGCCAGACGGCGGCGATGATCGTCTCCACCACCAGGGTGAAACCGAGGCCGACGGCGATGGCCACGACCTGGTTCTTGAGCAGGGAGCCGAGGCCGAGGCCGTAGATGGCGAAGAGTCCCGTTCCGAGGATCACGCCCGGTGCGATCCGCGACCAGTCGTGCCACAGGTTGTGGGTGGTGGCCACGAAGTACAGACCGTGCTGGGCGCGGCACAGTGTCTGCGACATCCCTTGCCGGACCCCACCGGTCGCCAGGGAGGTGATGCAGGAATGCACCTTGACGCCGACGAGCACGAAGCCGATGACGAGGCCCATGACCATGGTGAGGACGCCCAGCACGACGCCGCCCCCGAAGGCCGTCCCCAGTTTGGCGATGACGACCCGGCCCCGGCGGGGCTCGGCCAGGAACGTCGGCGTCACCGTCTTGTGCCGGTACTCGCCGGTGATGATGAGAACGCCGAGCACCAGGCCGAGCAGTCGCGAATTGTCGAGTACCGAGAAGATGTTGGCGAACCACTGCGAGGAGCCGTGGGGGACGATCCCGGCGTCGCCACCGTGCCGGCCCCCCGGGGCGAAGGCGATGAGGAAGCCGAAGGCCAGGTCGATCACCACGACGATGCCGAAGAGGACATAGGTCGACCAGATCGTCCACAGCTTGCGGACCTCGGCCTCGAGCAACCGGATCATCGGGGCCCGTCGATCTGTTGGCGGTAGTCGCCCATCAACCCCGCGGCGTGGCCGGGGTGCATCCCTTCGCCGCCCGTCAGCTCGAAGAACAGAGACTCGAGCGACTCGGTCGTCGCGACCATCTCGTGCACCTCGATCCGGTTCTCGACCATGATCCGGCCCACCGTCTCGGCTTCGGCCCCCTCGGAGACGACGTCGCCGTCCTGCACGGCCGCCGGAAGATGGGCCGCCCGTAGGGCCTCGACCAGCCGATCGGCGTCGGGTGTGCGCACCCGCACGGTCCGTTTGGTGCCCGCCAGCAGGTCCTCGAGCTTTCCCTGGGCCGCCAGGCGGCCACCGGCGAGGACGATGACGTCGTCCACGGTCAGCTGGGCTTCGGAGAGAAGGTGCGAGGACACGATCACGATGCGGCCGCCGCCGTCCTTTTCCGCATCCTCGGTGGCGTACCACTTGAGGAAGTCGCGGAGCCAGGCGATGCCCTGGGGGTCGAGGCCGTTGGCCGGTTCGTCGAGGACGAGGATGTCCGGCTGGCCGAGCAAGGCCCGGGCCAGCTCCAGGCGCTGGCGCATGCCCATCGAGAAGCCGCCGACTTTCCTGTTCCCGGCCTCGGCCAGGCCCACGAGGCTAAGGCACTCGTCGACCCGACTGAAGGGGATGCCAGCCACCCTGGCGATCAGCTTCAGGTGGTTGCGGGCCGTGCGGGCCGGGTGGAAACCCGATGCTTCGAGTACGGCGCCCACCCGCATGGTGGGGTTGGCCAGGTGCCGGTAGTCGTGCCCGTCGATGAGCACCGAGCCCGAGCTCGGGGTCACGAGCCCGAGGAGCATCCGCAGTGTGGTGGTCTTGCCCGCTCCGTTGGGCCCGAGGAACCCGGTGACCCCGCCGGGGAGTGCGTCGAAATCGAGGTGGTCGACGGCGAGGACGTTTCCGCCGAAACGCTTCGTCAGCCCCCGAGCCTGGATGGTCGGCATGTCCGGCGTGGCCTCCGGTCGAGTCGTGTCGATGGATGTCCGTGCTCAGCGAACCGGAGCGACCTTACTGGCCGAACCGGTCCTGGCCGATGCGGTCGATGGCCGAAGTGGTCGAGCACGGGGCCCGGTACCTCCCCGGCTACCCCATGAGGCCTTGTCCGGGTCGCGCCCGGGGTATCGCCCGCGTCATCCGCCTTCTCGCCTGTGGGAGGGGCCCCGGCCCTTCCGGCCCAGGGGCCGTCCTGGCCGCCGCCGGGACACCACTCATCGGGACGACGTGCCCTGGTTCTCAGTATTGGCCGGTTTGGGTCGCGCGGATCATGGCAGTGAGGACCACGGGGAGCAGATACTGGCGGTAACCCCCATCGAGGCGTCGCCTGCCGACGTCAAGGTCGACCAGGGACCCGGGAGAACGGACCCATGGAGCCACGCCGGGCGGGAGGGGGAGCGGTCGAGATGTTGGTCGACGACGCTCCGGCGGTATCAGCTCAGACCCCGACGATCGACGACGACCATCCTCCGAGCGTCGGCGACGCGCTGTTACCGCGGTGGGTCCGGTTCACGGGGTGGGGCCTTCTCGGACTGCAACTGCTGGCCATGCTCGCCTTCAGCACGGTGCAATACAGCCGCTATGCCCTGACGGCGGACTTCGCCAACTATTCCCAAGCCTGGTGGGCGATCGCCCACGGCCACCTCGATCCCTACAGCTCCGGCTTGGGAGTGTCCTTCTGGAAGGACAACGCCGAGTTCATCCTGTGGCCCCTGTCGCTGCTCTACCACGTCTACCCCCATCCCATCGACCTGCTCTGGGTACAGGACGTGGCCGTCGTGATGACCGAACTCGTCGCCTTCGGGTGGATCCGGAAAGCCATCGAGCGCGCCCATGGGCCGATCCCACACCGGGCGGCCCCGTTGCTCGCCGTCGCCGCCGCGGTCGTTCTCGTGGTCAACCCGTGGGTGTACGAGACGATCGCCTTCGACTTTCATTTCGAGCCCATCGCCGCCCTGTTCTGTGTTCTGGTCGGCTACAACCTCTGGGTCGGCCGGATCCGGCGGCTGTGGTGGTTGGTGCCGCTGGCGTTGATCTGCCATGTGCTCGCCGGCTTCTACCTCATGGGCGTCGGCTTCTCGGGCTTGCTGGCCGGTCCAAGGACCCGACGTCCAGGCGCCGCCATCGCCGCCATAGGTCTGGCATGGGTCTTCGTGTTCAGCGCCGTTGGAGCGGCCGGGGTCAATGGCCAATTCGTCACCTCGTCCTACGGCTACCTCGTGGGTCCCCACCACGGGCGGATCGGGCTTCTCGACGTCGTCGTCGGCGCCCTCGGGCACCCGGGGTCCATCCTCCACGTGGCCGCCTCGCACTGGACGGTGGTCCTCGCCTTCCTCATCGCCTTCGGAGCGATAGGTGTGCTGTCGCCCTGGGGGCTCGGCATGGCGTTGGTGGTCCTCGTGCCGAACACTCTGGACGGCAGCGGCCTCTTCGTCAGATACGGCGCCGCCTTCCAGTCGTGGCCCGCCATGCCGTTTCTCCTGGTCGGATCGGTCATGGTGCTCCTGCGCCTGATCGGGGGCGGCAGGCGAGGCCGGCGGGTGGCCGCGGTGGCTGTGGCCGTGTGGGCGACGCTTCTCGGGGAGCTCGCCTTCGTCGCCCTGCCCACCATTCCCAAGGGTTGGATATCGGTCGACCCACCGGCGGCGGCGGCGCTGGCCCGTGCCGAGACCATGATCCCGCCGAGTGCAGAGGTCATCGCCTCCCAGGGGGTCATCGGGCGGTTCTCGCAAAGGGACTCCGTCTACGCATTCGTCGAGGGCCATCAGACGGTGCCCGTCAATCGTCGGCTGGTCGTCTTCGTGCTGAGCCCGAACGAGGGCGTCGACGATGCGCTGCCGGATCACGAGGCCACCGCCGCTGTCGGGTACGTCCAAACCCGGCTCCATGCGCACCTCTTCGTCGCCCGGTCCGGCGTGTATGCCTTCGCCTGGTCGCCGTCGTCGCTGACGACCCATGTCACCCTGCCCTGATCCCGGCGCCCGCTCCACGCTGGCACCGAAATGAAATGTGTTCTACTTTCGGCCGATGACTGAGAGCGAGGTCCTGAGGGCACCGCACTTCATCGAGTACACCTACACCCGGTCGGTGGGGCCGGTCATCGGGGGCTTTCTCACGGGGTTGCGCGACGGGCGGATCCTGGGGGCGACGACGCCGAGCGGACGGGTGGTGGTGCCGCCGACGGAGTATGACCCGATCACGTCCGAGGACGTCGGCGAGCTGGTGGAGGTGGGACAGTCGGGCGTGGTCACCACGTGGGCCTGGGCCTCGACACCGTTGAAGGGCCAACCGCTCGACCGGCCCTTCGCCTGGGCGCTCGTGCAGCTCGACGGGGCCGACACGGCCATGCTCCATGTCGTCGACGCCGCCGGCCCCGAAGCGATGGCCAGCGGCATGCGGGTCACGGCCCGGTGGCGGCCGGCAGGGGAGCGGATCGGGCAGATGCAGGACATCGAGTGCTTCGTTCCCGAAGGTGGTGGGTCATGAGCGAGGGTGGGGGGCCGGTCACGATGCTGGCCGCGCCGATCCGGATCGACTACGAGTTCACGGCCGGGCTGGCCCAGTCCCGCTACCTGAAGGGGATCGCCGAAGGGAAGTTCCTCGGCCAGAGGTGCCCGAAGTGCGGCAAGGTCTATGTGCCGCCGCGCGGGTCGTGCCCGACCGACGGGGTGCCGACGACCGACGAGGTCGTCCTCGGCAACAACGGGATCGTGACCACCTACTGCGTGGTGAACGTCCCCTTCCAGGGCCAGTCCATCGAGATCCCCTACATCTGCGCCCAGATCCTGCTCGACGGGGCCAACATCGCCTGCATGGGCCTCATCCAGGAGGTCCCGACGAGCGAGATCCGGATGGGCATGCGGGTCGAAGCGGTGTGGGTGGACAACAAGGACCTGGGCCCGACGATGGCCTCGGTCAAGTACTTCAAGCCCTCGGGTGAACCCGACGCCGCCTACGAGACGTTCTCGGAGTACCTCTGATGGCCCCGGCATCGGGCCGTCGGCGTCCGGTGCGGCCGGTGGCGGTGGTGTCGTTCGCCCAGTCGAACTCGGTGCGGCGCGAAGAGCACCGCAACGATGTCGAGATGCTGCAGCCGGTCATCGCCGACGTGTTCGACCAGGTGGGGCTCACGAAAGACGACATGGGCTTCGTCTGCTCGGGGAGTTGCGACTACCTGGTCGGCGCGCCGTTCAGCTTCGTCCAGGCCCTCGACGCCGTCGGGGCCTGGCCGCCGATGCGGGAGAGCCACGTCGAGATGGACGGGGCCTTCGCCCTCTACGAGGCGTGGACGCAGCTGCAGGAGGACGACATCGACACGGCTCTCGTCTTCTCCTTCGGCCGTTCGTCGATGAGCGAGCTCGGCCGGGTGCTCACCCTCCAGCTCGACCCCTACTACGTGGCCCCTCTGTGGCCCGACCCGGTGGCCCTGGCCGCGCTCCAGGCCCGGGCTCTCATCGACGCCGGTACCTACACCGAGGCCGATTTCGCCGCCGTGGCGGCGCGCAGTCGCCGTGATGCGATGAACAACCCGCACGCCCAGGTGACGGGGGACCACGCCCCCGATGAGCTGCTCGTCGACGACTACGTGGTCGCCCCCCTGCGTCGCCATACGCTCCCGCCCATCACCGACGGGGCCACGGCCGTCATCCTGGCCGCCGGGGACCGGGCCCACTCCCTGTGCGACAAGCCGGCCTGGATCACGGGGATGGACCACCGCATGGAGACCCACGCCCTCGGGGCCCGCGACCTCACGACCTCCCCGTCGACGCGCTTGGCGGGGGAGGCCGCCGGACTGCTCGGCGGCGGTGATGGCGCCGGGGCCGCGGTGGATGTGGCCGAGTTGCATGCGCCGTTCGCCCACCAGGAGCTGATCCTGCGCCAGGCGCTCGGACTGGGCGACAGCGTGCGCATCAACCCGTCGGGGGGCGCCCTGGCCGCCCACGCCCTCATGGTGGCCGGACTCGTCCGCATCGGGGAGGCGGCCAGCCGGATCATGGACGGAACGGCGCAGACGGCCCTGGCCCACGCCACCTCGGGTCCCTGTCTGCAGCAGAACCTCGTCTGCGCCCTGGCGGCGGAGCCGGCCGGCAACGGGAGGGCGTGAGATGGCCGAACGTACCGCCGTCATCGGCGTCGGACAGACCTATCACCGGGCCAAGCGCGAGGACGTCTCCATCGCCGGGCTCGTCCGCGAGGCGGCGGTGCGCGCCCTCGAGGATGCGGGCATGGACTGGTCGGACATCGACGCCGTGGTCATCGGCAAGGCACCGGACATGTTCGAGGGTGTCGTCATGCCCGAGCTCTACCTGGCCCCGGCGCTCGGTGCGGTCGGGAAGCCCATGATCCGGGTGCACACGGCCGGCTCGGTGGGGGGATCGACGGCTCTGGTGGCCGCCCACCTGGTGTCCTCGGGCACCCACCAGAGAGTTCTCACGGTGGCCTTCGAGAAGCAGTCGGACTCCGACGCCATGTGGGCCCTGTCCATCCCCCAGCCCTTCTCGTCGCCGCTCCTGGCCGGTGCCGGCGGTTACTTCGCGCCGATCATCCGCGCCTACATGCGCCGGTCGGGGGCACCCGATCACATCGGGATCATGGTGGCCGTGAAGGACCGCAAGCAGGCGCTCAAGAACCCCTACGCGCACCTGCACATCGAGGACATCTCCTTCGACATGGTGAAGGACTCGATGATGTTGTGGGACCCGGTCCGCTATCTCGAGACGTGCCCGTCGTCGGACGGGGCCGCCGCCATGGTGCTGGCCAGCGAATCGGTGGCCGACGCCTCGTCGTCGGGCCGCCCTCCGGCCTGGATCCACGGGATGGCCATGCGCTCCGAGCCCACCATGTTCGCCGGGCGCGACCAGGTGAACCCGAAGGCCGGCCAGGAATGCGCGGCCGACGTCTACCGCCAGGCCGGCATCACCGAGCCGCGGCGCCAGATCGACGTGGCCGAGGTCTACGTGCCCTTCAGCTGGTATGAACCGATGTGGCTGGAGAACCTGGGCTTCTGTCCCGAAGGCGAGGGATGGAAGCTGACCGACGCCGGCGCCACCGCCCTCGACGGGGGGGACATCCCCTGGAACTGCTCGGGTGGGGTGCTCTCGACCAATCCCATCGGTGCCTCGGGCATGCTGCGGTTCCTGGAGGCGGCCATGCAGGTGCGGGGCCAGGCCGGTGAACACCAGGTGGAGACGGTGCGACGGGCCCTCGGCCAGGCCTACGGCGGTGGCTCGCAATTCTTCGCCATGTGGGTCCTGGGCGCAGACAAACCCTGAGTGGCAAACCCTGACTAGGCAAACCCTGGGCAGGCCGCCGCTACACTGCGGCCACGTTCGGCGACAGGTGGAGGTCCGACCCATGAAGGTGGTCGTGGATTACGACGCATGTGCATCCAACGCGGTGTGCATGGGAATCGCCCCCGAGGTGTTCGAGGTGCGTGACGACGGGTACCTCTACGTCTTGAACGAGAACCCGCCGGCCGAGCTGTGGGACAAGGTCCGCATGTCGGCCAACAACTGCCCCACCGGCGCCATCACGCTCGTCGAGGACGAGTAACGCCGGTGGTCGAGCAGGCCGGGGGCGGCCGGCCCCGGGTCCGCTTCGCGCCGTCACCCACAGGTTTCCTCCACGTCGGCAGTGCCCGGGCGGCGCTGTTCAATTGGCTCTTCGCCCGGCAGCACTCGGGCACCTTCATCCTGCGTATCGAGGACACCGACGCCGAGCGCAACCGCGAGGAGTGGGTCGACGGGATCGTCTCGTCTCTGGCCTGGCTCTCCATGGAGCCCGACGAGGGACCGTTCCGGCAGTCCGATCGGGGGGATCTCACCGGCGCTGCCGTCGATGTCCTGTGGGCGGCCGGCGCCGTCTATAGCTGTGACTGCACGCGCGAAGTGATCGAGGCCCGGACCAAGGCCAACGCCACGCCGGGCTACGACGGCTACTGCCGGGACCGTGGTCTCGACCGCAGCGCCGGGGCTCTGCGGTTCCGGACACCGGACGAGGGCACGGTGGTCGTCCACGATCTCATCAGAGGTGACGTCACCTTCCAGTGTGCCGTCATCGAGGACTTCGTGGTGGTGAAGTCCTCGGGGGCGCCGTTGTTCGTCCTGGCCAACGTGGTGGACGACATCGACATGGGGATCACCCACGTCATCCGGGGCGAGGATCTCCTGCCGTCGACCCCGAAGGGGCTGCTTCTGTGGGAGGCACTCAAGGGACCGGGGGCCGAACTGCCGATGTTCGCCCATCTGCCTCTGCTCGTGAACGCCAAGCGGCAGAAGCTGTCCAAGCGCCGGGACACGGTGGCCGTCGAGGCCTACCGTGACGAGGGTTATCTGGCCGACGCCATGCGCAACTACCTGGCGCTGCTCGGATGGAGCCATCCCGAGGGGCGCGAGATCCTCTCGGCCGCCGAGCTCATCGCCGATTTCCGCCTGGAGGACGTGAACCACGCGCCGGCCTTCTTCGACGTCGACAAGCTCCGGTGGCTGAACGGCGAGTACATCAGGGCCCTGTCGGTCGACGACTTCATCGAGGCCGCCGGTCCGTGGACGAGCCCGCCGGCGGCGCCGTGGCCCGAAGAGCGCTTCGACGCCGACGTCTTTCGCGCCATGGCCCCGCTCGTCCAGGAGCGGGTGACCGTCCTCTCCGAGGTGACGACCATGGTTGACTTTCTCTTCGTGGCCGTGCCGACGATCGACGAGGCCACGTGGGCCGTCCTCGAGGCCAATGCCTCGGCCCCGACCATCCTGGAGACCGCGCTCAAGGCCTACGGCGACTGCAGCTGGTCGGCCACGGCGTTGCACGAGGTGACACAGGAGCTGGCCGACAAGGTGGGCTTCAAGCTGGGCAAGGCCCAGGCGCCCATCCGCATCGCCCTCACCGGTCGGCGGGTGGGGCCGCCGTTGTTCGAGTCGATGGAACTCCTCGGCCGTACGGCGGTTCTCGAACGCGTGGGCGCGGTGGCCGACGAACTCCGTCGCCGGGCCGGCTGACCGTCCTGCGGGCCGGCGGGACAGGTCGGGACCGTGGCGGTCGTGGTGGGGGCGGCGGCGGGACGTCTCCTGCGCATCGTGGGCAAGATCCTGCGTCCGTTGCTCCTCCTGCTCGTTCTCATTGTCGGCTACCTGGCCGTCACGGCCGTGCAGGTCTGGCTCACGTCGCGCCACTCCGAGGCCCGCGCCGCGCAGGCCGCCGTGGTCATGGGCGCCGCCCAGTACGACGGGGTGCCGTCTCCCGATCTTGCCGCACGGTTGTCCGATGCCTACGACATCTGGCATCACGGCCTCGTCCCCTTGGTGGTGGTGACGGGATATAAGGAACCGGGCGACCAGTTCACCGAAGCCGAAGCGTCGAAGACCTGGCTCGTGGCCCACGGGATGCCGGCCAGCGCCATCATCGAGGTCGGCGGTGACGACTCGTGGGCCAACCTCTCCGACGCCGCCGCCGTTCTGCACAAACGGGGTCTCGACCGCGTCCTGATCGTCACCGACGGGTTCCATGAGGACCGGAGCCTGGCCATCGCTACCAACGTCGGACTGGAGGCCTGGCCCGTGCCGGCCACCGATTCCCCTATCACGGGGTGGTCGACTCTGCCCTTCTTCGCCAAGGAGACCCTGGGAGTGGCCCTCGGCCGGATCGTCGGATACGAGCGCCTGCACGAGCTGGGCCTCCGGGTGCTCGGCGGGTAGCGCCCAGGTCCGACGGCCGATCGGCTAGTTTTAGGAGTCGCTCATTCGGGGGTGGTGTAATCGGCAACACGGCAGGTTCTGGCCCTGTTATTGGGGGTTCGAGTCCTCCCCCCCGAGCTTTTGTGCTGTGTCAAGACATCGGCGACACGTGTGTCAAGACGTCGCAGACACCCAGCCCAGCGTCCAGGGCTGGAAATTTCCGGTCGGATCGAGGGTCAGGCGCAGGAGCACTTCCTGCGGGGTGAGCACGCGACGTTCGCCTCGGCGATCAGAAGGGTCACTGACTGGCTTCTGAACCGGCGTTCCCACGCTGATCTGGCGGAGCTGGGACCGGCAGCGTGGGGTCAGCTTTCCGCAGTTGTCGACCCTGTCGTGACGGACCCCGAGGTGACCGTCTGACTCGTCATCGATGGGCGGGCCTTCACCTTCGAGTCGAAGACGTCCTCCCGTGTCCGGCCCTTGAGCGATCGATGGTGACGCTCGACGTTGTAGAAGGCGGGTGTGTGGCCCTGCCTCGGCGAGTGAAATCCGTGTGGTTGGCTGAGAATGGCACGTCCAGAGGAATCCCTGATCAGCGGCCCGATCGGAGTGTTCGGACGGTACGCGCTCCCAGCGACGCCGCACCGGTCCCCCCTGTCCGGTGGCTGACGCTGTGGGCAATCATGGTCTCCATCAACGATCGACTCGAAATCGGCGAGGACGAGGTGCACGTTTGGTTCGCGTATCTGCCCCCCGACCCAGGTGCTGAGCGCGAGGCGTGGACCGTGCTCACCCCGCAGAGCGGGCCCGAGCCAACCGGCTGAGGCAGGACCGGGCTCTCGCCCTTCGGGTCCGCACCCGCGCGCTAGTGCGGCGAGTGCTCGCCACCTACCGGCAGGTGGCCCCTCAAGACGTGGCCATCGCGGCCGGCCTGCGTCGGTCGACGACCGACGTCGCGGTCACGGTCCTCGGTGTTGGTGGGCCGGTCGAGGATCCTGGGCTCGTGTCTCCGCGGGCGTGGTACGTCGACGGGCTCGAGATCGAGAGCGGCTTTTCCGCTGCCGTCGCCGCTGACGGGGAGGTCGCGGTGACGATCCGACCCTGGGCGTCACCCCCGGGTCGGTGAGTCGAGCGAAGGACGTCACCGGGCTGCGTGATCGTCACCGACCCGCTCGAGGCACTCCGTCAACGCCTTCGCTAGCACGCTGACGTGGGGCTCCTTCATGAGCGTAAGGTGCGAGACGCCCGGTCCGTCGATGAAGTAGCAGTCGTCGGTTCCTTCGTCTCCAGGGACCACCCGCACGTCGCCTCTTGGGGCCGTCGGCGTGCCGACGCGGAAGAAGGTGGTGGTGCAGGTAGTCGGGGGCGCAATGTACGAATCGAGCGCGAGCCTCAGCGGTTTGCAGATCGGCGGCGCGTCAAGGGTCGCCACGTCGTCCGAACTGTCGGACAGCGGATGACCGGTCCAGGCACGGAACCAATGGATGAGGAGCCCGGGCCAGCGTCGGGCCTTAATGCGCGCGTTGGCCGAGCGGCGCTTTACGTACGCGGCGACCGACTCGTCGCGCTGCCACCCCCGCGCCAGCAGGGCCGTTTTGCGGAGGGGTGGCGGCGCCGGCGGCGAGCTCGGAAGCTCCGCGTCGAACAACGCCAGAAGGGCTACCTCGTGCCCGAGCTGCTCCAACTGGTGCGCGATCTCCAAGACGACAAGGCCGCCGAAGCAGAACCCAGCCAACCGGTAGGGTCCCTTGGGCTGCACGCGAAGCATGTCATCGACGTACCGCTTGGCGAGGTCCGGGATGCGAAGATGCCGGGTGGCGACGAGCGACGTCGTGAGGCGAAACCCGTAGACAGGCTGTTGTGGACCGAGCAGTCGAACGAGGCGCAGGTACCCAAACAACTCACCAGTGACACCGTGGGCTAGGAACAGCACAGGCTTCGTCCCGTCGCTTTGGAGCGCGACAACCGTTGTCTCGTCTGCTCCTTCGTCGTCGTCGAGCGCCCTCGCGACCTCGCGGATTGTCGGTCCGCGGAACAACAGCGACAGCGGAATGTTCTTACTGGTCCATCGTGCCGCCTTGGCGAAAATCCCCGCGGCCAGAAGCGAGTCACCACCCAGAGAGAAGAAGTCGTCATCGACGCCGACGCGCTCGACACCGAAGGTCTCCGCCCAGAGCTCCGACAGCACTCGTTCGGTGACGGTGCTCGGCGCCGCGTACGTAGCCTCCGGCTCGACGCCAACCTCGAGCGCGGCGAGCGCCTTGCGGTCGAGCTTACCGTTCGGCGTCAGCGGCAACGAGTCGACGGTGACGATGCCATCGGGCACGAGATACTCAGGAAGCCGAGACCGTAGGTGATCGCGCAGTTCGTGTGTCGACAGCGGTCTCGAGGCCCCCCCAACAACGTAAGCGATGAGATGGTGCTGGCCACGATCATCCTTCCGACCCATCACCGCTGCGGTCGTAACGGCAGGGAACTCGCGTATCACCGCTTCGACCTCGCCTGGCTCCACCCGAAAGCCGCGAACCTTGATCTGGTCGTCGAGGCGGCCGAGGAACTCGACGTCGCCGTCCGAGCGATACCGGGCGAGGTCCCCGGTGCGGTACAGGCGCGCATCCGGGTTGGTGCAGAACGGGTGGGGGACGAACCGCTCGGTGGTTAGCTCCGGCCGGTTGAGGTACCCGCGGGCCAGACCGGCGCCACCGAGGTAGAGCTCACCGGGAACGCCAATGGGCACCGGCTGCCGGCTGCCGTCAAGGATGTACAGCTCGGTGTTCGCGATTGGGCGTCCGATTGGCACCCGATCTGTGCCCGGCTCGAATGCTCGGATCTCGTGGCACGCCGCAAACGTAGTCACCTCGGTCGGCCCGTACCCGTTGACGAGGCGCACATGCGGCAGAAACTCGATCGCCTTGGCAACGTGGTCGACGGAAAGGGCTTCGCCGCCGACGATGAGCTGTCGGATCCCGCGCAAGATTCGCCAGTCCTCGTCGATGACGGCGTTGAACACCGCTGCGGTCAACCACAGCGTGTCGACGTGTGCGGCCAGCACCGTGCCGAAGCGATCCAGCGCGAATTTCTGATCTGGGTAGACAACGCAGCGGGCCCCGTGCAACAACGCGCCCCAAATCTCGAACGTCGAGGCGTCGAAGGCCAGCGGCGCCATGTGGAGGATGGCGCCAACCTCGTCGAAGTGGACGTAGTCGACCCCGAACAGCAGGGCGATCACTGCGCGATGCTCCACCAATACGCCCTTCGGCATGCCGGTGGAACCGGAGGTGTAGACAACGTAGGCGAGGTTGTCGGGTGTCGCAATCGTCGGAGCGTCGTTTCTCGGCTCCAGCATCGGACCGTCATCGACGTCCATGCGGACCACCTGAACACGACACTGACCGACGAGATCCCGTAAAGCATCCCGGGTCACGACCACCTCGATCTGGCTGTCATCGACCATAAACGCGATGCGGGCGACCGGGTAGTCGGGATCGAGCGGTACGTACGCACCGCCCGCCTTGAGCGTCGCGAGTATCGCCACGATCGCATCAGTGGAGCGGTACAGAAGAATGCCCACGCGTACGTCCGGACCGACGCCGAGCGCGCGCAGGCGACTAGCGAGGGCGTCGGCGCGCTCGTTGAGGTCTCGGTAGGTCAGCGACACGTCGCCCTCGGTCAGCGCGATGGCGTCGGGGTGAGCAGCGGCACGCTCCCGAAAGAGTTCGTGGATGCAACGGTTCGGGAAAGCTGCCCTCGTGTTGTTCCATTCGACCAGCACCTTGTGCCGCTCCGAGTGGTCGAGCAAATCGAACTCACTGAACGGACGGTCGGGGTCGGCCACGGCCGCCTCGAGGAGCTTGCGGAATTCGCCGGCCATTCGCTCCGCTGTCGGCTGGTCGAACAGGTCAGTGGTGTATTCGAGGGTGCCGACGAGCATATCTCGCTCTTCCCTCAACGTCAGCGTGAGATCGAACATGGCAGTGTCGTGGTCGAGAGCGAATTCCTCGACGGTTAGACCGTCGAGGTTGAGGACGCGTCCAAGCGTGTTCTGGAAGACGAACATGTGCTGGAACAGCGACGTGTGGCCGAGGCTCCGCTCGGGCCGCAGTGCCTTCACCAAGTGCTCGAACGGGAGATCCTGGTAGCGGTAGGCGTCGAGGGCGACGTCGCGTACGCGGGCGATCACGTCGAGGAATGACGGGTCGCCTGACAGGTCGGTACGCAGCACCAGGGTGTTGGTGAAGAACCCGACGAGCCCCTCGGTCTCCAGCCGGGGACGGTTGGCGATCGCGGTACCGACCGCGATGTCGTCCTGGCCGCTGTAGCGGGCGAGCATTAACTGAAAGGCAGCAAGCACGGTCATGAACAGGGTCGCACGACCGGCGCCGGCCACTCGGCGTAGCTCTGTGGTCAATGACGCCGAGATCTCGATGTCGATAGAGCCACCGCGGCCCGAACGGCGGAGTGGCCGGGGGTGGTCGGCCGGGATCTCGAGCAACGGCGGCAACCCCTCGAGCTGCGGCAGCCAGTACTCGAGCTGCTCGTGGAGGGACTCGCCCGCGAACCGTTCCCGCTGCCACACAGCGAAGTCGGCGTACTGGATCGGCAATGGCGCCAGCGGGGAGGGTTGGCCGTCCGCGAACGCGTCGTAGAGCACGCCCAGTTCGCGCAGAAGCACACCTTCCGACCACGCGTCGGTCGCGATATGGTGCATGGTCAGGACGAACACGTGGTCACCGGGGGACAGTCGCACGAGCACGCCCCGAATCATTGGTCCGTGAGAGAGGTTGAACTCTCGGCGGACCTCCACACCGGCCACCCGTTTGGCTTCCGCTTCGGCGCAACCGGAATCAGTGGCGTCGACGATCCTGAGCGGGAACGGCTGCGAAGGCCCGATCCGCTGGACGGGATGCCCGTCGACCATTGGATATGTTGTGCGCAGTGCCTCGTGGCGGGCGAGCAGCTCGTCGAGTGCGCGCTGCAGCGGATCGAGCTGCAGCGCACCCCGCAGACGGCGGGCGACAGTGACGTTGTAGGTCCACGACGTGGGTTCGAGTTGATCCAGGAGCCAGAGTCGTTGTTGCGCGAACGACAGCGGTACGTCGGTACCGCGAGGACGGGATACGATGGCGCTGCGGTCCGGTTTCACCGTGGTCGCTCAAAACTCGATGGGCAGCGACTCGAGGCCGCGGAACGCTCCTGCGTTCCTCCGCCATCGCACCGATTCTGTCAGTCGCGCCGATCCCATCCGCTCGAGGAGGGCCGAGAACGCCAGCTCGCCCTGAAGACGCGCGAGCGGCGCGCCGAGGCAGTGGTGTGACGCCCAACCGAAGGCGAGGTGGCGATTGTCCGCTCGTCGGATGTCGAGTCGATCCGGCTCCGGGAAACGCTGTGGGTCGCGGTTGGCGGCGGCGAGCACGGCGATCACCGCCTGACGCGAATCGGGCGGCCGCCGAGCTCGTCGTCGTCGGGGGCGAGGCGGGCGGTGTGCTGGATCGGACTCTCGAAATGGGGCAGCTCCTCGACCGCGCCCGGGACGAGTGTCGGGTCGGCGCGGAGCATGTGCCATTGCTCGGGGTGGAGGAGCAGCGCCAACATGCCGTTGCCGATCAGGTTGGTTGGAGCGAGAGCCGGCGACAACAACGAGACCCGGTTCATGAGGCATCCTGTCCTCGTCGGCATGCAGCGGGGTCTGGGCTGGGTGCCAATTGTGTCCTCCCGCTGAGGGACACCTCCAGAGAAAGCTACTCGCGAAGGACGTCACCCGTCTCGTCTCGCCCGATGCCGTAGAAAAGGCATCTGCGCGCTCGAGCCTGGCCGCCCGCGTCGATCACGGCCTCTCACCATCCGAGGCGAAGCGTCAGAGACAGGGATTATGACCGATTGACCGTTCGACTCGTTGCCCTCTCGTCTCACTTCCGCACCACAAGTGGACGAGCCGGAGGAGGGGTGCGGATGACGCCAGGCTTGTCCCGATGACGCCAAGTCCCGCACCCGTAGGCCCTGCCCCGCTTGATACCGAGTGCGACTTCCACACCTCGTTTCCGACGAGTAGCCACAAGCGTTCCTTCACTCCAATGAGAGGGCGACTCCTTTGGTACGTCATCTCTGATGCTGGCTCGGTGACGGGCCAATCAACGGAAAAAACGTCCTGCGCTGGCACTTCGGAACGTGCAGTCGAAGACGACTTCGTCCATCCGAGATCGTCATGGCCACGGATACGCGACGCGATCGCCCTCGCCGTCGCCGTCACCTGCGGGTCCTCACTTCGCGCTTGCAGGGCGGTGGCGTTGGTGATAGACCGATCTTCGGCTGAAGCCCGGCGGGCCCTGCCGGCGGCATCGTTGCCCTAGACCCTGGTGGCGTACTGAGCATTGTGCTCGGACGCAGCCAGAGGGAATGGAGCAGCGGATATGTCTGCACCTTGGCGGCGCCAGCGGCACTGCACCTTCAGCCAGCCACGGTCACTCTCGCACGGCTCGGGGACCGTGTCCCCACCCCTCCTCCAGGCCAACCTCCGGAGGAGGAGCCGTCGCCAATCACTCTCCGGTTCCCTTCCGGCACGGCCGTGGATCGCCCCTACCGCCGCGCTGCAAGGCGCGCGGTGTGGAAAAGGACCGGGACCGGAACTCTTGGAGCCAACGGTCCCCAGCACCATCGCAATCGCGACGATGCCGTCACGAGCTGGGAAGTGACCACTCAAGGTCACGGGTCCCGATCTTCCACGGTGGGATTCGTCCTCAAGATCGTGGGAGCAGGCCCGATCGCTTCCACAGTCGTCTTCCTCGTCCTCGACGCCCTGATCGTCACCGTCAGCTATGGCCTGGCCGAGCTGGTCTATTTCCGTGACCAGCCACCCCATCTGTGGGCCGAGCCGTTCGCCGCCTTCCTGGTGGTGGCTCTCACCGTCCAACTCACGGCCAACTACCTCTTCGGCCTCTACGGGCGCATGTGGCGCCACGCCGGCATCGAGGAGGCTCGCCAGATCGTGCTGTCCTCGGGTGCCAGCCTCGTCCTGCTCATCGCCCTCTATCCGATCGGTCGCGCCACCGACCTCGTGAACGTCCCGCCCGGTGTGATCGTAGTGGGAGCTGTCTTCTGCACGCTGGCCTTGGGAGCCCTGCGGTTCCACTCGAGGCTCTTCGCCTGGCAGCGGGGCTCGCGGCGTCTGGGCCTGCGTGTGGCCGTGATCGGCAGTCGCGACGCCGGGGCGGCGGTGGTCCGCGACATGCTGCGCAACCCCAAGGCCGGGCTCGTACCGGTGGCCGTCTTCGACGACGACGCCGGCGCCCACGGCCTGTCCCTCCTCGGGGTCCCGGTGGTCGGAGGGGTCCACGACATCGAGGCCGCCGCTCTCAGCTACGACATCCAACAGGTGGTCCTGGCCATCCCCTCCCCCTCGGCCGACCTGGTGGAGCAGGCTCTGCGAGCCTCGGAGGCCGTCGGGGTGACGATGAAGATCGTCCCCGGCGTACGCGAAATGGCGGGCGCCTCGGGCAACGCCCTGCCCATGGCTCGGGCGCGCGACCCCCACATCGAGGACCTCCTGGGACGCACGCAGGTGGCCACAGATCTCGAAGCGGTGCGCCGGACCATCGCCGGGCGCCGCGTGCTCATCACCGGCGCCGGCGGGTCCATCGGCACCGAGATCGCCCGCCAGGTGGCGGGCTTCGAGCCGTCGATGCTCGTTCTCCTAGACCACGACGAGACCCACCTCTACGACACCGCCGCCGTGGTCTCGGGCCCGGTGGAGCAGGTCCTCCTCGACATCGGCAATCGCCACGCCGTCTTCGACGCCATGGCCCGCTACCGCCCCGAGGTCATCTTCCACGCGGCGGCTCACAAGCATGTCCCCCTGCTCGAGGCGCACCCCTTGGCCGCCGTGGCGACCAACGTCTTCGGGACCCTCAACGTGGTGGAGGCGGCAGCGGCGGTCGGCACCGAGCGCTTCGTCTGCATCTCCACCGACAAGGCCGTCCGCCCCAGCAGCGTCATGGGCGCCTCGAAGTGGGCCGCCGAACAGGTCGTGCTCTCCCGGGCTCCCAAGGGCGCTCCGTACTGCGCCGTGCGCTTTGGCAACGTCCTCGGCTCGCGAGGAAGCGTCATCCCCACCTTCGCCCGCCAGATCGCCTCAGGAGGGCCGGTCACGATCACCGACCCCCGCATGACCCGCTTCTTCATGAGCGTCGAGGAAGCCCAGCAGCTGGTCCTGCAGGCCTCCGTGCTGTCGAGCGGTGGCGAGATCTTCATGCTGGAGATGGGGAAGCCCGTCTCCATCCTCGAGCTGGCCGAACGCATGATCCGGCTGTCGGGCTACAGGGTGGGCGCCGACATCGCCATCGACATCATCGGCGCTCGGCCGGGCGAGAAGATCGATGAGGAACTGACCGCGGGGGGCGAGGAACTGCTCTCCACCGCCCACGCTGCCGTGTACCGTCTGCAGCCGGCTGCCCTCGCCTCCCAGGACCTCGACATGGCGTTGTTGCAACTCGACGAATGCCTCGACTCGCGTGATTCCGAGTCGGCCCGACGGTCGCTCTTCGCCATGGCGGGGTCGGCGGCCTTGTTCGATGCGGTGGTGGACGAGGTGGCGGTTTGACACCCGTCGAGTTGACCGAGCAGAGCTGGCGGCCGCCGAGGCCGTGATCGTCGTCACCGACCTCGACGCCTTCGACGACAACCTGGTGCGCCGAAATGAGGCCATCCTCGGCTAGGGGGGCGCTTTGCGGTCGAGTAGGGCTCGCCGGATTTCTCGGGCCAAGATCCGCTCGATGTCGGGCCGCATCGACGGGGACAGTCCGGATGGAGTCGACCGTTCGGCCTTGCTCCACTCACTGAGCGCCGACAGGCTGCGGTCAATAGCGAGACTCGCCTGGCAGAGTTGGAACTCCGCCTGATCCGATCGTTGCTCTGGCCCCCCCCGCAACAGCCTGTCCACAGCGACAGAAGCGCGCAGGAGATGGGCGACGGCATCGGGCATGGCTTCGTCACAGGTGTCCGCGCTGTCGCTGCGCGAACCGCCGGTTTCGTTGCTTGCGGTCACAACCTGCTGGGGGCGCTTTCGTCGGCGTCCGTCGCTCAGCGCGGTCACCGGCTGCCCCTGCTCCCGGATTCCCGGCCGACTTGGCAACGAGCGCGAACCTCGATTGTCGACGCGAGGCGGTGTGATTCGACACCAGTGCCGCGCTGTGCCGTCGGCGCGCCCAGGTCGTTGAGGAGGGACCCGTCTTGGTGTTCATTCCTCGAGCCCCTCGAGTTCTCACCGGATGAGAGAGGCACGAAGGCCTCGCGGCTCCCGTCGTGAGAAGCGACGAACCCGAACTCCTTCATAACGCTCCACCACTTCACCGTTGCTTCGACCATCTGCTTCTCCGCTTCTGGTTCGATCACCGATGTTCTTTGGCTTGCGCATCCGCGACGGGCTGCATTCAGCCTCACCCGCAGCAAGACGTCACGCGTGCAAGGTCGCGCCGCCCGTTCGAACGCGGGACGTAACGGTGGAGGAGCCAAGCAGTGCTCGGTGAGGCGTGCCGCATCCCCGGCAGTTCGCTCAACCCCGCGGTGCTGCATCCCGCCATGGCCCTTCACCTGCCGACATGCCTGGGCAACCGCGGTGTTACGCGGCAGCCGTCCGAAGCACAACGACAAGCACCTCTGCGACCGTGTCGCTTTCGGGCGAGTCCGAGGAGCCGACATACCAAGATGGACCCCCGCCCCGCCACATGGCGCCCTCAAGAATCGGCAGGTGTCTTTGAGCGCCGTCCAGATCACGTTGGATACACGAACGTCGGTCTGGGTGGACACGACCGACTATCTCAGACGATGGCGACATCCACAGTGTGATGCGGTCTTCGCCACCGGCCTCGTCCCTTCTCGCTCCTCGACCAATCCATCGTCGCTTCTCCTGCGCTTCCGACGACCTGCGGCTTGGTGAAGTTGGGAATCTGTACTCCTGCGTGGGGTCCCATCGGGACCGCCGATCTTCCCCCCGTCAGCGGGGGTGCTAACGCTCAAACTGAGCTAAGCGAACGCTACACCTCCCCCCGGAAAAGATCATGGGTAAATGTGACAGAAAGTAAAACACCAGTGATCAACTGTCTCGTTAGCGTTGGACGTCTTGTAGTCACGTGATGGCGCACCGTGAGTCAATATCGGCGACGCTGGTGACGCAGCTCCCACACACCGAATCTGGTCCTGGTCCAAGGTGGGTTACCACCGGTTCTGACTCCGAGCCCACTCATCGTGAGATGAGGGTGGCCACACTGTCCGTCGATATGACGTCTGTCACCTCGTGAATCGCAGCTCGGCTCATCGGTGGGCGTCCCGACCTTTTCCTCCTTGCTCACCCCTGCTCAGTCCCGGAGTCGAGCACGTCCTTCCACAGCTCGGCGCGCCCACTGGGCCGGGGTGGGCACGCCAGCTCAGGGCGACCAGGGTGCCGCAGCGCGGTGGGCTCATCAGCCGATCAGTCCGCCAAATGGCCGGTCTGCTTATGGTCGCAAGCTCCTCACCCGACACCCGCGCCACTCTCCTGGTTACACAGGACGGGCCGGGGTTCGATCTCGATCACGTTGATCGCTTGTCACAGCGTCGTAGTCCGTGCCGCGCACGCCGGGGTCCTCCGGCACGCGGTCACACGCTGATCACAGACGCTTGTGGACTGCCCCGGCCGGACCTGCCATGGAACGGGGATCTGCCGGCTGGGATCAACCTTCTACCTGGACTCTTGCGGACAGCGTGCACACAGCCGGACTGGGCGGGCGGGAGTTCGAGTCCTCCCCTCGAGCTCGGAGAAGCATCACCGGCGCCGAGAGGCGCGCACGGGCGGACGCGCGGCCCATCGGCACACCTCGCGACGCGGAGAGGTCGTTGGGGGCCCCCACCTGACAGTTGCCGGGCGGTTTGGAGATATCATGTCTCGGCTATACGGCGATCTCGGTCCCATCGTCTAGTGGCCAAGGACACCACCCTCTCAAGGTGGCGACACGGGTTCGAATCCCGTTGGGACTGCCA
>Ga0182024_10001000_pt1 | contig 73400 bp, 64 predicted proteins | sample P32metaG_FD_120480 | JGI IMG/M metagenome (GOLD analysis project Ga0182024, IMG submission 120480) | Permafrost microbial communities from Stordalen Mire, Sweden - P3-2 metaG (Illumina Assembly) | ecosystem: Environmental > Terrestrial > Soil > Wetlands > Permafrost | place: Sweden: Stordalen...
CCCAGTTCAAACCCAATCCCAGCAGTTCATAAAATAGTTTTTCAGGTGTCATCCTCAAAAACTACCCACACCCTATCCCTATTCCACTCAAAACATTGAGGAACCTCACAAAAACCGTCACAAAGGCGTCACAAACTGCCTCCAACCCGTCACACTTCTCGCGCCAACAGCCGTATTCCAGAGGCGATGGCTTGGCAATTACCGTTCCGCTCAGATCAACTCGTAAAGTTTGACCGTGATCTGGCTAAAGGCTGATCTCAAAAAGTACTCTTAACAGGACAAAAGAAAGCACGACAGGCTTCCACTGCACCAGAAACATCCAACCTCCGTCGCGCATTGACTTCATCAAGCAACTGTTCGGGTGCGAAATCATCGAATTTTTCAACAGCTTTTATCGGCATGAGGCGTGCGAGCGCAATTGCGTCTGGCTGGGAGTTGGTGATTTCACGGAGATGCTCAAAAAAATCTTCCGGCGAGGAAAGGTGATAAGTAATGGAGATCTGGTCTATGTCGCTCGCAATTTTTGCGGACTTGGCGAGAAGCAAAAGCGTGCTCAGGGCACGAGTGCCGATCCATGGAAACCACTGAATACTTTGCGGACCAAAAACAACATCCGTTTTATCCAGACTGAATATGGCTGTTGTCTGTCGTGCGGCGCGAAGGAGAAATTTACTATTCTGGTCGAGATATAATAAGGCGCGACAAGTCGCATGTCATGGGCGCAGTGCGGACACTCCAACGCCGTGCCAGCATACTCAAGCCCAAATTCAATTTGCTGGCCGCAGTTTGGACATGAACAGGTGGCATTGCTCATAATGTGAAATGTGTGTTTTTAAAGGCCGGTCCAATCAAAGCAGAAACAGCCAGCGGAAACAAGTCAAATTGACAGCCTTGGGCCGTCCACCAGTCGCTCACCAGCAAAAGGAAACGGCGAGGATTGAGAAAAGACCGAGGAGTGAATTTTCATTCTCTGCGTTCTGTGGTTTCCTTTGCGGCTGACATTTCCGGCTGGCTTAATCCGTGTATATCCGGGCTTATCCGTGGTTTAAAGCCTTCCTTCTTGAATTTCACAAGGCAAAGGGCCCAGCGTGCCGTCGCGCTTGGCTTGCCCGGCTTGTTTTGCCATAAAATCCAATTTCCCGGCGGCGGCATCCGCCGTAATCTGGCGATCCCAGTCATCTTCCTCCCAAGTCTCCAGCAAGTGGCGCAATGCCGCTCGCTCCTTTGCGGGAAGCGTGGCAATGGCTTCTTGGATTTCCGCTACTGTGCTCATAGATAAACTTCGTTAAACCATTCTCGATAAACCGGCGTGGTCAATACCTTCGCCGGATTTCAAAATTTCAATTATTTGTCGTTGCACAGAGCGCGGGAATTTGTAATGTTCTCCTTGTCTTATTGGAAAAAGCTTATGAATACCATTGAGCAAGCACCGGCGGCCGCAAAAACTTCTACCCAGCTTAATCAACTGGAGCAGCTCAGAAAATTTACCCGCATCGTCGCGGACACGGGCGATTTCGCGCTCCTCAAGGAGTACGCGCCCGAAGACGCCACCACCAATCCCACCCTCATCCTTAAAGCCGCCCAAAAGGCGGAGTATCAACCGCTGGTGGAACGCGTCATCGCCGACGGCAAAAAGGCGTCCCGCTCGCAAGATCAAATTTTTCGCGCGCTGCTTGTCGCCTTTGGCATCGAGATCTTGAAAATTGTGCCGGGACGGGTTTCGACGGAAACCAGCCCAAAAATTTCCTTCGATACCGAGGCTCTTCTCGCCGAAGCGCATGAGTTTATCGAGTATTATGCGAAGGCTGGCATCGGCCGCGAGCGCGTGCTGATCAAACTAGCCTCTACTTGGGAAGGCATCGAGGCGGCCAAGGTCCTGCAAAAGGAAGGGATCAATTGCAATATGACTCTCCTCTTTACCCTCGCCCAGGCCGCGGCGGCGGCAGCGGCGGGCGCAAAATTGATTTCGCCCTTCGTCGGCCGGATTCTGGACTGGTATAAAAAAACGGCCAAGAAAGAATTCACTCCCGTCGATGACCCAGGCGTCCAATCCGTCAAGGAGATTTACCAATACTACAAAAAGTACGGTTACCCGACCGAAATCATGGGCGCCAGTTTCCGCAGCAAAGGGGAAGTGCTGGAATTGGCCGGATGCGATTTGCTGACCATCAGCCCGGAACTTTTGGGCGAATTGAAAGCCAGCAACGAACCGGTCGCGCGCAAGCTATCCGTCGAGATGAGCAAGGATTGCAAATCGCCCAAGCTCTCCCTGGACGAAAAGGCCTTTCGCTGGATGCTCAACGAAAGCGCCATGGGCACGGAAAAACTGGCCGAAGGCATCCGGACGTTCGCGTCGGACTCCGCCAAGCTGGCCGACTACATCGCCGCCCGCCTGGGCAAATAGGCCCGGGCCGCCATTAGTCAAGTCGAAAGGCCCCAGCTCTGTTTGAGCGCCAGCAAGCGCAAGTAACTTTCTTTCGGGCTGAAATCCTTGTGCAGCAATCCGCCGTGCGGCCAAAAATGCCCGCCGTAATCGGCAAAGTCCCACCATCCAACCGCTTCAAACTCCGGCTTGCTGTAGCACAACGTATAGATCGCCTCCGTCCAGTCGGCCTGCATGGTTTCCGTCCACGGGCCGTGCCAGCCCGGCACCAGCTCTTTTGACCGCACGCTGTCAGGGTCCAGCCCTGGCGCGGAGTTGCAGGCAATTTCGCTGATGTGCAGCGGCCGTTGAAAAACCTTGAAACGATCCAGCATCCGCTCGATCTCGAATAAATCCTGCGACGGATAATAAAGCTGCAATCCGATGCATTCGAATTCGACATTCGACTTTACACAATCGGACAGATAACGCCACGGGGACCACTTGCGCGAGCCGTCCTTGTGGCGGCTTTTTGCATATTCGGCCCAGAGACAGCAGTTGTTGATCTGGCGCTTGACCCCGGCTGAACCCAGGCGGGCGGAACGGCAGGTTTCGCGTGTCAATTCCAGGATTTGCGCCTGGTTGAGATGGACAACATTGGTCGCATCGTGGGCCTCGTTGATGATCTCGGCATACGGCAACCGTCCCGCATATCGGCGCATGGTTTGCTCGACCACCCGCTTGTATTCTGCCAATAGTTTCTCATACGGGTAGGAACGGAGCCACTCAGGCATCGCCCCTTTCATCAGGTAAACATAACCGTAACCCTTCGGTATGATGTTGCGGTCCAAACACCACTGCAAAGACTGGTCCATCCGTCCGTATTCGATCTGCGTGGATTCCGGCTGTTCGGTCTGCTGCCAGATGTACCAACTGATCGTGGCAAAGTTAAACGCAGGCATGAACCGTTTCGCAAATTCCGGCGAACGGTCCCGCCCATTGTTCACCGCGCCGAATAGAAAATCCTTGCGCGGCGCGGGCAGCCGGGCGATCCGCCGCCGCGCCGCCAGCAAAACAAGGCGCTCGCCGGCATGAAGCCCTCCGGCCAGCGATTCGTAGGCTGCCGCGATCTGCTCCGGGCCTGGCTTCGCCGGAATCGGACGCGCCGCCGTTGCCAGATGTTTTTCAAATTCCGCATCGCCCTTGGCGGCCTGTCCCTCCTTGCTCAGGGCCCTTCGCACGCGATCGAGACGCGTTTTGGCCGCTTCCACGACAAATTCGATGGCGCCGGGCTTGGTGTAGCCTTTTTCAACATTCGCGGCGTAACAATAAACTTCGCCGAAGCCGGGCACGGGAAGGCGGCAGGCCAGTTGCAAGGGTTCGTCCGCCAGGACGACATGGCTTTCGCCCTCCAGGTTTCTGATGGTCTGGGGAAGCGGATCTCCCGGCAGGTCGCGGGCAATAATAGTCTTGACTTTAGCCGCGTCCAGCGGTGTGCCGTCAGGGCCGTGCAGCAGCACCTGCAAGACCCGCCTTTCCGTTTCCTGCTCCGGCGCGTCGGCCGCGTCGGACTGAAACGGGCCGGCCAAACCGGCCGCAGTGGCGGCTGCGCCGTAATAGAGGAAGTCCCGCCGTGAAATGTCGCCGCTGTTTGTCACAATTTAACTTTAGCCGCCACTTGCGCCACGTCCTTGTCGCCCCGGCCGGACAGATTGATGATGACCAGATGGTCTTTGGGCATTTTCGAAGCGCGCTCCATCACGGCGGCCACGGCGTGGGCCGATTCCAACGCGGGAATGATTCCTTCCAGCCGGGCCAGTTTAATAAAGGCATCCAGCGCCTGGGCATCGGTGGCGTATCCGTATTCGACGCGCTTTTGGTCGCGCAACCAGGCGTGCTCCGGCCCCACCGCCGCGTAATCCAGCCCGGCGGAAACGCTCTGTGTCAACTGTATTTGTCCGTTTTCGTCCTGCAAAATAAATGAGCGTGTTCCCTGCAAAACGCCAAGCGAACCGCCTTGAAAACGCGCCGCGTGCTTTTCCGGGAAAATCCCCTCCCCGCCCGCCTCGATGCCCAGCATCTTCACCGAAGCGTCCTCCAAAAACGGATAAAACAGCCCGATGGCATTGGAGCCTCCGCCCACGCAAGCCACCAGCAAATCGGGCAAACGTTCCTCCTGTTCGAGTATTTGCCGCCGCGCTTCGTCCCCGATGATTCGCTGAAAATTTCGCACCATCACGGGATACGGATGCGCGCCATAAGCCGTGCCCAAAATATAATGGGTGTGGCCCACGTTGGTCACCCAATCCCGCATCGCCTCGTTGACGGCCTCCTTCAAAGTTTTCTGGCCCACCGTGACAGGCACGACCTCCGCCCCGAGCATTTTCATGCGATAAACATTCAAGGCCTGCCGTTCGCAATCCACCTCGCCCATGTAAATGACGCATTTGAGCCCGAACATGGCGGCGACCGTGGCGGTGGCGACCCCGTGCTGGCCGGCGCCGGTCTCGGCGATGATGCGCGTCTTGCCCATGCGGCACGCCACGAGGATCTGGCCCATGGCATTGTTGATTTTGTGCGCTCCCGTGTGCAGCAAATCCTCGCGCTTGAGATAAATGGTCGGCCCGCCCAACTCCCGCGTCAATCGTTCCGCAAAATAAAGCGGACTGGGTCGCCCGCAGAACTGGCGCAGGTAATAATTCAGTTCCTGTTGAAATACGGGGTCCTGCTGCGCCTTGAAATATTCCTCCTCCAACTGCTGCAACGGGTACATGAGCGTCTCCGGCACATAACGGCCGCCATAAAGGCCAAAATGGCCATGCACATCGGGCAAGTTGGAACCGGTGACATTACTCATCACGGTAATGTTCCTTCAAAAACGCGCCCGGCGCAATCCTCGATTCGTTCAGCTCGCCGCGCAAATCCTCGTAGTTTTCAAAGAGGCCACTGGCCAGTGATTCCATTTGAGACTCAGACGAATTAGTAATAGCATCGCCATGAAATTGCCGTGGAGACATTTTTGATGCGCAAGCGCGTTGACATTTTGGATCAGTCCTCAGCGATGCCAAATGTCGCCTTCGCCGTAGCTAAACCAGCGGGTCATCGTCACCTTTTGCTGGGTGAAGAATTGCACGCCTTCCTTGCCTTGCATGTGCAGATCGCCGAAAAAGGATTCGCCCCAGCCGTTGAACGGAAACCAGGCCATCGACGCCGGCACGCCTATGTTGACTCCCACCATCCCGGCCTTGACGCGATGCTTGAATTCGCGCGCCGCCTTGCCCGAACGCGTAAAGATCGAGGCACCGTTTCCATAGGGTGAACGGTTGGCCACCTCAATGGCGGCATCTAAATCGGCGAAGCGCATGACGTTGAGGACGGGGCCGAATATCTCCTCGCGCGCCACAGACATTCCGCTTTGCACGTCGTCCAGGACAGTCGCGCCCACGAAAAAACCGTTGGGCGCTCCGGCCACCTTCGCGCCGCGGCCATCGACAGTCACTTTCGCGCCTTCCCTGGCGCCGGCGTCGATCAATTGCACGATGCGGTCGCGATGTTGCCGGGTGATGACTGGCCCCATGTCCGGCTGGGCCTCGCGGTCGGTGGGGCCGACTTTGATGGCGCGGGCCGCGTCCAGGATTGAGGGCAAAACCGTTTTGTTGGCGTCGCCAATCACCACCGCCGTCGAACCGGCCATGCAGCGTTCGCCGGCGCAGCCGTAAGCCGCCTCGATCAGGCCGCGCGTCGAATTCTCCACGTCCGCATCCGGCATGATAAAAATATAATTCTTCGCGCCGCCATTCGATTGCACGCGTTTGCCGTGTTTTGTTCCCACCTCGAAAATGTGCCGGGCAATTGGGGTGGAACCGACGAACGAAATAGCTTTTACCTTGGGATGAGTCAACAAGGCATCGACGCATTCGCGGCCACCATGCACAATATTCATGACCCCTTTGGGCAGGCCGGCCTGGTGCAAAAGTTCAACAATGCGAACGGCCGTCAGCGGGACTTTTTCGCTGGGCTTCAAGACAAACGTGTTGCCGCAAGCCAGGGCCACCGGATACATCCACAGCGGCACCATGGCGGGGAAATTAAAAGGGGTGATGCCAGCGCACACTCCGAGCGGCTGACGCACAGCGTCGCAATCGATGCCCCGGGCGAGGTTCTCCAAGCTTTCCCCCATGAGCATGGAAGGAATGCCGCAGGCGAACTCGATCATCTCAATGCCGCGCTTCACGTCCCCGCGCGATTCGCCCAAAGTCTTGCCGTGTTCGCGGGTGTTGAGGTGAATAAGTTCTTCAAAATGTTCCTCCAAAAGCGCCTTGAACTTGAAGAGCACGCGGGCGCGTTCCACCGCCGGTGTTTCCCACCACCCTGGAAACGCGGCGGCGGCGGCATCGACTGCCGCGCCGACCTCGGTCGCACCGCCCGCGGGGCATTGGGCAATGACTTCGCCGGTGGACGGATTGTGCACCGGGGTGCCGGTCAAGGTGGATTGAATCCATTCGCCGTTGATGAAAAAGGGGACTGCAGCAAGTTTCGTATTGCGTTCATTGCTTAAGGCGACAGTGTTCATATTGATATCCAAATCCGTTGCTATTATTGACCCCTCGTTTTAACGAGGGGTGGTGCGGCCGGAAAGCCGGCAGAAACCGTTTCAACGGTTTCATCATTGCGCCATACCAACCCATAGACTTCCACAAATCGTTGATATTCCCCGTCCCGTCACCCAACTGAAGTTGGGTGTGAATGGTAATAAGTGTTGCACTGGCACAAATGTTCGAGGCGGTAAACCTCAGCTTTTGGAAAGCGCGTCGGATTGTTGGACAAAAGAATCTCCGCTCCATTCGCCGTCGGCGCTGACCGTTTTCTTTTGCGCGGCGGCTTTCTGCACGGCTTTGCGGTCGGCTTGCCGGAGAACGAGGTCGGCGTGCGTGGTGAAAAAGGGCAGGCTCTTGCCCTTGAAATCCGCAAGGGTTTCGAATTTGTGTTTGGCCATGAAGGCCAGCAATTCCTCGCACATGGGCTTGACGCATTCGTAGCCGAATTTCATGACGCCGGTGCAAACCTGGAGCGTGTCCGCGCCCGCCAAAACGAATTGGGCGGCGTCGCCCCCGGTTTCAATTCCGCCAATGCCGGAGAGCGATCGGCCCGGAAATTCCTGCCGGATCAGCAAAGCGATTTCCATGACCATGCGCAAGGCAATCGGACGGACGGCCTTGGAGGAATAACCGCCCGGCGTGCTGTAACCTTCGACTGAAGGTTCGGGGCGCAACGTGTCCAGGTTGATGCCCATGACGCAGCGAATCGTATTAATCGCGCTGACGCCCTGGCATCCGGCGCTCAATGCCGCCCGGCTCGGGTCCTCGATGTGGGTGATGTTCGGAGTCATTTTGGCCCAAACCGGCTTTTTGGCCGCGCCCATGACCCAGCCGCAGACCTCTTGCAAAATATCGCAATCCTGCCCCATGGCCGCACCCATTTTCCTTTCCGGCAAACCGTGCGGACACGAAAAATTCAGCTCAAAACCATCCACGCCGGCGTCCTGGCAGCGTTCGACGATTTCGACCCAGGCGTCCTTGCTGTATTCCTCCATGATGGAGGCGATGAGTACGCCATCGGGAAACATGTCCTTGCACTTCTTGAATTCCTCGACCCAAATTTTGAAAGGCCGGTCGCTGATCAGCTCGATGTTTTCCCAACCGGTGACTTCCTCACCGTCATGGGCCATCAATTTGGCGTAGCGCGGGGAAACATTGATGACCTTGGAGGCATCGAGACTGACGGTCTTGGCGATGACGGCGCCCCACCCTTCCTTGAGGGCGCGCCCGATGACATTAAGGTTTGTCCCGGGCGGCCCGGAACCGATGATGAATGGATTCTTTAATTTAAGTCCGTCAACGGTTGTCGCAAGTGTTGGCATAAATTTGGCTTCCAATTCTGAAAGGTTCCCGCATTCTAGGGCGTCAGGCGGCGTCAAGCCAGAATAAAAATATGCTGCTGTGCGAGATTGACGCGCTCCGGCAGCCGGACACCAAACACTCGAATATGCCAAGAATTGTTCGCGGAGGATTGATTCAAGCCAGCAGCACCCACGAAGGCACCGCGCCGCTGGACGTCATCAAAAAAGCGATGGTCGAGAAGCACATGGGCTTCCTCGAGCGAGCCGCAAAAAAGGGCTGCCAAGTCGTTTGTCTGCAGGAGATTTTTTACGGGCCCTATTTCTGCGCCGAGCAAAAGACGCATTGGTACGCCACCACCGAACCCATTCCGAGCGGCCCCACGACCCAACTCATGTGTGAAACGGCCAAACGGCTGGGCCTGGTGTTGATCATCCCGATTTACGAAGTCGAAGGCACCGGCATCTATTACAACACCGCGGCGGTGATCGACGCGGACGGCAAATACCTGGGCAAATATCGCAAGCACCACATTCCGCACTGCGCACCCGGGTTTTGGGAAAAGTTCTATTTTCGGCCGGGCAACCTGGGCTATCCGGTTTTTCAGACCGCCGTCGGCAAAATTGGCGTTTATATTTGTTACGACCGCCATTTTCCCGAGGGCGCGCGGTGCCTGGGATTGAACGGCGCGGAAATTGTCTTCAACCCCTCGGCCACTGTGGCAGGGTTGAGCGAATACCTTTGGCGGCTCGAACAACCCGCCCACGCCGTGGCCAACCAATATTTCATTGGCGCGATCAACCGTGTCGGAGTGGAAAAGCCATGGGCCATCGGTGAATTTTATGGTCAATCCTATTTCTGCGATCCGCGCGGCCAGATGCTGTCCGTCGGCAGCCGCGACAAGGACGAATTGATCGTGGCTGACCTTGATTTGGAGAAAATCCAGGAAGTGCGCGATGTCTGGCAATTTTATCGGGACCGCCGCCCGGAAACCTACCAGGCCATTACAAATCCCTGAAATGGATCCATTTCTTCAAGCTGCGATTGATGAAGCGCAAAAAGGACTGGCCGCGGGCGGAATCCCGATTGGGTCGGTATTGGTCTGCGACGGGAAGATCATAGGCCGCGGCCACAACCAGCGCGTGCAAAGGGGCAGCGTGATCCATCATGGAGAGATGAACTGCCTGGAAAACACGGGGCGGCAACGGGCGTCGGTTTATAAACGATGCACGATCTACACGACACTATCCCCCTGCCCCATGTGCAGCGGGGCCATTTTGCTTTATGCGATTCCGCGTGTGGTCGTGGGTGAAAACGTGACCTTCATGGGGGCGGAAGAACATTTACGGTCCAACGGGGTCAAGGTGGAAGTTGTACACGACAAAGAGTGCATGGAGATGATGCGCAATTTCATTGCCAAAAATCCGCAATTGTGGAATGAGGATATAGGGGTTTAAGGGCGGGCAGGACGAAACGCCCTGCATTTCGGGCGGGTGGCGAATCGGACAGGCGGACGCGGGTTGGCCGCCTTTTTCTATGGCGAGGGCGTGTATGGCCCCGGAAAACCCGGTGGCAAAGGCGGCAGGGGTGGCGACAGAAACGGGGGCCGATTCGTCCCGCGCAGTCCGTGCGGTCCGTGCAACGGACGCAGGTTGATTACCGGTATTTCGGACGGGAACGGAATCGGATCCTCCATCGACGGCACGGGCGTGGCAAGCGGCAAAGGCGGCAGATTCAAAAAATCGAGAGGATCATGCGCTCGCGATTCCATTCGGGGCCGACTGGGCGGTCCCGGCAGCCGGGAGTTTGACCTAAGAGCAGACAATTCTGTCGGATTATTTATCCTGGTTTCGGCTTTCGGGTTTTCGACAAAAGAGATCAAGTCCGAAAATTCCTCCTGAGAAAGCCCAGTTTGCAGGCCTTCGGGCATGAGGGAGATCTGGCTGATTTTTCGGCTTTTGATCTTTGACTTCTGAAGAATATTCGTGGCTCCCAAGCTGTCGATCACGGTCACTGTGTCGGTTGTTTCTGCGCGGACAATCCCGGAAAAGTCCTCGTCATCTTTCATGTAGAAAAACACCTGTTGGTAGCCGTCCAAAATAAGTTTGGACGGATAAAGAACGGACTCGATGATTTGCGCGCGATTTTGCTTCATGCCAACGCCGGTCAACTCAGGGCCAATCAGACCGCCCTGGCCATTGATGCGATGGCAGCGGGCGCAGTTGGCGCCGTTGACATCCGAAAATATTTCCTTTCCCCGCCGGGCATCGCCCGGATGCGCCAAGGCGAAGGTTTGATATTCCAGCACGGGGATGAATTTGATTTTGACCTTGAACAACGGTCCCTTTCTTGCGATGGCATTGTCTTGGTAGATTTGTTTGAGGCTGGCCACGGTGTCATCCGGCAATCCGTTGGTGGAGGCCAGCTTTGCTTCGATTCGAGGCAACGCGGCGATGCGCAGGCTGGTCACTGCGGTTCTGCATTGGGACCGAAGGGCGGCATTTTTCGAAACCAGCCCGTCCAAATAAACGTCCAAAGCGCCGAGATCCGGCATTTGTGTCAGCGCCCGGATGGCGGGCGTGGATAATTGTTTGTCGGCGCTGAGTTTGATCAATTGCGGTAGGGCCTGCTTGGCCCGCAACGCGCCCAACGCTTCAATCGATTGCCGCCGAACATCTATGGATGAGTTATCCAGACCCGGCATGAATTGTCCGATGGCCGCGTCACCACCAATTTCGTTCAGAGCCGCAATGGCCGCTTGCCGAAGAGCGGAATTGGAACTCGCCAGGTGTCTGCCGAGCAAATGTGCAGCACGCGATACTTTGTTTTTGCCGATGGCTTGAAAGAGTTCGACAAGGACTGGGTCGCTGGCGGGATGCAGCGTCAATCGAATCAAATCGTCGTCCCATTCATTCCCACCCATCTTCTGCACGGCGTCAATGGCGGCTTCGAGCAGGGGAATGGGAGTTTGGGGATTCTCGAGAATGGGTCCAATCAACGCCCTGTTGCCCGTTTCGTTTATCACAGAGAGCGCCCGCAGAATACTGGCGCGCATTGAAACATCGGATTCATGTGCAAACATAGCCCGCAGCATGCCCCCCGCGTTGGTGTCGTGCGAAGAACGCACCCACTCAAACGCGATTTGGCGCATGGCGGGTGCTGGGTCCTGCAGGGCATCGCGCATGGCGTCGGCGACGACCGTGGAGCCTTCCCAGCGGACACTCTTGGCCGGAGGCGCGCCGTTGACTGGCATCGTGTTCCACCAATCGCCATTCCAAGGCGGTTCCTGGAGATAAAGACTGGATAAAAGGTTCAAAATATTTGTGCGAGGCTCGGTTGGGATGGTTGGATTGGACAAGAACGCCGCCAAGGCCTTAACCAATCCGACGGAGTAAGTTTCGCGGGTGGCAAAGAACGCACCTTCGCGTATCTCCGGCTTGACACTGGCCAATCCCTCGACAATTTGCGGCCACGCTTTGGGATCGGACAGGCCCAGGCGATTAAGGGCCTTAAAGGCCGCGTAACGCGCGAATAGATCCTTCTGCACCAGCGCCTGCTTCAGGGGCCAGACGGCTTCGCGATCCCCGATGCGCCCCAAAGCCGTGGCCGCGCGGAAACGCAGCGCGGCATTGGTGCTGTCAATCATTGCGATCAGCAGGCCGACGGCGTCTTTGGCCTGGCGCGTGCCAAGCTCCCGCGCCGCCTGCGCCTGGACTGTTGCAACCTTGTCGTTCAAAGCGGCAAGAATTACTTTGTGCTCCTTTTTCCCACCGTCAATCGCATCCAGGGTCCAGACGGCGGACCATCGCGCATAAGGCGGCGCCCTGATGTCTTTGAGCAATGAAGCCAGTTTTTTCTCACCATCCGTATGGCGCTCGGTCAAACGGCGCTGGGCAACCATGCGTACGCTCTGCGAAGGATGGGACAGCGCCTGAATCAGGGCCCTGGTGGACGCCTTGAATTTCTGGCCGGTGGCCGCGGGGATATACCAATTTGGCTTGGGCGCGGCGAGAGACTTGCCGGTGTAAGTCACCTTAAAGAGCCGTCCCAGAACCTGACCGTTTTTCCAGCCGGACAAGCCCCAATCGGTGATATAAAAGCCCATGCCATCCGGAGTGACGCAAATGCCCACAGGCCGGAAGGCGATGCCAAAGCCGCCTCGCGTGACAAAATCCAGATTATGATCCGACTCGGTTGACTCAGGCCGATTCGTTTCCACCACGCGGGACTCAATCTCATAAGTGCTTCCGGTCCGTTTGAGCTTTACGCGCATCACCCAGGCCCCTGCCCAATCGCACACAAAAAGGTTGCCGTGATACTCCGGGGGCAGAGCGTCTTCATCGTAGGAAAGCGCTCCTGTTGGCGCGCCTGAGTAGTAATCGCGCATCATCCAAAGTGTATAAGGCCGTTGCGGCTTGAAATTGTAGGGATACCCGTAGAAACCGCCATCCACCATGTGGGTGTACCGCGTCCACCACCCACCCCCGTCGTCTGTGTTGTCTTCAGTAAACATCTCGTCCTCGGAGTTGATGGCGATGTCCAAATGGTTTCTTGTTCCGGTGCAATACACTTCCAAGCCTGTTCCGTCTGGGCGCATCCGATAAATCCCGCCGCCGTGCATTTCAATCTTACGTCCGTCCGTTCCCACCGCCCCAAGAATGCCCTTGTCTCCCGTGCTGATGTAAAAATATCCGTCCATGGCCAAGTGAAAGCCGGAAGGAATGTGATCGTTGAACGTGGGCGCCCAAGGGTGAGGATTGTCGCTGGCCATCAAATCCACCCGGTTGACGCCGATGCCATGATTGTCGTCGAAGACACTGAACTTTGGTGAGTGATGGACGTAAACTTTGCCATCGATGTACTGCAATCCAAAAACCGCATAAAGGTTGGTGGCGAACACCGTGATTTTTCCGTTAGGATAAATGCAGAGAATTCGGTCCCCCGGCTTGTCCGTCGGGCTGCCCATATCCATCAAGTCTTGTCCCAGAAAAATCCGCCCATCCGGGGAACAACAAACGACCGAGGGAGCGCTAATGGCCGGGGCTTGCGCCACGATTTCCGAACGCCAACCGGGCTCGCACCGAAGCGCCGGCCCATTGGTAGTATTGCCCAGCACGCCATAAGCGCATGACAGCAACAACGTTGAAGATGCAACAAACTTTCTCAAAAATGATGGGTAGTGTGCGTTATTATCGGACAAAAATTAGTGTCCCCCACTTTCAGCCTTGTGGAAAGCAGTTTTTCGACGCTTTAGGGGGAACGCCGCTACGATTTCGAGGACGCCAGCCGGGCTGATTCGATCATTTCCCAAAACTTCGGGTTCTCCTGCAACGCTTCGTCTTCCCCAGTCGGCAGGCTTGAGCGAAAAAGAAAATCCTTAAGTGTGTTGCGACTGAGTATGCGATGGACGACAATGCCCAATTCATGCCGCTCAAAATAGACGCGGTAATCGCCCAGGCGAAAGCGGTGCAGGGTTTTGCCCGCGCGCTCCAATTTGCCGAAATGGTGCAAATCGCTTTTGAGAACCTCCTGCGGCAAGCCGCGAAATTCTCCGAGGATGTGAAGCTGCAATTCGCGAGGCATCCGGGCCAACTCCGCCGCGCTAATCGGATTGAAAATAATTTGAAACTGCATGAGAGACACGATTAAGGTTTAATGCACCGCTGGTTGAGAAACATTCGGCCGAGCATCAGCAACGCTTAGCCAATTAAAGATTAGAAACACTTCAACCCCGGTCAAACCAACCGGTGAATTACGAATCACCGACAACTCGTTGGCCTCGACGCGTGTTATTTCTGTCGTAGTGGTGCTGCTATTATCATTTAGGCGCGCCACTTCGTCCAACCACTTATCTTCATATATCCGGGCTTCCGTCACATCATCCGTTGGTTCCCGCCACCTGGTCAATAACATGCGGCCCGGTATCCGCCATTCTTGTAATCGAGGACCGGTTAATTCCCAATCATAATAAACCAGATTGGTGCGCCCTTGGATCGGGGTCCACAAATCGTCCGGCACGGCCTGCTTCGCGCGCCCGCGCGGAAACAAACTCGCCAGCAAAAACTCCCCGCTCTTGTCCTGCACAGCCCCCAAATCAGGCATGATCACCCGCAAGTTCGCCAAAGCAATTTTTTTCCGGTTCGGCTGCCAAACCAGTTCGGTGCCGTTGAACTGTTTCAACTCAGGATTAAAGAGGGCTGTGGCATTAGTTGACAACTCGTTCAGGGCGTTGGTGACGTTTGTCGCCGGCCACGCCACATACGTCAAGAAGGGCCATCCACTCTGCGCCCAGACGTAGAATTGATTCGTTAACGGATTGTCATTCAATCGGGAAAACGGCGGACCCAAGTTTAGAAATGGCGCGATATTTTGTCCGGCCGTGAAACTGACGAGCGGGCCTGAAACGAGTCCAGCCGGAATTTGCCACGAACCGGATTTCCACGGGATGGGTTCTGGATAAACCACCCGCGCGGTCATGTGCAGGTTGTTTGTTTGCTCCGCTATGGCAATCTTGATGCGCGCGGGTCGCGAGAGTTGCAACCAGTCCGGCAACCACGCCGCCAGCCGTTGACAATCCAAGTCCGCCTCCAACCAGTTGTCCGTTAATGCCGGACCGGGCCGGCCGTCTCGGCTCAACCGCCGCAGATACTCCGATTGCACTGGCAAAAGATCATCGCCACGGCCAACCACCAACCAATCGCGGGCTAGCACAATCCAAAATGAATCCGATGCGCCTATCTTCCAACGCCATCCATTGAACTCTTCCGCCGTAAACTTTTCAGCGGTATTGCCGAATAACTTGACGAAATTATCATGCCATAATTGCGCCCGGGTTGCGTCCAATCGCAGAGCCAGAACAAAATCCAAGGCATTTGTTGCGGAAGCTCCAAAACTCCCCAACGATTCCGTTTCCACCGCATCACTCAATAACGGTTCAATCAGGGAGGCTGCCGACATATTGGTTCCCAAGTTCAGCCCGTCGGCCAACAACCCTGAAATTCTTTCCAAAGCCAATCTCTGAATGCCAGCAGCCGACGGCACAGCGAGAACTTTCTTGAGAGCCGAGAGGTTCGTATTCCCGGTCAACTGGACGCAACCAGCGCTATGGTATTGGGCGGACACATTGGCCATGTCCTTGGTCGCTCCGGAAACCAGGCATGGCAGCCCCACAACTGCCAGGCTCAAACATACAACCTCCCGCATACTGACGGTCATTCGCATAGAGGCAGACACTGATGCCAGATTTAGGACGATTATTCAACTGTGATGTGAAGTTTTTTTGGAACGGCGTTCAGAATTACGTTTGACAAAATTCAAGGTTCCCCCTTGCGAATGACGCAGCGAGGCTATACATTCTGGCCGACTGCCGAATATCCATGATTAAAAAAGCCGATAGCAATCCGCAGGACGACCTCGCAAGATTGCGTCGGTCCCCGCAGGCCGAAGCTTACTGGCAAAATGCGCAACAATACCTGCTCACTGGTCGCCACGCCCACGCCCTGGCCGCCTACCGAAACCTGATCCAACAATTCCCAGGTGTCTCGCAATTATGGGCCGAATTGGGTCTCGCAGCAGCGGGTGAATTGGATTTCGGCCTCGCCAATAATGCCTCTCTGCGCGCCGCGGAACTGGCCTCTGCCGAGGCTCCTCTTCTTGTATCCATTGGCCAGCAATATCATCGTCTGGGCAAGCCGGAACAGGCCCGTGCCTGCTTCGAGCGCGCGGTCGAAGCGGACCCTGCGTCGGTCCACGCCCGTTTGAGTCTGGCGGCGTGGTTGGAGCGAAATCACCGACAGGATGAAGCGTGGGAATGTGCGAACGCCTGCCTGGCCCAGCACCCGAAAGACGTCCGGGCGCTGCATTTCAAGGCGTTTTTATTGCACCGCAAGGGACTCAACGAGGAAGCGGAGACCGTCCTCCGTGACTTGCTCAAAAGCGATCCGGCAGACCCGGATGTAAGATACTCTGCCAGCCATCTCCTGGGCGTCGTGCTCGACGCGCTCGGACAATACGCGGACGCATTGGTCTGGCTCGACAAGGCCAAAACCCTGCGGCGCCAACTGGCGGACACGACGGCGCTCGAGGGAGCTTACGATCAGATGGACCGCGCACGGCGCAAGTTGCTGGCGGAGTTGACACCGGAGACGCTGACGCGCTGGCGCGAGGAGGCCGCCAGCGCCCAAGCGCCGCATCCCCTGGCCTTTTTAGGAGGAGTGCCGCGCAGCGGGGCGGCTCTCGTTCAACAAATTCTCGGAACCCGTCCGGATGTTCTTGTATTTGACGAACCGGAAGCCTTCGCGCAGGAGTTGTTGAACACTCTTCAGCCGGCGCCGCCAGCCCGGACGCTGACTCTCAAAACCTTGAACACTCTTACTGCCGCGGTGCGCGCCCAGTTGACCAGCCGCTATTTCAGAAGTCTCCTGCGGGAGTCGGAGCCGGGATCTGTCGACCGGTTGTTGCTGGACAAAAATCCCTCCCTGACAGCCTCTCTTCATATTTGGCTCCGTCTCTTTCCCGCGTTAAAAGTCATCATCACCTTGCGCGAGCCGCGGGATACCATCATCAGTTGCTACTTTCAGAATCTCACCTTGACCACGGCCAGCGTTAATTTCCTTAGTCTCGAGCGGACGGCGAAGTATTATGCCGACTGTATGGATGTCTGGTTGCGGCTGCGCGATTTGGGCGGTTTCGAATGGATTGAAACCCGTTACGAGAACGTGATCGGCAATTTCGAAGCCGAAGGACGCCGCGTGACGAATTTCCTGGGTTTGCCGTGGCCTGAGGCTCCGGCTACCTATGGCGACGTGACCAAGTCAGTTCATAATCGATCCGTGGGGCGTTGGAAACATCATGCCAAGGCCATGGCGCCGCTTCAGGAAGGTCTGGCGAAGTACTGTCAGGCGTTCGGCTACGATTGATAAATAATGTGAGACCTGCCAAATATCCATGATAGAAAGCGCCAAAAACCCGCTGGATGACCTCACAAGATTACGGCGGTCACCCCAGGCCATGACTGCCTGGCAAGACGCGCTAAAACACCTGAATGGCGGCCGCTATGCCCCCGCCCTGGCCAGTTACCACCATCTGGTTCAACAGTTCCCGGGCGTCCCGCAATTGTGGGCGGAAATGGGCATCGCGGCGGCGCGCGAACTGGATTCCGCGTTGGCGGATCAAGCCTTTCAACGCGCGTTGGAGCTGGCTCCCGCCGATTCCTCCCTGCTCATTTTCATCGGCTGGCAATACTATTATCTGCGCCGGCTGGATCAGGCCTTTGCTTGCCTCAAGCGCGCAGTGACAACGGCCCCCTCGTCATCCGACGCGCGCCTGATTCTGGCAACGTGGCTGGAGCGAAGCCGCCGCCTGGATGAAGCGTGGGAGTGTGTCGAGACGTGCCTGACCCAGCATCCGAAAGATGGCCGGGCGCTGCATTTCAAGGCGTTTTTATTGCATCGCAAGGGACTTAACGCGGAAGCGGAAACCACCTTGCGCGACTTGCTCAAGAGTGAGCCGTTGCTGCCTTTGCATGTACAAGCGAATGCCCATTATCTGCTGGGCATGGTACTGGACGCGCTCGGCCAATACGCCGAGGCCTTGATCTGTCTCGGCAAAGCCAAGAAGATCCGCCTGCAGACGGTAAACAGAGCTGCGAGAGAACAGTTCGATGAGAAGGTGGACCAGGTGCGGCGCAACGCATTGGCGGAGTTGACGCCGGAGACGGTGCGGCGCTGGCGCGAAGAAGCGGCCGCCTCCCCGTGTCCGCATCCCTTGGCGTGTTTGGGCGGCGCGCCCCGCAGCGGCACCACTCTCCTTGAACAAATTCTCGGAGCCCACCCGGATATTCTTGTCATTGACGAAACACATTCATTCATGACGGATGTGGTGGACACGCTCCCCCCGCCGCGAGACCGGGTGCCGACTCTCAAATCCTTGAACGACCTCACCGCCGCCGAGCGGGCTCAATTGATTGGCCGCTACTTTAAAAGTCTCCTGCGCGAGACGGAGGAAACCCCCGGCAGCAAGTTATTACTTGACAAGGACCCCACCACGACGGCGTGGCTTCATGTTTGGCTCCGTCTTTTTCCCCAATCGAAAGTGATTATCGCTTTGCGCGATCCGCGGGACATCGTCGTTAGTTACTACTTTCAGAACATCCCCGAGGACTGGGCCAGCGCCAGCTTGTTCAGCCTCGAGCGCACGGTCAAGTTCTATTCCGACTGCATGGATGTTTGGTTGCGCATGCGCGAGTTGGGAGGATTCGACTGGATCGAAACACGTTACGAGGACGTCGTCGGTAATTTGGAAGCGGAAGGCCAGCGGCTGACGAATTTCCTGGGTTTGCCGTGGCATGAGGTCCAGGCGACTTATTACGAATCGGCGCGCGCCAAATTTGTCTATTCGCCGACCTACAGTGATGTGACGAAGCCAGTTTACACTCGAGCCGTCGGGCGATGGAAACATTATGCCGAGGCAATGGCTCCGCTTCAAGCGGGCCTGGAGCCGTACTTGCGGGCGTTCGGCTACGCCTGACCTCCTATGAATGACGAGAAGGCGCCGGAGAACCGTAATCGCTGGCTTTTCGGTTTGTTCCTGGTGATTGCCACCCTGATTGCCTACGGACCGGCATTGCCTGCGGGATTCGTTTGTGACGACACGGTCAATATCACGGAGAACCCATTGCTGACCGCGCGGGACGGCTTGCGGCAGATTTGGTCGCTCGATTCGCCCATGCCATATTTTCCGCTCACCTATACCACGTTTTACGCGGAGTATCGCGTTTGGGGGCTCAATCCGGCGGGCTACCACCTGGTCAACATCCTGCTCCACGCTGCCAATGCGCTGTTGTTGTGGCGAGTGCTGACGCTGCTGCGCGTGCCGGGCGCGTGGCTGGCGGCGGCGATCTTTGCACTGCATCCGGTGCAGGTGGAATCCGTCGCCTGGATCACCGAACGCAAGAACGTGCTGATGGGCCTTTTCTTTTTGCTGACACTGTGGGCGTGGATCAAATTCGTTAATGAACAACGCAAATGCCCATGGGGATTTTACATTTTGTCGCTGGTTTTTTATGCCCTGGCGCTTTTTGCGAAAACGACGGCTTGCACCCTTCCGGCAGCGTTGCTCTTGATTTTGAGGCTGGAAAAAAAGCCCATCAACTGGCGGCGGCTGGCACAGGTCGCGCCGTTTGTGGCGATGGGCATCGCCATGGGACTGATGGCGATGTGGTGGGAGCGCCATCATCAAGACGCGAAGGGCAAACCATTCGAGATTGGCTTAACGGAACGCGTGCTGATCGCGAGCCGGGCGCTGTGGTTTTATGCGAGCAAGTTGCTCTGGCCAGCGAACCTGACGATCGAATATCCGCGTTGGACCATCTCGGCCTCTGATGGGGGCGCTTATGGCTGGGTGGCGGCCACCGCAGCCTTGGGCGTGGTGATTTGGCGGGTGCGGCGCTGGACGGGGCGGGCCGTGGAGGTGGCGGCGGTATTTTTTGTGGCGACATTAAGCCCAATGTTGGGATTCTTCATGCATCATATGTATATGTACTCATTCGTGGCCGATCATTTTCAATATCTGGCGTGCATCGGACCCATCGCGCTAGCGGCGGCGGGAACACAGAATGGACTTGGCCGGATTACGGCGGAAAAACGCGTTCTTCAACCGGTATTGTGCGGGGCGTTGCTGATCATTTTGGGAGTATTGACTTGGAAGCAATGCGAGACTTATGCCGACGCCGAAACCCTATGGAAAGCAACGCTGCTCGAGAATCCCGATTCCTTGCTGGCCCACGGCGGCCTTGCCGCCGCCGCTTTTAGCAAGGGCCAGCCGGATGAGGCGATTGCTCATTATGAAAAGGCTCTGGAAACTCATCCGAACGCCATATCAATCCACTACGACCTCGGCCTCTGCTTTTTCAAACTGGGCCGAATGGACGAAGCCATCGCGAATTACAAAAAGGAAATCGAAGTCAATCCGAATTACGCCATGGCGCACAACGATCTTGGCCTTGCTCTTGCCACGAAGGGCGAGCTGGACGAAGCCATCGCGGAATATCGAAAAGCCCTGGCCATCGACCCGGAGCTGGGTGCGACTCATGACAACCTGGGCGGTGCCTTGTTGAAAAAGGGAAAGGTGGATGAAGCCATCGCGCACCTGCAAAAGGCGGCAAAGATCGATCCGCGCTTTATCGGGGAGCAGGACAGCCTGGGGATCGCTTTTGCCAAAAAAGGCCAATTGACCGAGGCGATCACCCATTTCCAAAAAGCGGTGGAAGATAATTCTCATGACGCCGAAGCCTGCAACAACCTGGCATGGTTGCTGGCGACTGCGTCCGACGCATCGTTGCGAGATGGCCCTAAAGCCCTGGCCCTGGCTCAACAGGCCGGCCAGTTGGCCGCACACGAAGACCCGACGATTCTGCAAACGCTGGCGGCGGCGGAAGCGGAGACGGGGAATTACCGGGAGGCGATCACAACCGCCCAGCGCGCATTGGAATTGTCCGTCAAACAAACAAATTCCCCGCTGGAGGGAAGATTGCAAACGGAAATCAAACTTTATGAAGCGGGCCGTCCAGCGCGTGATTCCAGTTCCAGGTGGAATTGATTGAATTTGAAACAAAATGGTAGCGCGTACGGGAATCGCACCCGTCTTTCAGCCTTGAGAGGGCCGTGTCCTAACTGATAGACGAACGCGCCATTCTGACTGGAAAAGTGTATCGGCAAGCAGGCGAAGTGTCAATATGGGCGCTGACGCAAAACAGCACGAAACTTTAAGTTTTGGCTGGTGTTTTTCCTCTGGCAAGCTATCTTGTGATTGTGAATTTAAAACTGACATCGGCCTGCATCATCGGCGGCATGATGGCCATGATCCCCTCCTTGTGGGCTCTTGTCGCCGTTGCTGCAACAGCCAATCCATCAAGCGTTTCCGATGGAAACGGTGACAGTTCCAATCCCTATGCGATTATTGTCGATAGAAACATTTTCCGGCTGAATCCACCGCCCCCTCCCGTCGCTGTTGATCAAAAACCTGTGGAAATGCCAAAGGTTTATTTGAGTGGCATTATTAAGATCGGGGATGATATTCGAGTCCTGTTCTCGATGCCGGCCAAAGATGCGAAGGGCCAGACCTCTTATTTCAAATTGGCCCCGGGCGAAATGGCATCCGGCGAAAGAGACGATAAACTGGAATTGGTGAGAATTCACCCGGATCAGCAGGAGGTTGACGTCGTTGTTAACGGAACGGCAATGACCCTGTCGGTTCTTAGCAACAGTCTGGCCTCAGCGTCAGCGCCAACGGGCAAAGCTGGTGGTGGGGCCGCCCCGCCCCAAGGAGTCCGCCCCGGACCTGCGGCGGCGCAACCGCCTGTCGCGACGGCTGCTGCCCCTGCGGGATCATCCGCCATTATCGTGGGAGGAAACCGTGAGTCCACTTCCTACGGAGGAGGTGTATCGGTTGGCGGTGGTGGCGGCGGCGTAACGACTGTTGGTGGTAACGGTAGTTCCTCACGGTACGGAGCGGTATCGGTTGGTGGAGGAGGCGGTGGCGTAACAACTATTGGCGGCAACAGCGGTTCTTCGACTTTCGGTGGAGGGGCGGTTAGTGGTGGGAGCAGTTTTGGCAGCAGCGCCGGCTCGACGTCGTTCGGAGGAGGGGTAGCGGTTGGCGGCGGTGCTGCCACCTCCAATCCCAATAATCCGGCATCACAAATAGGCGCCTTATTATCTGGCTCATCGGGATCCGCTTTCAATATTTCGGCTCCCGTCACTCCGGCAGAACAGTTACTTACTCCAGATCAGCAGGCGCTGGCCTCGGCCGCCAATGCGGTGAAAAACGGAACTGTTTCCCTTTTGCCGCCGGCACTTCAGGCACAAATTGACGGCGTTCCGTACACTCCTCCGACTCCTCCCCCTCATACGCCCCAACATTGATTCAAGGGCTAATCCTTTAATTCGCAGGAATGAATCCGGGCGCATTCGACAAAAAGCTGAACGAAGCCCGCGAGCTTTCGGCGAATTGCGACTTTACCCAAGCGGTGGCGGCTTATGAGAAGCTGGTTCAGCAGTTCCCCCATAAAGCGTTTATCTGGTTTGAGTATGGCAGCGCTGCGGGAGATGCGGGGCAATTGGATCTTGCCAAGCGGGCTTGGAGCAAGGCGATTGAATTGGAGCCACGCAGTGGCGAACTCATGCTGAAAATTGGCCATCGCTACCAGCGTCTGCGCCAGCCGGGAGAGTCCCGCGCCTGGTTTGAGAAAGCGGCGGCGGCCGATCCGCGAGGCATCAACCCACGCATGGCCCTGGCAATTTTGTCGGAACAAAACCATCGCTTCGCCGAGGCTCGCGAAGCGATTGCCTCGTGCCTGGCAATCGATCCCCGGGATGATCAGGCCCGCTATTACGCCGCATTTCTCGACCGACGAGAAAACAAACTGGAAGATGCCGAACGCCGCTTGCGGGATTTGATCGCGTCCAATCCTCAGCACCAGTACGTGCAATACGCCAGCAGGTATGAATTGGCCGAGGTGCTCAACCGGACAGACCGCTTTGACGAAGCGATGCAATGTTTGGCGGAGTCAAAAAGCCTCGTGCGGCGCCTGGCAGACATTGAAGGAATGTTAAGGGAATACGACCAGGAGGCGGACCGATACTGCCGTTCGACGCAGGTCTTGCCCAAGGATATTCTTCGCGCTTGGGCCAAGGAGTTTCCTGGGCGCGCGCGGGAAGCCATGCCGGGGCTGGCGTTCCTCGGCGGCCATCCGCGCAGTGGCACCACGCTTTTGGAGCAAATTCTTGGCGCCCATCCGGGCGTGGCGGCATTGGATGAGCCGGCCCCGTTTACCACGATTGTCGCCAAGCTATTCAACACCTCTCCGCAAGTTTCCGCCCCACGCCTGAACCTGATCCGCCGCCGCTACCTGGAAGCGGTGCAGAGAGAATGGGGCGGCCCTTTGGAAGGAAAGTTGGTTTTGGACAAAAACCCATCGCCCACCGCCAAATTGCGCATCTGGTTGCGAGTATTCCCTGAACTGCGGGTCATCATTGCCTTGCGTGATCCGCGTGATGTGGTGATCAGTTGCTATTTTCAAAACATTCCGCTGAATCCGTTCAATGCGAATTTTCTCACTCTGGAGCGGACCGCCCGGCATTATGCCAATATAATGGACGTCTGGCTGGCCGTGCGGCAATGGGAAGGGTTTGCCTGGACGGAAACGCGCTATGAAGACATCGTGGCCGATCTTGAGAAGGAGGGCCGCCGGCTTACCGAATTCCTTGGGTTGAGCTGGGACCCGGCACAGGCCCAATTCCATGAGAAAAGCAGCAAGAAACAGATGTATTCGCCCACCTATCGCGATGCCAGCCAGCCGGTCTATGCCAGGTCAGTTGCCCGCTGGCGCGCCTATGAAAAGCACCTTGGCCCCATATTGCCGATATTAGAGCCATATTGCCGCGCCTTCGGCTATCCTTGCTGAGGCGAAGCCGGTAGGGTGAGACTCTGTCGAACCGTGATTAGATCGATTTGGGGTTCGACGGAGTCTCACCCTACCGTTGACGATTTCGAATCTTTCCGCCATTTTTCGCACATGGCTGGCGACGCTCCTTATGATGACATCGGACGCAAACATCCGGCGCGGGGTGTTCATAACTATTCCGGCCAGCCGACCATTGTTTTCCTTACCGTTTGCACGGAAGATCGAAAACCGTGGCTGGCCGACTCCATTGTTCACCAACATCTCTGCGCCGCATGGCAATCCGCCCAGGCGTGGCTGGTGGGTTATTATCTGCTGATGCCGGATCATCTGCATCTTTTCTGCGCTCCGCATGATCTGGGTTTTACCTTGGAAAAATGGGTGACATTTTGGGAGCGGCAGTTCCGGCGGTTGAATCAGGATACGAATTGTCGCTGGCAGTCAAATCCGTTTCATCATCGATTGCGACGCGAGGAGGGCTATGCGGAAAAATGGAATTATGTTCGTGAAAATCCACTGCGCAAAGGCCTGGTCAATAGCGCCGAGGAGTGGCCATATCAGGGAATGATAAACACACTCCACTGGTAAATTCAAAACCGGTAGGGCGAGACTCCGTCGAGCCCCATATCGATCTTCCGGAATGCTTCGAGGGTTGAACCTAACCCCGACGCATCTCGGGGTTAACTCAATCTAATATCGGTTCGACGGAGTCTCACCCTACCGTTAGTGAGGACAAAAAAAGAGCCGCCCTTTCGGGCGGCTCAGTGAGATTAAGTAGCTGTGTGTTTATTTCCGGCGGCGGAACAGCAACGCTGATGCGCCAATCACACCAAGGGCAATTGTGCTCGGTTCAGGAACCGCCTGGCCCAAGCTGAAGCTCTCCAGTGTCGTAGGCATGGGTGTCGGCGGGAGCCCACTAGCGGCGGTGGTATCACTTACGGTGGCGGAAATACCCCAACCATATCCACCATCATTAGCTTCCAATACATCCGCTGTGGAGGCGGCTATCGCCTCCGCCAGCGTAGTGACGGCAGCACCACCATTCTGATCTCCTCCGGCATTGACGTTCCAAGCTGCAATTGCGATTGTAATAGTTGTCGAGAAAGGAACAGAAGCGAGTGTTTCGATTTCGGCTCCTTTAATGAACCCTACACCCGCTGCTGTAGTGTAAAAGGGCAGAACAGTCCCGACTGGCGTCAGTTGAGACAAGGTGTCACCAGCAGCGCCTTCAAGCAGTATGGCGTCGGCAGCAGGTCCCATCCCTCCGAGCGGCGTAGAAGTATAAACTGCGGTGCCCGTGGGCGTTTCTTTAGAGTTCTGCACCGCAGTTGTACTGCCAACAGTCTCCAGCACGGTCGAACCGCCATAGGTCACGGAATACGTCCCTGTTTGCAGGCCGTAGATAGCTTGGTGCAAAGTAGAAGCCGGGCTACCCTCAGCGGCATAACCGTAAAAATATACCTGGCCCTGTGAATATCCAGACACCGCTCCTGCGAGCAGCGCTATTACTGTGATTGTTTTTTTCATATTAATGTTTTTTAGTGTTTGGGTTGCTGATGTTTTGAGTTGGGTTATTGGCTAATTGTAAAGGTTTCTACCCAGTTAAACTGCGTGTTGGCGTTATCATAGAAGAAGCCCGTTGTCACGCCGGTGAAATATGGAGTGCCGAGTGACCCAGTGCCGTCCGGTCCAGCGCCACCAGCCCAAGAACCCAGATTAAAACTAGGACTACCATTAGGGCCGCCATAGCCATTACCCGCATTATTCCAGAACAGAAGGCTGTCCCCTGCACTGGGGCCATTAGGACCAAAGCCGTTGACGTTTCCGCCGTTCATGATGGTATTCAGTGTCATGTCGCCTGAAGTTGGCACCATCGATCCCACCAGATTATAACCAGCCTGAAGAGTGTTGGTTAAAGAGCCCTGCGGCACTGTGCCGACAAACGTTGCGGTCATGGATGAACCGGTAGCGTTATTAAAGAAAACAGCCGAACCCGGTGGAAGCCCGATATCATTACCGCCGCCTGCCCATGAGCCAAGCGCGGCGTTGTCGGAAGTCTGAAAGCCTACACCGCCGTTATTCCACGTAAGAACCGTTGCATTGTTATACATGCTGCTACCTTGGGGGAAGAGCACATTGAGATCATTTGTCACCATTTGTCCGGTCAATGGCCCACCGCCAGCAGAAACGCCACAGACGAGCGGGCAAGTGATAACGCTGTAACCGGGGGGAAGAGTCACGTTGATGTAACCGACGGCGTTGATTGAATAGACGTTGTTCTGCGCCATTACGGATGCGCTGCCGAGCATGCCGAGTACGGCAGAAAGGGCTAGTGTTTTTGTTCTCATAATTTTGTTTTTTGTTTATCTGTTGTTTCCGTGTGTGTGTGACTATCGCAGATGACAAAACGCATGTCAATGGTTTTTTGCATCTTTTTTTCAACTGTGCTTTTGGTAAGCATCTTGCGAAATCATGGCCTTTTTCATGAAGAATGTAAAGGGTTTTTTTGAACTTTTTTGCACCCCTTTCGTCGGCCATCGATCTATATATAAAACACTTGCCATCAATAACTTGCGAATCAAACTTCGCTGGTCAGCCGATCAAGTCCGGCGAAGAGGTCGGCATTTTTTACAAAAACTTTAGCAAAAAACCGCGTTTCGCTGCTCAAAACCTGCGTCATCGGGACATGGCGGATCAGCAAAAAAGTTCATGAAATCATCGTCTGGCAGGGCCTCAAAAACCTTCTCCTCTGTGCGCCACTCCAGACGAATCGAATACGCATGGAGCGCGTGATTCGTTAATATTAGCTTTCGCCGCTGCTCTTCAGTCAATCGATTTTGCGCCAAAGCCAGATACAAGTCCTCATCTCCGCCGTAAAGTTTGTCGCCAACCACCGGATGGCCCACCGCAGCCAGATGGATGCGGATTTGATGTTTGCGCCCCGTTTTCGGCCGCACCCGCAATAGCGTGAATTCTCCTTCGGCGCGGCAAAAGCGCCGTTCGACCCGGAATTCCGTCAGGGCCGCTGCCCCATCGCGGCGCACGCAGTCTTTGACGGCGACCATGCTTGTCTCGTCCTTGCCCAGCGGCAAATCGATCGACCCCGCGTCGTCCCGCACCGAGCCGTGGACAATGGCCAGATATTTCTTCTCGACAGCTCGATTTTCCCAAATTTTCCCCAAAAGCCTGGCGGCCGCTGGATTTTTCGCGGCCAGAACCACGCCGCTGGTTTCACGGTCGAGCCGGTTGATCAAGTGCGCCGGCTTCTCCGCTCCCAGATAAAGGCGCGTCCGTCCGATCAAGCTCGACCGTTCGTCCCCCTTGGTGGGATGACAGACCAGGCCGGCGGGCTTATTGATGACCAACAAATCCGCATCCTCGAAAATGACCTCGAAGAGAGTTTGCACTTGCAACCCATTCTTTCCAAAGAACCTGGCGGAGGAAAGAAATCTTAGTTTGCTGGTGCGGGGTTGTGAAATGGCTTGCCTGCCTGGTAGAGTTTTATCTCTGCTTGAAACGCCCTAGCAAGGTTGGTTTTGGATTGCGCCTCGGCCAGGTGCAAGGCGCGTAGTGCGGTATCCACTGCTTCAGGAAACTGCCCGGCTTCGGCATAGGCAGCGGCGAGAGTGTGGAGAACGCTCAGGCTTCCTCCACTTGTCAGATCATTGGCCTGCCGGGCCAGTTCCACCGCTTTCTCACCGTTGCGCAGTGATGTCTCCGGACAAGTAGCCAGCAGCCAAGCCAGAGTATTTTGGATTGCCGGACTGGATGGGTCGGATTGCAGGGCCTCTTTATACTGGGTGATCGCTTCGTCCATTTTTTCCTTTTTGAAGAAAACACCACCGAGACAGAGGTGCGCTAGCGTGAAGTCGGGCTTGATTTGCAGCGCTGTTTGGAGATAGGGAATTGCTTCGTCCACTTTTCCCATCTGGCTGAGGGCGTTGCCGAGATTGAATTGCGCTTCCTCATTGCCGGGCTGAAGTTTCAGCGCGATTTGGAAATGGGTGATTGCTTCGTCCATTTCTCCCTTCTTGAAAAGAGCGGTGCCGATGTTGCCATGGGCTTCCGCGTTGTCGGGTTGGATTTGCAGCGCTTTTTGGAAATGGGTGATTGCTTCGTCCAGACTTCCGCTTTGGAGAAGGAGAAGGCCGAGGCTGACGTGGGCTTTCGGGAAGTCGGGATTGATTTCCAATGCTTTTTGGTACTGGGCAACCGCTTCATTGACTCCTCCTTTTCGGAGAAGGGCGACGCCTAGGTTGTAGCGCACTTCCGCGTCGTCAGGCTTGAGTTGGACCGCCTTTTGATACTGGACGATGGCTTCGTCCATTCTTCCCTTTTCGAGAAGAGCCAATCCAAGATTGTTCAAGGCATCCGCGAAATCGGGCTTGATTTGCAGTGCTTTTTGAAAATGAGCAATCGCCTCGTCCTCTCTTCCCTTTTGCAGAAGATCGTTGCCGAGGTTGTTGTGGGCCTCAGCATAATCGGGCTGGATTTGTAGAGCCGCTTGGTATTGGCTGAGCGCCTCGTTCAGTCTTCCTTCTTGGGCAAAAGCGTTACCGAGGTCATTGTGGGCAACGACGTTGCCTGGGGTGCAGGCGAGCGTGTGGGTCCACAAGGTTTCGCTGCTTTTCCAATACATTGTCTGTTTGCAGGCGCAAACCATCAGTGCAGCAATCACAGCGGTCGTCAAGCCCCCCAGCAACACACGCCGATATTTCCTCCCCGCGCTCCAATCTCCCACCGCCCATGTCCCCGCCAGAATCAGCCCGATTCCCGGCAAATAGGTATAGCGATCCGCATGGGCATAGTACGATATTTGGACAATCCCAATGGCCGGAACTAGCATTCCCAGATACCAGAGCCATCCCACCAGCAAGTACGAGCGTCCTTTCCAACACGCCAGCACACTAATGGAAATCGCCGCCAGCACGGCAAAGGCCAGGCCAATCTCCCAGAACGGCGGGCCGTTTGGTGGATTGAGATAAGGGATGGCCAATCCCGCCGGATAAAACATTTGCCGCAGGTAGATGCCATAGGAAACCACGGCGTTTCCGATGCGTTCAAGAAATGGCAGCCGGACGCTATCCTTCATCTTTTCCGAAGCAAGAAAAGTCGCCACGCATGACCCAACCGAAAGCAGGAACAACGGAATCTTCTCTTTCACCAAATCCCAATAGGGCGCTACCCGGCCTTTTCCGCCTTCTGCCCCGACCAACTTAACGCGCTGGAGCGGCCACCAATCCAGCAACAGCAACACAAACGGCAGAGTGACGAGCGTGTTTTTGCATAAAAGACCCAAGCCATATAATACCGCTACCGCCGCGCAACGCCTGTGCGACGGCTGCCGCGCATAACGCGCATAAGCCCATAGTGTCAACATGAAGAACATCCCGCTCAGCACGTCCTTGCGTTCCGCAATCCAGGCCACCGACTCCACCCGCAGCGGATGAATCGCAAAGATCGCCGCCACGAATGCGCTACGCCACAAAGCAGAGGTCATCTCACGCAAAGCCAGGAAGAGCAAAATGACGGTTGCGGTGTGAAGCAGGACATTGGTCAGATGATGTCCCTTGGGATTCAGTCCGTAAATTTGGCAGTCGGCCATGTGCGTCAGCCATGTCAACGGATGCCAGTGACCGATTTCTCCATAGGTAAACGCCCAGAGGACCCCGTTCCAAGTCAAACCCTTTGCCACCACCGCATTTTCATACACATAAACACTGTCATCGTAATTGATAAACCCGTGATGCAGCGTTTGCCCGAAAACGGCGAAGGTGATTGCGGCTAGCAAAAGGCAAACCGCTGGCACCCGCCAGGGTTCCCGGGTGTCCACGCTGCCCGGTGCTTTTAACGAAGATTCAAGGTCGATCATATGTTGCAATGCCTTAGTGAGCTAGGACAGGGCTATGGTATGGGCTGCCTGTTTTGTAAAGTTTTAACTCCGATTGCAGTTGCGCCGCCAGCACGGTGTTGGATTGCACTTCGGCCACGCGCAAGGCGAGTTGCGCGATTTCAACCGCTTCCGAAAACCTCCCAGCTTCGGCGAAAGCAGCGGCAAGGGTATGGAGGATGACCGGATCCTCTGCGCCGGTCGCCGTGTTGGCCTGCGTGGCCAGTTCGAGCGCCATGTTGCCATCGCGCAACGACGCTTGCGGACAAGTGGCGAGGAGCCATGCCAAATTGTTTTTGACCCGCGCATCGGCTGGGTTGATTTGCAGCGCATCCCGGTACTGGGTGATCGCCTCTTCCACGTTGCCCTTTTGCAGAAAAGCGTTCCCAAGGTTGTTATGGGCTTGCGCTCTGCCAGGGTTGATTCTCAACACCTCTTTGAAATGGGCGATGGCTTCGTCCACTCTCCCTGAATTGAGAAGAGCGATGCCGAGGTTGCCGTGCGCAGCGGCGTAGTTCGGATCGATTTGCAGCGCCTGTTTAAAATGGGCGATCGCTTCATCCACTCTCCCCTTTTCACGAAGGGCGATACCGAGGTTGTAATGCGCGGTTGCGTAGTCTGGTTGGATTTCCACGGCCTTTTGAAACTGAGTAATCGCTTCGTCCACATTGCCCGTTCGGTCGAGAGCCTCGCCGAGATTGTTGTACGCTTCTGCGTAGTCTGGTTTGATTGCAACGGCCATTTGGTATTGCGAAATAGATTCGTCCGTTCGTCCTTGTCGCAAAAAAGCGACGCCGAGGCCGTAGTGGGCTACATAGTTGCCCGTGGTGCTGGCAAGAGCGCGGTTCCACAGGGTTTCGCTGTTTTTCCAATAGGCAGTCTGTTTCCGCGTAGATACCATTAACACCGCGAGCACGCCGGTCATCAGTAACTCGAGGGCCACTTGGTTCACCCGCCACTCCGCCACCAGCCACGTCAACGCCAGACAAATCCCTATCTGCGGCAGGTAAGTCATGCGATCCGCGTGGGCGAATTCGCCCACTTGAACAAGGCCAATCATTGGTGTCAACATTCCTAAATACCAAAGCCAGCCGGTCAAAAGCCAGGGACGCTTCCGCCGAATAGCCAGCACCCCTCCAGTGATCAATGCCAGCACGAGGAATGAAAGCGTAATGGTCCAAACCGGGTAGCCTTTCTCCGGTCGCGGATAAAAAGGGGCCAAACCTTCCGGCCAAACAATCTGGCGCAGATAAACCGCATAGGAAACCAAGGCATTACCGATACGGGAAGGCATGGAAGTATATGCATCGGCGGCAACCTCTTTTCCCGCCGCGAGGACAGTCATCACGCAAGCCCCGGCGGCTAGCGCCAGCAGGGGAATCTTTTCCAGAATCAACCGCCGGAGTGATTCAGTCCGCTGCAAAGGCCAGCAGTCTAGAAGCAACAATACAAATGGCAGCGTCACCACCGTCGGCTTGGAAAGCAACGCAAGCACGAAGGCGGCGGCAACCATCAGGTAGCGGGTGAGTGATTTCGGATTGCGGACATAATGCACATACGCACCGAGCGTGAGCATGAAGAAAAAGGCGCTGAGCACATCCTTGCGCTCCGCCACCCAAGCCACCGATTCAGCGCGCAACGGATGGACGGCAAACACCGCCGCCACGAACGCGCTACGCCATAAAGCGCCGGTCATCTGGCGGAGAATTAGGAATAACAGGATGACCGATGCGGTGTGCAACAGGACATTGGTGAAATGATAACCGCCGGCGTGGAGTCCATAGAGTTGATCATCCGCCATGAGTGAAAGCATGGTCAGCGGGTGGTATAAAAAGCAGTCCGCATGGGTGAAGACCCAGACCAGGCCGTGCATGCTCAAACCGCTTGTGACCGTTGCGTTTTCGTAAACATAAAGGCTGTCGTCGAAGCTCACGAACTCGTGATGCAGCGTCTGCCCGAAGACTGCAAAGGTGATTGCCGCGAGTGCCAGGCAAATCGCGGCCACCTGCCAGCGCGATGCCCTTTGCGATAGCGTTTGAATATTTGACATCTACAGCTTTTTTTCCGGGTGCTCTTTCTGCCACGTCATCCGGCGGCAATGTTACGCCCTTCTCCAAAACATCTCAAATGACAAAACGGTAGCGATCTGGCCATACGAATCCATGAAGCATTTAAAGACATTCCTGTCCTATAATGGGACACGGGATTTTATCCATGGACGGGCTAGGAGCAACCTTTTATTCCAGATTGGCGCGGGTTGGCGCTCTTCGTCTTTTGGAATGGCTTCGCGCCGGAGACACGCCCGCCTCGATCACGGTACGAATAACGGGAAGTTATGGGGATAAGCGGCAGGTTTCAATTAAACCAGTGCCCGCGCGGAAAGGAATGTTGCTGGTCTGTTGCTCCCGTGTTGCCAGTTTTGTTGCCAACTAACCAACTGAGTATCAACCGTGTAGCCGATGTTGCCGATTTTTCCGAGCATACCATCTATTTCATCGGTTTCCTCAGGCGTAACGTGGGTGGAAGGGGAAACAGATATACCCTGCTCGCTCAAGGCTGCTTATAATAGCGAAGCGCCGGGAATAATCCCCGCAAACGAATTCAGCCCATGCCACTGCGTCTCTTACTCTTTGAATTTCAACGGGATAGGACCCAGCAACAGGAAGACTGCCGCGCCAAAAACGCCAATGACGGCAGGGGTGATCGGCGTGCGGGCTTCCGGGCCAAAATGCCGGTAAACAAAGCCGATTAATACGATTAATCCCATCCATTGAACCAAGTCAATGATGCGGCCGTGATGCTGAGGCTTTAATGGTGCCATATATGGGAGCCGGTGTTAGCACGAATAATGCCAGCGGGTGAAACCCGTTACTTTCCAAGCCCGGAACCGCATCCCTTTGAATAGCCCGCCAGTGCCGCTCCGTCTGATGGCAGAGAATACTAATATATGAGTCTTGGAACTAAATTGGTCGTGACGGGTGCCGCGTGGCTGGCCGGACTTGGCTTGGTGCTGGCAGCGCCCCGCGAGATTCCCCCGGCTTTTGGGCCCTATCTCCATCCGGCCCCGGCAGACTTCGCCGGCTCCAAAACTTTCAAGAGTGGCGACCGCATCGTCGGCACTTACTATTTTTATTGGTACGATGACGCCACCAAAACGCATATCATCAATCCCGGCGAAGGAACGGATGCCTTGACCGATCATCCGCCCACGCTCAACGGTTTCTCCTGGAAATCGGTCGCTTGGCACAGGAAACAATTGCTCGACATGGAAACCGCCGGGATTGATGTGGCCCTGATGGTCTTTTGGGGCGCGCCTTCCGAGCAGGAGCCGGGCAGCGCGTTTTATTGGAGTTATGACGGCCTCAAGCCGCTGGTGGAAGCGCGCGCGCAGTTGTTGCGCGAAGGCCACCATCCCCCTGCCCTCGGCCTTTTCTATGACACCAGCACGCTGGCCAACAATTCATGGGGCGAACATATTGATTTGACCACCGATTATGGCCGGCGCTGGTTTTATGCGACGGTGCGTGATTTCTTTTCCTGCATTCCCGCCAAGGATTGGGCTATGATTGACAACAAACCCATCGTGCTGATGTACACCGCCGCTTTCGCCAGGAATTACGACCAGTCATTCATCGATTATACCAAAACAGCTTTTGCCGCGGATTTTGGCGGACGGACGCCCTATCTTGCGCCGCAAAATTCCTGGCAGATCAAAGCCGACAGCGATTGCGCCTGGGGCGGCGCGCTCGGTTTGAAACGCGCCGGAATCTGTGATTTGGGACCCGGTTACGATCATTCGGCGGTGCCGCGGCGCGCGCCGTTGATCGTCAAGCGGGACGGCGGCAAATTCTACGAGTCAAACTGGATGCAGTTCCTCCGCCACCCGACCGATTTCGTCATGCTCGAAACGTGGAGCGAATTTCATGAAGGGACGGATATTTGCGAATCCAGGGAATACGGCCGCCAATACATCGACTTGACTCGAAAATACACGCGCCTTTTCAAGAAAGGCTGGAAGCCGCCTGTGATCCGCGGGAAATATACGGGCGCCCGCCGCGCTGAAATCGTTCTTGGCCGGGAAAATCAAGAGGATGGATTGCGCTTGATTGAATTTGAAGACGGCAAGACCGAGACGACGGTGGAACGGGATTTCCTGGCCATCAAACCTGCTTCGCCGCAATCGAGGTACATCTATTTCGCGGTGGACGACTCCTTCAAATGGTCCGATTCCATGCACGCAAGATTGGTGGTGGAATATTTTGACGCGGGCCGAGGCAACCTGTCCGTCGAATTCGACGGCAGCAACCCGGATGCGCCATTCAAGGGCGCCTACACGCCGGTGACGAAAGCGGTCGAGATGACCGACGCGCAGTTGTGGAAAACGGCTGAGTTCGATCTGCGCGGCGCGCGCTTTTTGAATTCCGAAAACGGCCAGGCCGATTTTCGACTTGACGTCCTGGACCCGGATATCTGCGTCCGCCGCGTGGCGTTGGTGCGGGAATGAACCGGCTGACATCGCTGTCGCGCGCCGCGAGCCATGGTGCTAGGCTGAAAGGATGACAGAAGGGCCAGCTAAACCCAGCCTCCGCCTTCGCATCACGGCGGCGGCTGAGACCATCGTGCGTGGCGGACATCCGTGGGTCTTCGCGCAAAGCGTGCGCGAGCAGAATCGTCCTGGGGCAACCGGCGAACTGGCCGTCATCTTCGATCGCAACAACCGCTTCCTCGCCGTTGGTTTGTATGATGCGCAATCTCCCATTCGTGTCCGAGTTCTGCACGCGGGCAAACCGCAACAGATCGACTCTCAGTGGTGGCAACAACGGACAGCCGCTGCTTGTGCGATTCGCCAAAATTTGTTCGATTCGCAAACGACCGGCTACCGCTGCATCAACGGCGAGAACGACGGCTGGCCGGGGCTGGTTTTGGATCAATATGACACCACGCGCGTCCTCAAACTTTATACTGCTGCATGGCTGTCGCGCCTCGATGAAATGGTCGTGCTGCTGAAAGGCAAAGGCCGCCTCGTCTTGCGGCTCAGCCGCAATATTCAAAAACAAGCCCATGACGATTTTGCGTTGGACGACGGCCAGATTCTCCACGGCGCGCCGCTCGAAGGCCCGGTGCTCTTTATGGAAAATGGCTTGCGTTTCGAAGCCGATGTCCTGCGCGGACAAAAGACCGGCTTCTATCTCGATCAACGAGAAAACCGGCGCAACGTCGAATCGCTGGCACAAGGGCGGTCGGTTTTGAATTTGTTCAGTTATTCTGGCGGCTTTTCCCTTTACGCCGCCCGGGGCGGCGCGGCCCGTGTTTGCAGCCTGGACATCAGCGAACACGCGCTGGCCGCCGCGCGCCGAAATTTTGCCTTGAACCAGGGCCACCCAACCGTGGCGCAATGCCGCCACGAAACCCTCCAAACCGACGCATTCCTCTGGCTGCGGCAGAACCCGGACGAGCGCTTCGATTTAATTGTGTTTGACCCACCGTCTCTGGCCAAACGGGAAACAGAAAAAGAGGACGCGCTGGCGGCTTACGCCAAATTGATCGAAGCCAGCCTGGCACGTTTGCAGAAGAATGGCATCCTTGTCGCCGCCTCGTGTTCGGCGCATGTCTCCGCCGACGAATTCTTCAATCTCACCCGCGCCGCCGCCCAAAAATCGGGTCGGAAATTCAACGAACTGCGCACCACCCGGCATCCGGCAGACCACCCCGCGACCTTCCCGGAAGGTGAATACCTGAAGTGTATTTATCTTGGTTTTGTGGACTGAGAAGTCCGCAGGAACAGCCGAGTCTCGCCTTACCGGCTGGTCATTTTTCAGGCCAAAAACCTGCTTGACCGGTTCCCCAAGCCGCAGTATGCTCGCTTACATGTTATTCAAAACGCCGCAGATTCTGGTTGTAAACGTGGTCGTCGTCGTAGGCGGCCGCGCCGTGGGGGTTTGTCGCGTTTAAAAGAAATTTCGACAAAAATCCCACGGCTGGAAACGGCCGTGGGTTTTTTATTGGCCCATCGGCCAGTCAAATAACACTATGAAAGCACTAAAAGCACCAAAACTCGAAAAACGGAAGGCAACCACAGCGCCCAAGGCGGAAATCGGCCAGCCCATGCTTGGCCGCGACATTCTGGTTCGGGCCCTGGAACGCGAAGGCGTGGAGTGCATTTTTGCCTATCCGGGCGGGGCCAGCATGGAAATCCATCAGGCCCTGACGCGCTCGACCATTCGCACCATTTTGCCGCGCCATGAACAGGGCGGGTCTTTCGCCGCCGAAGGCTACGCCCGCGCCACCGGCAAAGCCGGTGTTTGCATGGCGACAAGCGGGCCCGGCGCAACCAACCTGGTCACGGCCCTCGCCGATGCTTATATGGATTCCGTGCCGCTGGTGGCCATCACTGGCCAGGTGCCGCAAGCCATGATCGGCAAGGGCGGGTTCCAGGAAACAGACTTTTTCGGCATGACGCTCCCAGTCGTCAAACATAGTTATTTGATTACCGATGTGAATGACATCCCGCGCATCGTCAAGGAGGCCTTTTATATCGCGACCACCGGGCGGCCGGGACCGGTGGTGATCGATTTTCCCAAGAACCTCCAAATCAGCAAAACGCAGCCGGTCTGGCCCAAGGAAATTCATTTGCGCGGCTATGATCCCGAAAAAAAGGCCGATGACCTGGCGTTGCATGAAATCATCGGTTTGCTGGCCAAGGCGGAGCGGCCCGTGCTGTATTGCGGAGGCGGCATCATCACGGGCAACGCAGCTCCGGAACTGCTGCAATTTGCCGAGGCCACGGGCATTCCGGTGACAACCACAATCATGGGTTGCGGCGCATTTCCCGAAACGCATCCGTTGTCCATGCGCTGGCTGGGCATGCACGGTTGCGCCACGGCCAATTGGGCGGTGAGCGGCGAATTCAAGCACCGCAAAAGTCCAGACGAGCCGCCGGTGAAAATCAAACCGGGCGCGGACTTGCTGCTGGCTTTTGGCGTGCGCTTCGACGACCGGGTGACGGGCAAAGTGGAGGAGTTTTGCAAAACCGGGACGATTGTGCATGTGGATATCGACCAATCGGAGCACAACAAAAATCGCAAAGTCCATCTGGCCATCGAGAGCGACATCAAATACGCGCTGGGCCGGTTGAATGAAATGGTCCGCAAACAGCCGATGCCAAAAAAATTCGCTACCTGGCACGCGCAAATCGACGAATGGAAGCAACGCGCGCCTCTGCATTACGGGGTGACGGACGAGGTCATTCGTTCCGAACACATGCGCGACCACCTGCAAGGGCGCGAATCCGAAGTGATCCTGCCGCAGATGGCCATCGAGATGCTCTACGAACTGACCAAAGGCACTGCCTTGATCACGACAGGCGTGGGCCAGCACCAGATGTGGGCGGGTCAGTACTATAAATTCAGCTCGCCCCGCCAGTTCATCACCAGCGCCGGATTGGGGGCGATGGGCTTTGGCTATCCAGCGGCGATGGGCGTCAAGGTGGCCCGGCCGGACCAGCAAGTGGTGGACATTGACGGCGACGGCTCCTTTCTGATGAACGTGCAGGAACTGGCCACGGCGCACATTGAAAAGATCGCGGCCAAGGCCCTGATCCTGAACAATCAACACTTGGGGATGGTGGTGCAATGGGAAGACAGTTTTTATGAGGGAAATCGGGGCCACACTTACCTGGGCGATCCCGAGCATCGGCGGCGAATTTATCCCGATTATGTGGCCATGGCCAAAAGCTTCAATGTGCCGGCCGAGCGTGTCATGTTTAAAAAAGACCTGCGCGACGCGATGCAACGGATGCTGGATTCCGACCAGCCTTATGTGCTGGATGTCATCTGCCCCTACACCGAACACGTCATTCCATTTATTCCGGCGGGGCGAACAGTGGCGGACATGATTTATTGATCGCGCGGGGCAAAGTAGTCGCAAGAGGCGCTTGCCGATGCCGGGGTTTTTGTTACGGTGGGTGCGCATGTTAAAGCACATCCTCGTCATATTCATCGCCGGAATTGCCGTCGGCGTTTCCGCGGCCCAGATTGAGTTTGATTTCAGCAAGGACACGGTGGACCAGCAACCGCCGGGATTTGTCAGCTTTGTAACGGGCGGGGGCGAACCGGGACGATGGAAGGTCGTGGAGGAAAAGGTGCCGCCCATTCTGGCGCCCATCGAACCCAACGCGCCGGGGAACACCGCCGTGCGCGCCGTGCTGTCCGTCCAATCCTTCAACGTTGGGGAAGACCAGTGTCCGGTGCTGCTTTTCACCAATGAAATCTTCAACGATTTTACGCTGACCACGCGTATCAAAATCTCCGGAGGCATTGTCGATCCGTCGGCTGGAGTGGTATTTCGCGCGCAGGACCAAAACAATTACTACGTGGTCCGGGCCAGCACGGAGGGAAATTTGCTGTGGTACAAGGTGGTGGGCGGCCAAAGTTACCAGTCCGGCGGCATTGGGGTAAAGGTTCCGATCGCCAAGGATGTCTGGCGGGAATTGCGGATTGAATGCGCGGGCGACCAGATACGCTGCTATTTGGACGGGCGGCTGGCCATTCCTCCCGCCAGGGCGGGAGCGCCCACCAACGACCTGGCCATCAATGACACCACTTTTTCGCACGGCAGAGTCGGTTTTTGGAGCAAGGCCGATTCCAAATGTTATTTTGTGGACGCGCGGGTCCAATACTCCCCGCATGTGCCGTACGTCCAGGTAGTTATTAACAACATCGTCAAAAAGTATCCGCACCTGCTCGGCCTGAAAGTCTATGCCAACAAGAATCCGGGCCAGCCCGTGATCATCGGCGACATGGATGAGCATGAGTTGGGCGCAGCCGGAACGAAAACGGAGGCGGACGTGATCGAGCGCGGCTCGATTTATTATCTGAAGGATAGAAAGTCGGTGGAAATAACGCTGCCCTTGCGCGACCGCAACGGAGACATTGCGGCGGCGCTGAAAGTCAAGATGAAGTCCTTCCCGGGCGAAACCGAGTCCAACGCCGTGGCGCGGGCGTTGCTGGTCAAGAAAGCAATCGAAGAGCAAATCGAAACCATGCGGGACATCAACGGTTGAGGGGCGGACCTAGGGTTTGCTGGTGAAGAGCGCGAGCGACGCCGTGTAGCCGTGCAGGAAATTGCGCAGGCCGACCGGCCCGATCTCCCCGTTGCAAAAAAATCCGGTCAATTCGAGCGGCCCCGCTTTTTCCTGCACCAGCCGGGCGTCGTGGTTGGGGTGGCCGAAAAGACGGTGGCCGCGTCCGTTGCAATTGAACAGGCAGCCACCATAGACCGGCCTTCCCTCCAGCCGGGGTGGAAGGCGGTTCAGCAATTCCTTCATGTCCTCCGTCGCCGCCATCGCGTCGCGCCGTTGAAATTGCATGGTCTGGCCCTGGCGCGGCAAGGCCCCGACGGCGAGGCTGCCGGATTTGGGATCACCGCCCAGAATGTTGCGCACCAGGAAATCGCCGCGATGAAAATCTTCCAGGTATTCGTTGACGACCAAACCGATGAATAAATTGCCGCTGGTTTTGCGCTGATCTTCGGGGGAAAGTTTGTTGAATGTTTCCGCCAGCACCTCGTAGGCGGAGCGGTTGCCGATTTCGTGGATGAAATTGTTCTCCGTCTTGGTAATCGTCCACGTTTCGCCAATTGGCGTGCAACCCTGGGAAATAACACTGAGCAATTCCACCTTCCCGCCCAACGCGACGGCGACACCACCGTTTTCGAAGACCTGTCCATCCAAATAAAGCTGGACGCGTTGCTGGCCGGGAGCGCCGCTGGCCAGGCCGCCTTGAATGATTTTTTGGGGGAAGGCATCATTCCAGCCGCGCAACCAGGCTTCCGCATCGAGGCTGAAAGGATCGGCCAGAACGAGCCAACCGTTGATTTGGGCTGGACTCAAGCCCGTGGCCGAATGCCAGTAACCGGGGCCGCTGGCTTGCTCCACTTGCTCCTGGGTGAAATGGATGCCACGGAGTTCACCCCCCGGCAGCGCCAGAAGTGACACTACCAGACCGGCATGGTCCTCGATTTCCTGCGCGCCAATGATCAGGCTGCTGCTGGAGCATCCGAGCAGGAGGGGAACTTGCGCATGGAGGCGGAGGACTTCGAGAATTTGGGGGGCGCAATCGAAATACTGCGGCGTCATAAACACCAACCCAAGAGAAACGCGAGGGGCGCGCAATTGCCGGCGCAAATTCTGCGCCCAAGCTCTCATTTTTTCCTCGTGGAACTTCTCCTGCCAATGTCCCGCAACCGCGTAATCATTCTGCATAAGATATTTCCGGCACAGTCTGGCCTGAGAATGCCCTCGCGTAAAATCAAAATCGGCCCTCCCCAAATTCTTCTTCCCCTGCAACCGTCCCCTTGTCTAATATTCGGCCCCGGTTAATGCGCCCGCGCGCGTTGGCGGGAGAAATATGCCACTGACACATACGAAAGATTTGTTCGCCAAGGCGCTTAAGGGCAAATATGCCCTCGGCGCCTTTAACGTCAATAACATGGAATTGCTGCAAGCAATCGTCGAAGCGTGCGAGGAGGAAAAGGCGCCCGTCATGCTCCAGATTTCCAAAGGAGGCCGGCAATACGCCAGCCCCGTTTATCTCAAAAAGCTCATTGAAGCCGCGGTCAGCACGTCCAACATTCCCATTTCCGTTCACCTGGACCACGGCGATACTTTTGAACTTTGCAAGGAGTGCATTGACGAGGGGTTTACCAGCGTAATGATCGATGGCAGCCATGAGCCGTTCGAAAAAAATGCCGAGGTCTGTCGCCGGGTCGTCGAATACGCCCACAAGCACAACTGCGTCGTCGAAGGGGAACTGGGCATGTTGGTCGGCGCGCAACATGACGATGGCGAGGAAGGCGGCGGCTACAGCAAAGGCGGCGTTTACACCCATCCGGAAGAAGCCGTCCAATTTGTCCGGCAGACGGGCGTTGATTCGCTGGCCGTCGCCATCGGCAATTCGCACGGCGCCTATAAATTCAAAGGCGAACAGCATCTGGATTTGGACCGTCTGCGCGCCATCAAGAAGGCGCTAATGGACGCCGGTTTGGGCGATTATCCGCTGGTCTTGCACGGCGCTTCCAGCGTGCCGAAGGACCTCGTCGAGGAAATCAATAAATACGGCGGAAAACTGGGCGAGGAAACTGCCGGTGTGCCGGAGGCGGACATCGAGGTCGCCCGCCGGGTGGGCTGCACCAAAGTAAATATTGACACGGACCTGAGGCTGGCCGTGACCGCGGCCATCCGCAAATGTCTGGCCGAGAATCCAAAGGAATTCGATCCGCGCAAATATCTCGGACCGGCCCGCGCCCGGGTCAAGGAACTGGTGCGCCACAAAGTGCGCGATGTTCTTTGCTGCGCCGGCCACGCCTTTGACTGACGGCGTGTGAACCGTTTTCCCAGAGCTTTCCATTTGGCGCTGATGCTCGGCGCCGCCGCGGCGGGCCTCCCCGCCCGCGCGCAGTTGCTCCAGGCGTCCGCCACCAATATTTTCTCGCATCCGATTTCGCGGGCCGAGGCGGTGGACATCGCGTTGCGCCAGAACAGCGCCATTCTCAAGGGCAAGGCCGACTTGGAAGCGGCTCACGGCGTAGTCATGCAGTTGCGGTCCATCGCCTTTCCCACGCTGTCGGTCGGCGGCGCTTACAATCGGGAACAATCCTCGTTGATCGAGAGTTTTCCGCTGCCGGCGCAGTTCAACTTCGTGCAATTCCCCAATCAAAATTGGAACAGCGACGTCCGTGTGCAGCAATCCATCTACGAAGGCGGCCGCATGACTTCGGCCTTCCGTTCCGCCAAATTGACCCGGCAACAGGCGCTGCTCAATTATCAGGCCCTCCTGGCCGACACGTTGCTGGATGTGCGCGTGGCCTACGACGATGTGCTGGTGGCGCAACAGCAGATTGCCGTCAACGAGGCGTCCGTCCAACTGCTGTCTCACGAATTGGAAGACGTGCGGCGGCGCTATCAGGCCGGCACCGTCCCGCAATTCGACGTCTTGCGCGCCGATGTGGAACTGGCCAACGAAAAGCCGCGATTGATTCAAGCCCGGAACAATTATCGCATCGGCAAAAACAACCTGCTCAACTTGTTGGGCTGCAACCTGCCCCAAACCATTTGGGAAGACGTGCCGCTGGAGTTGGGCGATGCGTTGCTGGCCAGCCCGCTGGACATTGACCTCCCCGCCGCGCTGGCTCGCGCCTTGGACAAACGGCCTGAGTTGGCGGCGTTGCGCAAAGCCGAAGCTTTGCGCCGCGAGGACGTGGTCCGGGCCAAAGCCGGCTTCAAGCCGACCGCGCAAATTTTTGGCGGCTATCAATGGCAAAGCCTGCTTTACGAAAATAATCTCGGCAGCGATTTGTACGGATGGACGGCGGGCGCGCAAGTCAGTTGGAACCTTTTCGACAGCGGACTGACCCGCGGCAAGATCATCGAATCGCAGGCGAATTATGAAAAGGCCCGGCTCGATGTCGATGACTCGGGGCGGCAAATCGAGTTGGAAGTGCGCACGGCCTATTCCAATTTCATCGAGGCGCGCGAAGTGCTGGAATCGCAGAAAACGGTGCAGGAGGAAGCGGAGGAAGCGTTGCGCCTGGCAGAAGCGCGCATGGGGGCGGGCAGTGGCACGCAATTGGATGTGCTCAACGCCCAAACCGCGTTGACCCAGGCGCGCACGACCCAGGCCCAGGCGCTCCACGACTATTCCGTGGCCCGCGCCCGGGTGCAACGAGCGGTGGGAGACGATATGGAGATTGTGCAAAAGTAAGATTTGTTGCATAGTGCGCGACTGAGCGAGGCTCGCAATGAAATGAAGAAACGATCCCTTTCCATCATCTTTTTGACAGTGGCCATAGACCTGGTCGGTTTCGGTTTGATCCTGCCGCTGATTCCAATTTACGGCGAAAGATTCCATGCCAGCGGATTCATCATTGGCGCGATCGTCAGCGCGTATTCGTTTATGCAGTTCATCTTCGCTCCCATTTGGGGCCGGCTGTCGGATCGCATTGGCCGGCGGCCGGTGCTGCTGACCAGCACTTGTTGCGCCTGCCTTTCCTATGTGATCTTCGCCATCGGTTCCGGCCTCTCCGATGCCCGGGCCGCGCTGGCCGTGATATTTGTCTCCCGTTTGTTCGCGGGCATCTGCGGGGCGAACATCACCGTGGCCCAGGCTTATATCGCCGACATCACCCCGCCGGAAAAACGTTCGGCGCGGATGGGCTTGGTCGGCATGGCCTTCGGCTTGGGTTTTATTTTCGGGCCGGTCCTGGGCGGCTTTAGCAGTAAATACTTTGGGCCCACCGCGCCCGGTTGGACCGCCGCCAGCCTGTGCGCACTTAATTTTATCTCGGCTTTCCTCTGGCTGGGTGAAAGTTGGAAACCGGCAGAACACAGCGTCATCCAACGGCCCCATATTGAGCAATGGCTGCACACCCTGCGGACGCCGCGTCTCAATTTGCTGATCGGCATCTTTTTTTTGGCGACCTTTTGTTTCACCTGTTTTGAAGTCACCATTGGGCTGCTCATCATTAAGAATTTTGACATCGACACCGCGAAAAGCCTGACTACGGTATCGTGGCTGATTGCCTACTGCGGGGTGATTGGCGCTTCGGTGCAAAGCCCGGGCATGATTGGCCGCATGGTCAAAAGACTCGGCGAACCGAAGTTGATCGCCGCCACCCTTTTCGTGGCGGCCATTGGCATTGGCCTGCTGCCATTTTTGACGACGTGGGGTCTGCTGCTGATTGGCCTGGGCATTTTCGCGATTGGCTCCAGCCTGACCCGGCCGCCCGTCTTCGGCATGATCTCCATGTTGACGCCCGCCAACGAACAAGGAGCAACCATGGGGGTAACGCAAGGGGTTGGAAGTGTCGCCCGCATTGCCGGGCCGATATTTGCCGCAAGTCTCTTTGTCGTCCACGCGTCCTTTCCCTATCTGGCCTGCTCCGTCCTCTGTTTTGCCACCTCGATTTTGACGTTGCTATGTTTGACACACATCCCCGCGCCGGTTAAGCCGGAATCTTCAATTCGCGAGGCAGAGCAGCGCCCACATTAAAATTGCCGACGCCGTTCCATCCATGGTCGGTTCGTTCGTGGAGTAGTCGTGCAAATCGTCATGATAAACGGCTTGCTCGCTTTGGAAAGGGGCCAAGGGATCGTCTGCCGGAACGCTCACGCCTTTCAAAGTTTTGAAGATGCGTTCGTAAACCGGTCCGTCCACCAGCGCGCCGCGCACTGGACGACCTGTTAGTTGGGTCGTCATCAAGTGCGGATGATGCGGATAAATTCCCGCTGACGGAATGCCGGTGAACATCGAGGTTCCCCACGGATTCCGGCCCAGCAGCCAATCCCGTTGCTGGCACATGAACTCGTGGTAACGGCGGTCGCCGGTCATGCGTTCGTAAAGCGCGCATTGCGTGACCAGCGCAGTCAACAAATTGTTCGAGCACCAGATAAAAGGCACGCCAACGCGATAAGGATTTTTCCCGCCCGCCGCAACGCAGCGCTCGATCCCCTCGCGATAGTATCCGGCCAGGACGCGCTGCAACTCCGGGTCGGCGGACGCAAAGAGCATGAAGTGGCCGAGGTTCACGAAGGGATAATATTGGTAATGGCCGGTTTGTTCCCGGCCCATCCATGATTCGGATCCGGCCAGCCCGGCGTAATGTTTCGCATCGGCCAGATAGTTCGTTTCGCGCGTGGCGGAGTAAAGGGCCGCCGCCCCCCATTCCATATCGTCTGTCCAGGTGGTTTCCGCGTAGCGGTAGGGAGCGCTGTAAGAATTGCCTTGTTGTACACCCTCGTTGGTTCGCCCCATCCGATAGACCTCGATGCCCGCCTGAAGGCAGGTGCGCGCAAACGCCGAGTCGCTGTCCTTAAACACCAGATTGGCCAGCGCCATTGCCGCCGCATAACGCCCCGCCAGATTGGCGATGCCAGTCGATTCGCTTTTATAATTCTTGAGTCCCTGGGGTTTGCCATCGGCAAAATAAACTATGCGATCTTTACCCCTGCCCCAGCCGTAATCCGCATAGTCGTCCTTGGGCAAACGCCAGCCGCAATGATCGCGATCATCGGCCACCTGATGATACAATTGATCGGGCGTCGGATGCAGCTTCAACATCCACTGCAACCCCCAACGGGCTTCGTCAAGTACATCGGGGATGCCATTGCTGCCAGGACGGCCATTGGCCAGAACGGTGTCGTGAAAAATTTGCGAATTGCCCGCCAGTTGCCAGGCCAGGAGCATTTGCGCCGTGGCATTGCCGGAGGTCAAAAGATATTTGAGCAAGTCGCCGGCGTCGTGCCAGCCGCCCGTGCAATCCACGGAAGTCCCATTCGTCAACGGCCCATAAGCGGCGCGCGCGTCCAGTTGGTGACACGTTTGATCGAGAAATGGATTGTAGCCACAACGCTGCTCGCGCATGAACTCGAGCAACTCGTCCGGCAGCGGGGCATAAATATCATCCGCGATGGCGAACCGCGCCGATTGCGCCGCGCCCACGCGCAAGATATAATGCCCGGGTTTTTGCAGCCCGGAAAAATCGCATTCCGCGAAATGATGGAACTGGCCCCATGAGACATCAGGGATGAGCTTTGTTTCGCCATGCCAAACCGTCGCGCCAGTGTCGGCGTCTGCAACTTCAAAAGCGGCGGCGGCCGGTTCGGCGCCAAAAGCCACCGCGTTTTTTACATCGCGAGCTTGATAGCCAAGCTGGTTGATGCGGATGAAACTCCCGCCCTTTGCCGAAACGGAAATCATCGCCTCCATCACTAAAACAGTGACAAATTGAAGGCCACGATTTCGCAAATTCTTCAAAAATGTTTCAAAGCACATTGTTCCAGTCGAGTTTTTTACCTCCAAAAACCTTCCATTCCAGCATTTGCCGTAACAGCCGTTGAGTCAAAGTAGCTTGGTTTGCTCATTATTTCGTAAAATATTTATGGTAAATCACTTGCGTATAAACTGCCGATATTCCAGATTCATCTAATTGGCCTGACTGACCTTGACTGAGCCCGACTGCGGCTGGCCGAGTTTGCGATGCCACCCCAAGATTAATTCGACCACTTTGACGCTTTGCATATCATTCTCCAGTGGCTCGATAGGGATTAAGACGGAAAAAGGGATTGGGCAGAAAAATGGGTCTGGGAAATTATTGCCACGGGAATAATACGGAAAGAATCCGTGATTCCCATTCCTTGCCCGAATATTATCGAGGTTCCTCGGCCATTTCCGTTCGGCGCGACCCGCCGTCGCCGAAGCGGCTATGGCGGGCATGCAAAGCGTGCTCATTGGAACATCTTAACAGAAAGTGCCAAAAATCCGCATCCCATGAATGGATGTTTTTTTATAATACGAAACCCCTGCAAATATTGACTGAAACGCTTGCCGGGGCGCGTGTGTCAAGTATTAATTCTTGACAACCGTGCAAAAAACGAGGCTTTTTCACCACCACACCGCGGATTTCTCTTCCATGGCCCGTCCTATTCGCGCCTTCCATGGTTTAGGAATTTGACCAAGAAGTTTGGATGCTCGAAAAGATTTATTTGTTTTCAATAAACCATTCATCCACAACGCTTTGCGATTTGATTCCATTAGACATTTCAGCGCATTATTTCATTTCTCAACCCAATCCGGTTTCAGTGCTTCCTTTGGGATTGGAGGCATGGTTCCGGCTCCGATGGAGGTGATCCGGCCTTTTATAGTCATATGTAATTTCCACTCGTTGGTTCCGGCTGGCATATATTGCACCAGGTAAAATTCCGACGGGAAATTCCAGCCGAGCACATTGGTTGACTCGTGCGCCTGATACTGGACGACAGGTTGGTTGTTGGTCGTGAAGAGAGTCAGGCTTTTGGGCAATCCGAACTCGTCGTTGAACATGGTGGTTTTGTCCGACCACCCGGAGTACGCCAGGCGCGACTCCTTCCACAAGTCGCTCGGCGGGTAGATTTTGCGTCCATCGTGTTTGAGAAATGGGCCAGAACAGAAGGCGAGCCAGCAAACCCTGGCCGTTGCATTCATGGTCATAAGGTCCGCCACTCGCACGGGCCGGCCCGGGCTCCCATCAACTGACGGGAAAACCATCGTGTACGGCTTGAAATACGGAGCCACAGTTTGTTCGATAATATTGCTGCCGGTGAACCAATAGGAAGTCTTCTGGTCCTTGGCCTGGCGCTCGACAAACCAGGTGTTGGCACCTACCACACAATGAAAAACACCGGCGGGTTGAAAGATGCTGCGCGCGTCCGCGGATTTGGGATTTCGATTTTGGTCACTCAAGAAAAGGTAGCTCCAATCGTCGCTCTCAACCTCCGCCGTGAGGTCCACGAATTGCTCCGCCGAGCAAATCAGCGGGAACAGCAGGCAGAGCAGCAATAGCCATCTTTGCCCCAAATTGATGAATGCTTTTCTCAGGGTCCTGTGGGGACGAACGTTGTCTATTGCATTATCATAGGCCTGGATAAAACCGTTGACCAACATAAAATCAACCACGGAAATTGAAGCTTTCCCTTTGGCGGGATTCCTGTATAAACAGGGATGGCATTCATGATAAAAATGCTTTAAACCCTGTTACGGTATGAATCGGCCACACTTCCGGCAGCAGAACGCGTTCACCCTGATTGAACTATTGGTGGTCATGGCCGTGAGCGGCATTTTGGCGGCCTTGTTGTTGCCGGCGCTACCCCGGGCGAAATCGCAGGCGCAAGGGACCCTCTGTGAGAATAACACCCGGCAACTCATCCTCGGATGCCTGATGTATTGCGATGACAACATGGGTTTCTTTCCCTACAACATGGCCGGCGAGGCTGTGCATACCAACATCAACTGGGCCAGCGATCTACTTGACTGGGAAACGAATTCCGATGACACGAACACCGCGCTTTTGACCACCGATGCCGCCCTGGGCAATTACGAGGCCCAATCCCCCGCCGCCTTTCACTGCCCGTCCGATACCGTCCTGAGTTCAATCCAGCAAAGCGCCGGATGGCTGAACCGAGCCCGCACGTATTCGATGAATGCGTCGGTCGGGGACGCCGGGGAAATCACCCAGAGTGGTGTCAATACCAACAACCCAAAATATGTCCAGTTCTTCAAACTCTCGGCCGTGCCCCAGCCCGCGCAGATTTTTGTTTTTATGGAGGAACATCCGGACACGATTTACGACGGGTATTTTCTCAACAGGGCTTATCCCCGCCAGTGGATGCGTTTGCCGGCGTCTTATCACGACGGAAGCGCCAATATATCCTTTGCGGACGGCCACGCGGAACTGCATCACTGGCAGGACGCCGACACCACGCCTGCTTCCGTGCCGGACGACGCGGCCTCCGTGCTTTTCACCAACCTTCCGTTTGCCCAACAAAGCGATTTTGAATGGGTCATCACCCACATGACAGTGAAAGCGAATTAAAGGTATTTGCGCAGAAACGCTTCGTCGCCAGCGGCGGCCAAAACGTAGGTTTTTCCATTCCGGGTCCAGGTGGCCGTCGTCAATTGCATGACTGGGGCGACCACAGGTGAACTGGCTGCGGGACCGTCCCGCAATGAGGATTGATCGATGACGAACAACCAGAGGTCCGTTGTTCGATTGGCGGCAAGCGGTAGCCCGGAGTGGAAGCAAATCATGGACACTGGCTGGCCCTGCCAATGTAAAACTTTGCAGCCGACGGGCTGCGCCTTCAACACGCCGTCCGGCAAAACATAATCCGCAGGGGCATTGCGCCCGGCGAGAAACGTGTTGATCGATTGCAAATCATGGCTGTGCAATTCCATCCCGTAGAGTTGCATGGCCGTCCGCGCCATCCGATTTCGATAGGTGTTAAAGTCATCCTGCCGACCGTGAGACGGCCAGAACAAGGCAATCAATCCCAAACACAGCGCCACGACTGCGGCGGCGCAAAGAATGACCATCGGCCGAAACGGGATGATCCGGACGCTGGGAATCTTGCATTCGGCCAGGATATGATCTTTGAGCGAAGGCGGCACGGGGATACTAAGAAATTTGGTCCGAATACTGACATAAGACGCACAATGCTCTTGAAACCAGCGGGCCAGTTCCGGGTCGGGTTTGTCCTGCCAGCGGCCCTGGGGGGGAAATGGTTTGACGCGCTCAAGGGCCGCGGCGAAGACCGGATCGGTCCGGTCCGCCGTTCCCGGCCGGTACAAGGCCAGGATTTTTTTTGCCTCATCGTTATTCATGTTGGGCCTTTCCAATCCGGCCAAGCGTGCCGGTTTGAGTAAGAATTCTTTTCAGTTGTCCCAATCCCCGGGCCAGGCGCGATTTCACCGTGCCAATGGGAACCTCCAAAATCTCCGCGATCTCCCTATAGGAACATTCCTCGAGGTAGAAAAGCGCCACCGGCGCCTGGTAATGCTCCTCGACGCGGCCCAACGCCTTCAGGACTTGTTGCCAATCCAGGTGATCGGCCAGCACGGGATGAGTGGCGGGCAATTCTTCGTCCGTCTCGTGTAACGGCTCATGTGGAAAGCGCGTTTCCCTGCGGCGGCTTTGCAAAAAGGTCCGGTAAAGGGTCGTAAACAGCCAGGTCTTGGTTTTGTTGGGATCGTGCAACTGATGGCCTTTCGTCGCCCAGACAAAGAAGGTTTGCTGGGTCAAGTCGCAAGCGTCGGCTTCGTTCCGCGCCAGACTGAAGGCGAACTTGTAAAGCGGCTCGTAATACTGTTTTACAAGGCTCTCAAAAATCGCGCCAGCCATAGGTCTGCATTCATGATAAGAGGCATGGTCTGCCGATTGGTTCCTGAAAAGAACAAAAATCTTTTGGTTGGAACAATAACCGCCCGCCAGCCCTCCTAATAGGGAAAGGCATGTATGCCACCGCCCACACGATTAATTCTACAATGGAAAACGCAATGTTGGCCCTGTGCCATCGACTCGGGGCGCGTTGGGCCTGCTGTCGCGCGGGATCGATCCCTTGGAACGGGCTTGGGATATCGGAGTCATTCAACTCGCCTGCGAAGATGCCGCCGCCTGCCAGGATTGCCGAAAGGGTTCTTTTGGAACAACCCTTTCCGACCGAATCAACCCCATACAATTGATCCCTCAATTTAACTCCAACCTTGAAAACACGGCCTTGGCTGCCGGTTCCGAAGTTAACCAACCCGTTCTCTGGAACCGGCGCCAGCGCCAATTCCTCGAGCGGACCGGACTCGATATGGCCCAGACGTTTTTCTCGGGATTTGTCAGGCCTGGAATTAATAACCTCGCATTCGCCGAATCCGCTTGTCCGCGCCCGGTTTAGGTGTATGTTTCAGATGGATTATGTGTAGGCATGAAAAGAACAAACATTGTCCTAGATGAGTCATTGGTGCGCCGCGGGTTAAAAGCGACCGGCCTTAAAACCCGGCGCGCCTTGGTGGATCATGCATTGCGGGAATTGGTGCGCCGCGAAAAGCAGTCTGGATTGCTGGCGCTTAAGGGAGGCGTGCGCTGGACGGGAAATCTGGATGCCATGCGCCGTGGCCGCCTTTCATGAGGCTGCTGGTGGATTCGACGGTCTGGATTGATTTCTTTCATGGAAGGGAAACCGCGCAGACCGGGAAGCTCGTGCAGAGTATCCAAAATCGCGACGATGTCTGCTGCTGCGGTTTTATTCTAACCGAAGTTTTACAAGGCATCCGGGAAGAAAATGAATACGTCGCCGTCAAACGTCATTTTGAGAATCTAATCTACCTCGAAGATGACCGGACAACGTTTGAACTGGGGGCGACTGTTTACCGCGAATTGCGGCGCAAAGGAATCACGATCCGTAACTCCGTTGACTGCCTGATTGCCGCCGTTGTCATTCAGCACGGCGTCCACTTTTTGGAAAATGACCGCGATTACCGGTTCATTGACGGACATTATCCGTTGAACCGGATTTGAAATTCTGCAAGCAGCGTATGTCTGGATAAAGTCAATTCTGTTTGTGGTACGCCGCGTAGGTCTTCTTACCGCCGGATTGGAGGTAGGCGATCAAATCCAGAATCTGGTCTTTTGTCATGAAGTTGACCAATCCCTCGGGCATGGGCGATATCTTGGAGAGACGTCGGACGGTCACGTCGCTTTTGCGCACTTCAACTTTTGTCGATTTGATCGGGTCAGTGATGACGACGAGCCTTTGATCTGTTTCCTCAATAATGCGGCCAGTCACGTCGTCGCCGTCCTTCAAACTAAGAATCGTGTTTTGATACAACTCGGAAACGACTTTGGAAGGCAGGAGAATTGATTCGAGAATATCGTGCGAGTTCAGACGGCTGGCCACTGCGGCAAGTTCCGGCCCCACTCCGCCGCCCGTCTTGCCGAAGCGATGACACAGAATGCATTGCGCCTCGGTAAAGGCTTCTTTTCCCTTGGCGAAGGAACGGCCGGATTTGAGCTTTTCCAAATCCGGTTCAACGTCCTGCATTTGCCATTCTTTCACCAGCTTGTGGATCTTCGCTACGACGGCGGGAGCGGCGTTTGATTTGGCAGGAAGGAAATCGGCAAGGGCCTCGTGCTCCGCCGGACTCAATGAGGCAATGGCGTCTTGCTGAAAGTTGGTCAGGAACGTGGGCAAACTTGCGCCGTCGCTGTAATCCCGTCCCGCATCCTTGAAGTATTGCAAAAGTTCGGGCGGATGCTGGATGCCGTCGCGGTTTTTATCGAACCAAGACAAATAGTGCTGGCGTTGCTCGAGGGTCCAGCCATTGGTGATGGTGCGCAAATGCAGGACATAGCAGGTTTGCTCTTCCTGGGTGCGCGCTTTATCGAGCAGAGCCAGTGTTTTTGTGATGGCATCGGGCGCGCCCAAGTAAAGCAAAAGCTGGCAAAGCTCGCGGTTCATCGGCTCGCTGGCCGCAGGATAATGCGCATCCAGCTTTTCAATGGCGAGTTGGGCCACGTCCGGGTCCGGCCGGCCCTGACGGCTAAAACTCAATTCGATGACGCGCAGTTTCAACAATTGTTGTTCTTCATTGAGGCTGGACAGTGGGAATTTCTTCAAGGCCAGGAGCAAGTCGCGCTGCGTCTCCTGCGGGCCGCAACGCGCCAGCGCCATGAGCGCGGTCAAGCCGCCGAACGGGTTGTTCTCACCCAGGGCGCGGTCCTTCCACTCGGCCACATCCTGAAATTCGAGCGCGGTGCGCGCGGCGTAACGGATCCACCGGTCGTCACTCGACAGGCTCGACCAAACCACATCGACAATGCGCGGGTCATGTTTGCCTTGAAAGTATTCAAGATCGTGGCGCAAGCGGCGGGCGTCCCGGGCGTTGGCTTCAGCCTCCAATTGCTCTTTGGTCATGGCGGGTTCGCGGGTTCTTGGGCCAACGTAGGTCAGGCGATACAAGCCCGATTCCGTGCCGCGCCCGCCCGTGATGAAATAGAGCGCGCCATCCTTGCCAAAATCGAGCGCGGTAAGATTTAGCGGGATACCGCGCAAGACCGTTTCCATGGTGGCATCGTAGCTGGCCCCATGGGGTATGAAATGGACGGCAAAAATTCGCCCGTAAGACCAATCCAGCATAAAAAAAGCCGTGCGGTATTTTTCGGGAAAATTGCTGGCAGTGGCGAATTCCACCCCGGTCAGCGAGCCGACGCCGACGTCCAAATTGGCGGGCAATGTGTCTTCGTAATATTCGGGAAATTTTCCGGTGCCTTCGCGGAAACCATAATCCGCGCCGGAAACCCAATGATTGATGCGGATGGGACGATACCACGAGGCGCCCCAATCCCATTCCATGTCGCTGTCAAATCCAAAGAGTTCCCCCTCCGGGTTGAAGGCAATGTCGTAAGTATTGCGGGTGCCAGCGGCAAAGAGTTCGGCATTGGATCCATCGAGGTCCATGCGCAGGACAAAGCCGCCCGGAGGCAGCAAGCCGTTGCCGAAACCCTTGCCATCGGGGGCACGCGGCAAAAGCTGGTCGTCCGCATAATTTTTCACAGGCGAAGTGTCAAGAATGTCTTTGGGCACTTTGGTGAAATTGCCGGAAACCACATAGATTTTTTTGTCCGGCCCGAGAACCAGGCCATGCGAACCGTGTTCGCCCTCGCCGTTCATGATGCGCAGCAGGACGGGCGCATCGAATTTATTTCCATTGGCGCGAAGACGATAGATGCCCGTCCCTTTGGGGCCATGGCCATTGACGAACAGGCTGTGATCGGTGTAGAGCAAACCCATGGCGGAAGTCACCGGTTGGTCGATGGGTTCAATGCGCGAAACCCGGCCATGGGAAATGGTGATGCGCAGCAATGGGCCTTCCGATTGCGGCGAAATGATGAGCCGGCCTTTGTCATCCGCCACCATGGAAATCCACGAGCCTTCGGTCGGATCCGCGGAATGCAGCAACTCCACTTTAAAATCCGGCATGACCTGAATGGATTCTGCCGACGTTGCTTCCCGGGTTTTAAAAACTTTACCCCACGGTTCCGCGCCGAGTTTGCCCTCGGACACGGCGTATTGCCAGGCCTCGTCGTCATAATCCTGCGTGTTCCATTCCGGCGGCACGTGGTCGGACCAAAGCCAGGTCGGGTCCGTGACGACGTTGGTGATCCAGCGCAAGCCGGCGTGTTGTTTGGGATCATAAAAGGCCGCGCCGGAGGTGGGCGTCGTCATTTCCAGCCGGGCGATCACACCCGCCGCCGCCACCGTATTTGTGCAGCGGATGGCGAGAACGTTTTCGCCAGGGACAAGGTCCTTGGTGACATCCAAGTAGGCGGGCGTGTGCCAATCCGTGACCGTGGCGACCTTTTTTCCGTTGATAAAAAATTCGCCGCCATCATCGGCGTCGGCGGACAGCTTGGCGGTGAGAAGCTCCTTTTTTAGGACGAACGTTTTGCGAAAAAAGAGAAATTGTTTTCCCGCCGCTTGATTGGTGGAATTCCAAATCCATTGCGGCATTTGCGCATTGGCGTCATGGGCCAAAAAAAGCAGCGGTAATACAAGGAACCGCCAAAATCGAGAATCCTTCATATATGATATGGAAATAAGCTAGACGAGAAGTGTCAGGGTGAGATTCAAAATTAATCCAGGGAATTACTCCGTGCCGGTGGTGAATTGTTCCAGCGTTCTCTTGGCAATGAGCAGGCCGGCGTCCTCCAGTTTTTGGCCGCGCTGGCGGTCGGGGGCGGCAGAGGCCACGTCCACTGGCTGGGCCGCGTTGTGATTGCGATAGACCGGGTCGTGCCAGCCTTCAATGTTCAAATCGGAATCGTAACCGGCGCGCAAAAGGGCATGAACAATTTCCGCCCAATTCGCCTGGCCCAACCCCGGAAAACGATGTTCCGCCACGCCCGGATGGCAGATGCCGTAGGTTTCGAGAAGGGGCCGGTTGATATAGGCGTCCTTGGCGTGAACGTGAAAAATTCGCGGACCAAATTTGTGAATGTTGGCAACGGGGTCGATGAACTGGCACATGAGATGGCTGGCGTCCCATTCGATGCCAATATTCTCGCACTTGGTCTGGTTGAAGAGCCGTTCCCACATGGCAGGTTGGCCGAGAATATTATAATGCATGATAGGCAGATGCCAGGGGCCTTGGGGGCAGTTCTCGAAGGCGATGCGGATGCCCTTGTCCGCCGCGTAGCGCGCCAGCGGCTCCCAAAAGGCCAGCAGCCGCGGGAAATAATTTTCGAACGGCTTATAAAGAGGATTTCCGCCGCGCTCATTCATTTCCAATTCGATGACCGCGCCCGCAAAACCGGCCACGGTGCGGACACCAATATGCGCGGCCACCTCGATGGCACGACGAAAAACAGCGGCGGCAAATTCCGTTTGTTTGGGATCGAGCGGGTTTTTATAAAGAGCGCCGATGGCGGAAATGCGCAGGCCGCGTGATTTGCATTCGGCGGCGAGCTTTTCGGCAAACGGTTTCCAATCGGCATGGGGCGGCGCGGCCGGGCTTTCGGCAAACCGCATCCATTCCACGGAACGAAAGCCCAGGTTACCAGCCCACTCCAAATCCGCCATCCCCACACATAATACGCCAACTCTCATTCTGTGAGCATGCCTTGGAAAAAGACAAATGTCGAAGCGGATAAAATCACGGTTTAGCCTCAAGGCTGGAGGCCGTGTAAACAAGGACATATTCCGGGCGAACCGGGCCGAAAGCAAAAGGCAGGGCCCCCCCCTTGGACGTGTAAAAACCCGCGCCGACGTTTATATTCATGTCGGTTAAATACCGCGGCCCATCAGCCTCCAATTCTTCTCCCGGGCCCGGCGGCATCTTCAAGTTGGTATTATTGACTGGAATGGCCAGATAATCGCCGTGGCGGAGGATGAAATGTTTTCCGCTGGCGGCTTGTCCGCCCAGTTCTGTCAAGTAGTATTGAAACCCCCAATGCCCTTCAAACCACATGGTCTGCGGGCCGCGCCCGTATTTCTCGTATGTTTGCCATGCGCTTTGCCGCACGGCGGCGGCCAGAAGATAGTCCGACCGCGCCACCAGAAAAGCAAAGAGCGCGCTGGCGGCCAATGGAATCAGGATCCGGCCATTCCTTCCGGCGGGAGGTTGCCATCGCCGGGCGAGCAAAATTCCCACGGCAGGCGCCATCGGCAGAATGGAACGTCCATTGATCGTCCAATTGAGAATGCCCGTAAAGGCAAATGTTCCCAAAACCCACAATGCCAGCAACCACGAGCTGGCGTCGCGGCGCGTCCGCATATCTGCCGCCACCAAGGCCAGCACCAACGCCCCGCTGATTGCCCACAAGACAATTTGCGTTTCCATCGAAAAGCGGAACCAACCTTGAATCCAGTAAAACCCATGCAAAAATGCGCCCTGACAAAAGAGCGCAATGGCCAGCAGCGCCGCCCCGGCCGCCAGCGCCAGCAACGTTCGCGGCCGCCACAGCCAGGGCGCCATGAAAATGGTTGCGGACAGGCATCCACCGGTAAAGGTCAACGCGGTCATGACCGCCGTTATCCTTGCGCCGGAAAAAAAGCCGCTCGTGCGTCTGGCGTAGTCCGCCGCTTCCGACAGGAGGGCGTGGTGGTACAACGTTTGGGTGGCCCATTGCCAGATGCCCAGCGCCAGCAGCGGAATGAGCAGGAAGCCGGCCCACCGTCCAAGCCGGCGTTTGCTTGTCAAGATATAAAGTGCCAGCAGGGGAATCAGGCAGGCGCCAAAATATTTGGTGAGCGCGGCCAGAGCGATCAACAGTCCGGCTCCGGCGAGCGGCCAGGTGGCGTCCCGCTCCATTCCCTCCACCCACAGCACCACGGCCCACATCCAAAACGCCAGCATCAGCACGTCACACATCACGGTCGTGCTCGAAACCAGGAACACCGGCGTAAACAAAGTGGCCAGGGCCGCGAGCATCGGGTGATCGCAAAAGCGGCGGGCCAGCCGGTAGGTTCCCAAAATCACAGCCAGCGCGGGCAGCAAACACGCCCCATGCAAAGCGATTTCGCTCCAACCCAAAATTCCAGCCGCCAACGCCAGAAAATAACAGGCCAGCGGCGGATTTTGCGTCACGCTCCACATAGGCGACGCGCTCCCGTACCAGTTCACGTTGAACCCGTAAGGATCCAATGGATGAGTGTGGATTTGCCGGGCAGTCCAGATAAACAGCGGATCATCCATGTTAAAAGGTTTGCTCAGAAACGGACCCAAGGCAATGAACACCGCAATGGTGAGCGTCCAATAGGGATGGGCTGTGGCCCACTCCCGGATTTTATTCCACAGATTCCCGCGCGCAAGCGATGTGGGAGCGTCCATGTCCGGCGTTTTACGAGCGGGGGAAACCAGCATTTTTCACGCGGCAAATTTGCCTTCACGCAAGCCGCGGTCAAGCCTCAATTGCCAATCTCTCCGGTTCATACCGGCATGACACCGGCACACCGGAACCTGTCGCGGGTGTCGGGGTGCGAATGCCCTGACGCGAGCGGTATCAGGTTTCGAGGTTGCCGATTTTTTGGACGCGATGCCATCCCCTATCTATCAATCTGGCATTTCTTGTGGATATGGCGGCAAACGCGATCCGGCATGATGTTTGAAACCGTCTTGCAATGTCTGGCTGGTCGTTCATCATTGGGACATGAGAGGCCGATTTTTCTCATTTCATGCGGCGCTGGCGCAGCGCTGGTCGACAGCGGTGGGTGCCGTTGCCATTTTGGTTCTGGTCGGCTGCCAGCATATAAATAGCACTACCCAGACTCCCGCAGCAACCACTCCTGCCGCGGTCAACAAATCGGCCAAAGCCAAAGATTCCGACCGGCGTTATACTTACACGCCCCGGCCGTATCCGGTGGATGAACGCGGCTTTTCACCGGTGGACAAGGCGCTGGCGAAAGCGTACGCGTGCGAGGAAAAAATCGCACCCGACGAGGAAAACTCGCTCAATCCCTACGTCCTCAAAGTCATTTCGGGTTATCCGCTGGATGGTTCGTATACGTATCATTGCGGTTGGAATCCGCGCGAATACGACATTTATAACGGCGTGACGCAAGACCTTTGGTATCGGGGGATGGTCGTGGCCAAGGCCTTTCCCGACGGCTCGCGTTGCAGCTATTGCTGTGGTTTCACGTTTGAAGTGTTTGTACGCGCCATGAAACTGCGCAACATCCAGCAAGGCCTCGACCCGGATGATTTCAATGGCATGACCTTCCACGATCTCTTCAACGTGCTGCAACTGTGGTATATCGAAGGCACGGGGGATTCCGAGCAGCGCGCCATCGTTTCCTACGGGTTGGGCCGCGCCATCACGAACTTCGATGACGCGTGCCCCGGCGATTTCCTAAGCTACAGCACCACACCGGCGGGCGGACATTCCGTGATTTTCCTCGGCTGGCTGCGCGACGATCATGACAAAATCGTCGGCCTGAAATATTTTTCGTCGAATCTTTCCGGCAACGGCGTTGGTTATGGGCAGGCGCATTTCAGCGATTCAACCCGGAACGGCCACGGTGTTTTGCGAAAATGCGTGATTATCGGCCATGTCGGCGCCCTCAAGAATTACAAGCCATTCGACCGCCTAAACATCCCGCAACGCAACGCCTACGAGCCGACGCAGCCGGAACACATTATTTATCTGCCCGCCCCTGCGAAATAAATGCAGCGGTAGGCGTCCGTGACATTGGTTCTATTCCAAGTTTGACTTGGATGCCCGGGAAACTTAGATTTATACCATGTTGGGAGTTGAACCTAGTGGGGTCGCCGTCCCGGTCGGCGCAACGCCGCCGCAGTTTGCGCTGGGCTGGAAGCAGATCGCCGACGCGGTCGAACCTTTTCGTCAAAAAGTTGCCAAACGCCTGGCCGCGCAAACGGAGGAGTTTGAACCGCAAATAGCCGCCTTTGCGCAATATGCCTTGACCGCGCAAGGCAAACAATTGCGGCCCATGCTCGTTTCCCTGAGTGGCGAAGCGCTGGGCAAACTCACCGATTCCCATTTGACCGTGGCCGTCATCATCGAGATGGTCCACCTGGCGACGCTGGTGCATGATGACGTCATCGATGAAGCGCAATTGCGGCGCGGCCGGTTGACGCTGACGGCCAATTGGGGCAACGAAGTTTCGGTTCTTTTGGGCGATTGCCTTTTTGCGCATGCCTTGAAGCTCGCCGCCAGTTTTCCGACCCCGGAAATTTGCCGGGCAGTGGCCGCCGCCACCAATACCGTTTGCGCGGGCGAAATTCTCCAAACCTGCTGCCGCGGGGATTTTAATGTCGCCCGCAGCCATTACTTTAAAATGGTGGCCATGAAAACGGGGGAGCTTTTCGCGCTGTCCTGTGATTTGGGCGCCTATTTAAGCCAGGCGACCGCTGCGCGCCGGGAGTCCTTGCGCCAATACGGCCTGGCCTTGGGCACCGCTTACCAGTTGTATGACGATTGCCTGGATGTTTTAGGCTCTGAATCCGTGGCCGGCAAAAGCCTGGGAGCGGACTTAGCCAAAGGCAAAATGACCCTGCCGATGCTAGTCGTGCGCGAACGGGCCACGCCGCCGGATCAAAAACAATTGCGACAATGGCTGGAAGATTGGGAGCCGGATTTCCTGCCCGAAGTCGTTGATTTGATCGAAAAATACGACGCTTTCGCCGAGTCCCGCACCGTCGTCCAGCAATATCTGGACGCGGCCCGGCAGGCTTTGGCAACGGTGCCGCCCTCAGAAGGCCGCGCCGGTCTCATGGGACTGACTGAATTTTTGGCGGAACAAACCGAGGCCTTGGGGGTTAATTATTGAAGAGGAACGTTACGAAAGCACAACTCGAAAAACCAATGGTTCGCCTGCCAATCCCCGTTGCAGAGATGGAGGCCGAAGAAACTGCGGAAAGCCGCAAGATCAGCGATCTGGCCCTGGTGCGGCAAGCCCAGCGCGAGGATGTTGGCGCTTATGACGAATTGGTGCGCCGCTACCAGGAACGCATCTACGCCACCGTCTATCACATGACGTCCAACCATGAGGACGCCAATGATTTGGTCCAGGAAACGTTTATCAAAGCCTATCGTGCTTTGAAGACCTTCAAGGGTGATTCAAGCTTTTACACCTGGGTTTATCGCATCGCGGTGAACAAGACCATCAATTTTCTGAAACAGCGCAAAAACCGCGTGCATATGAGTCTGAATGACGTGGACCACAATGCGGAAAACGATCCGGACCTGGTCGCTTTGGTGTCCGAGAAGACGCCGCGGCGGGATTTGAATCTGGCGGAATTGCAGGACAAATTGAACGGCGCGATGCTTAAACTGTCAGAACACCATAGAATGGTTGTCACGTTGCACGACATCCAGGGGCTCTCCCACGAGGAGATTGGAGCCATCATGAATTGCAACGTCGGCACGGTGCGGTCGCGGCTCTTTTATGCGCGGCAGCAATTGCAGGCTTATTTGGCGGACTATTTAAAATTATGTAACGCAATATGAACTCGGATCCCGAAACATTTGAGGCATTGCGCAAATTAATGGCGTTGAAGCGCCATGAGCAACCGCCGCCTGAGTATCTTCATCAATTGCCGGACACAATCATCACCCGCATCGAGCGCGGTGAAGGCCAATTGAACTTGTGGGACAGACTCTCCGCGAACTTTTCCTTGCGTCCCAGTCTGGCCTATGCCTTTGGTTTGACGGTGTGCGGCGCACTCGGCTTGAGTGTGGGTTACATGGTCAGGCAGGATATGACGCACCCCGCCGACTTGCCCGCCGAGGCGATATTGAGAGGTCCCGTTCCGGCGAGCGCATTCGCCAGCCAGTTCAAACCGGCGAATCCCCCGTTGCATGTCGCCAATTGGTTGGGCAACACGAACCCGGCTGCGGATTCGCAATTGGAACTTTCCTTGTTCAACACCAGCCACACCGCGCTGCCCGTTTCCTACGAACCGGGCAACTAACGGGCGGGATTCCGCAGATGGATTTGCATTTGCCGGGCTAGTCATTATGCTCGGCGCGTGGAACGAATTGTAAAACCGCCTGTTGAACCCGGACGGCACAGGCGCATCGCCAGGTTTTTGGACATCTTCTAACCCGCGCCGTGTCCACCGAATCCATAAAACATCCAAAGGGGTTTCGCGCGCGGCGCGGATTGAACTGGGGTTTCATCGGGTTGCTATACACCTCGTTCTACATGTGCCGCTACAACCTGCCGCTGGCCAGCGACAGTATTAGGCACCAATATGGGTTTTCGCTGGGACAGATCGGGGATATTATCTCAGCAACGACTCTGGCCTATGGCTTCGGCATGATCATCAACGGGCTGATCACAGATCGAATTGGTGGCAAACGGGCGATGTTGATTGGCGCGGCTGGAACAGTGACGATGAATTTCCTCTTCGGCGTTGCTTCGTTTGCGAGTTTGTTGTGGTTGTTCGTTGCCATTCGCGGGGTGGATGGTTACCTCCAAGCCTATGGCGCCCCAGGTATGGTCAAGATGAATGCCGCATGGTTCGCTCATCGGGAACGCGGACGGTTCTCCGGCATTTTCGGTTTTATGATTAACCTTGGCCGCTTGGGGATTAACAGCTTGGGGCCGGCTCTGCTGGGTGGATTTGCGATTTTCGGCTTGATGAGTATTCCTCCGTTGCACTGGCGCTGGCTGTTTTGGGCGCCGTCCATCATTTGCGCAATCGTCGCTATCGGCATGGCCTTAACTGTGAAGGAAACCCCAGAAGAAGCGGGTTGGGTTGGTGTCATTGCCGACGATACGGGACACGACACCGAGGGAGTTCGTGCGACTTTCGGCCAGGTTGTCCGCTCCACCGTCACTAATCCAGTCGTATGGGTTACCGCTTGCGCGTATGGCTGCACGGGGGGCGTGCGATCATCAGTGGACTATTGGTGGCCGATCTACATCAAGGATTTGTACCAATTGGATATCCACTCCTCTCGTTTTAAAGCCTTGGGGTACATGCTCCCGCTCGTTGGATCAACGGGTTCATTGATCGCCGGTTACGTGTCCGATATTGTTTTCAAAGGCCGCCGGGCGCCTGTGGCCGCCATTTTGTACTTTCTGGAAACAACAATTATATTGCTGGCGGCGCAGTTTCACACCGCCAATTCCGCCATCCTATTTTTCGTGCTTATTTCCTTCACCGTCAATTCCACCCACTCCATTCTCGGCAGCGCCGCGCCGATGGATATTGGCGGGCGCCGCTTTGCCGGCTTTGTTTTCGGGTTGATTGATTCCTTTCAATATTTTGGGGCCAGCCTTGCCGGCCACTTCCTCGGCAAACTGCTCGACAAAAGCATGAACAATTACTTTTACTTCATGGTGCCTTTTGGCGTGATCGGCGGGATATTGATGCTGACCATTCTCGGCAGGGTGACTCACGTCGCCACTGCGGCCCAGCCCTCAACTGGAGATGCCACATGAAGGATCATCCCATCGTCATCGCCATTGACGGCACCAGCGCCAGCGGCAAAAGCACCGCCGCCCGTCTGGCCGCCAAGACGCTGGATTACGCGTATGTGGACACCGGCGCCATGTATCGCTCCCTGGCTTGGTATTGCGTTAAAAGCCGCGTGGATGTCAGCGACCCCGGAGCCGTCGCCCGCGCCTGCCGCCGATGGAAAACAGCCCTCGTTTGCGAAGACGGCCCGGCGCGACAGGTTCGTCTTCTCATCGGCGGCTATTATCCGGAAAAGGAAATCCGCACGCCGGAAATCACCGCGGCCGCTTCCTACGTCGCCGCCGTCCCGAAGGTTCGCGAGTGGATGAAAATAAAACAGCGCGAGTGCGAGCGCTTCGGCAATCTGGTCATGGAAGGCCGCGACATCGGCACCAACATTTTCCCAGAAACGGACTTCAAATTTTATCTCGACGCCTCGCTGGCCGAGCGCAAACGCCGCCGCCAGGCCGAAGGAGTGCATGACAATCTCGCCGCCCGCGATGAGCGCGACAGCCAGCGCGCCGCCGCGCCGCTCATGGTCGCCCTCGGTGCATATTTTATCGACACCTCGGGCCAGACGCCGGAACAAACCAACCGGCTGATCATCGCGGAGTTTAAGCGCCGGCTGGCGGAAAGAAAAAAGCCATGAGCCGAAAAATCAAACTCATCTCGATTGACGGCGACGGCTGCCTCTTTGCCTACACCAACATCGGCAGCGCTTTTCATTCCAGTTGGGACGCGGTGGCCGTGGCCTACGGCTTGAAGGAAACTTGGGATGCGCGCTCCAAAAAATACGCCGGCAACAAAAACCAGAGCGACCTCTGGGCGCAGGAGGACGCTGCCGACCTGCGCGGCAAGCCGGTCAGCCAGGCCGGACCCACGCTTTATCCCATTCCCTACTCCAACGGGGCCATCGAATTCTTACAAGCGACCAAAGGCCGCCTTGTGCGTGGCCTGCTCTCGGGCTGCCTGGATGTCGTCGGCAAAAAGGCCGCGGTCGAAACGGATTTGGACTTTTGTCTTTGCAACACGCTGCACGCCGAAGGCGGCATTTTTTCCGGCACGATGGATTACAGTGTTCCCGTCTGGCACAAACACCTGTTCATTCCTGAAATTTGCAAAAAATATCAAGTTGCGCCCGAGGAAATTTGCCACGTGGGCGATCACGAGAACGATATGGATTGCTTTGAACGGGTTGGCCTGGCTGTCGCCTTCAACCCGAAACTGGAAAAAGTCGCCCGCATGGCCCGGCATGTCATTAGTGACTTCCGCGAACTCAACCAAATTCTTGGCCTGGACTGATTAGCGATACTCTTCGCGGAAAATTTTCCAGCGCGAGAGGTCGATTTTCTTTTCCCCGGAGTCCAGCTTTTTGATGTCCGCCACCACGTCTTCCATGTTGTCGTAGATTTGATCGTCGGGCAGCGTGCCAAAAATCCAGAACGGGCAGGCGCGCCGGCCTTCCGACACCACCAAAAAAATCGGCTTCTTCATGCGGTTGGCCCAGAAGACTTCCTCCGCCGTGCCCCAGGACGCTGTCTTGGCGGAAATGGACGCAATCAAAAAATCAGAGCGGTCCACCAGGCTCAAGTCTTCCACCCGGATTTTTCGCATGATGGTGGACAGTTCCTTATAGCCTCCTTCCGTGCGCAATTTAGAGAGCTTGGCCATGTGCTCCTTGTCTTCATTGACCGAATCCAGGAAGGGCTTTTGCAGAGGATCAAAAAAGACGATGCCAGTGTCCTTCAACTCGGTCTTGACGACGTCCCGCCAGTAATTGGGCGCGTTGCTGTTTTCGATGTTTCCGGCCAAATAACACTTGGTCCGGTTTAAGTGGTGTTTTATCATGATGCCGCCGGTTATTTTGCCACGATCATGGCGGGAATCCTACCCCATTCCGCCCGCCTGTCAATTCGACGCTTTTAATTCCAACTTTCGCAACCAAACCAAAAAGAGAAGGAATGGAATGAGCGAAAGCGCAAAAAATATCGGAGTGCCAAGGAGAAAGATCGGAGAACCCATCCGATGCGCGCCCATCTGGACGAAAAACTCCACAATAGTGAAGATGCGGAACCCGTCTCTGACAATCACCAGAGGAACCACAAACAGTGTCAATAATACCCGCTTCCAAGGCGACCGCAAATACAGCATTCCTAGCAGTAGGCTTCCCAGCAGCAGAACCATGCTCGAACTAATTCTGCTGCACTCAGGCGCAAGCCTCAAGGTCGCGCCATAGGAGGGGAATGTCAGCTCAAGTCCATGTTTAACAACTGTGGGTCCCGCCATTTTGATCAACGCGTAGGCCATGTCAATCGATGCGTTCTGAAAAAAAGCCAGAATGGCCTCCGGCATTACCATCGGAAACGTAACGAGGCAAATTTGGAGGGTATTCAACATCACCAGCCCTTTTCTCGGCCGCCAATTGGAGAGACCCCAATTTTCCGCTGATGGAATCCATGAAAGCTTCGGTCGGGAGCCAGAGAGCTTGATTTTGGCCTCGATGGCACGTTGCTGAACGGGCGTCAGCGCGAGCGCTGGCTCGGACGCCAGTTCGGAGCGGACGAGCGCGGCGGCGCTGGTGATTTCTTCGATTTCGCAACGGCACTCGTCGAAATTTCGCATTTCGGTCTCAATGACGCTCCTCCCGGCGTCGTCCAATTCGCCTAGGGCGTAGGCGGTCAAACGCGGATCATCATATGTAATATTCATGGCATCCTCCTTGTAGATTCGGATTTCATTTGCTGGCGCAGTGTCTTGAGCGCGGTATGCATCAGAAAGCCGACGTTGCTCACGCTTAAATGAGTGACCTCGCTGATTTCCCGGTAACTGAGGCCGTTTTGGAATTTGAGCCGGACGACTTCCTGTTGATTCTTCGGGAGCCGGGCCAGCAGGCCGAGCACTTCACCGTCCGTTTCATGCCGTTCCGCCTGCGCCGCTGGCGACGCATCGGGGCTGGCTTGTGCATTCATTTCTGCCTGGCTCAATGGCTTCATCCTGCTCTGCTTTCTTTGGATATCCAGGGCCCGGTTGCGACAAACCGTGAACAGCCACTGGGCCAGGTGGGAATCCACGCGCTCTGGTTTCTCGGCGCACAGCCGGATGAACGTCTCCTGCACCACATCGCGCGCCTGGTCAAGGTCGCCGATGATGACCTGGGCGTAGCGCGTCAGTGGACCAGAAAATCGATCCACCGCCGCCCTGATCCACTGGGCCTGTCTGGACTCATCAGTTTCCATCGCAGTTCTTCATCGGAACCAGTCTCTTCAACAGTGATAACGCACGGAGCCAACTTTTCTTAGAATTTGTTTTAAACCCATTCTTGACCCGAAGGGCGGGCAGCAACCGGGTCAACGTCAATAGCCGCATGAATAATTTAAATTCTGGAGGAAGTGTTGGCAACGGCAAAGGGCTAGTAACGAATTGCGAAAAATTCAGAATCGGATAGAATTTTGCCATGAAAGCGCTGGCCGCCAAAGAAGAACAATTTCTCACCGACGCCAAAGGCAAACGCACGGGCGTGCTGCTTGATTTGCGGACTTATGAGCATCTTCGCGAGGCCGAGGAGGAATTGGCCGACATCCAGACTTACGACTCCACCCGTGTCCGTGCGCATTCGGAAATTGCTTCCGGCCGGTTTTCGACCCTGGCTTCATATCGCGCCAGTCGCCGACGCAAGGCGAAATGAGATTTCAAATCATCCTGCCCAAATCGGTTGAAAAGGAATTGGACCGTAAACGGCTCAGTCCCGCATAATCGCATATTATTGTTTTCTTCGCGCGTCGCGCAGCAAGTTCGCCAAGGAACCCGACGTACCACGGCCACTTTATCTTTACCCCAGGCCCGCCCGCTCTGTCCACCAACAAATCCTTAAACGGTCAAAGCCATACTATGCAGATAAATGCAGGCGGATGAACTGGTCGGGAGTGATGGGCTGTCCACCAACAAATCCGCCTTCGCCGAAGCCGGTACGGCGCGACAAGTCCGCCGAAAAGAGCAACGCAAGGACGCCAAGGAGCAAGGGCGCAAAGAGGGATGTTTTCCCACCATCTTTGCGACTTCGCGCCTTGGCATTATTCCCAAGTCTTTGCAACGCAATGTATTACATGCTGTTTTTGGCCAAGGTGAATATTTTCTAAAAATTCTTTAACATATGAGTTGACGATACGATATTTTAGAGTCAACGTTATCTTAACGAACAATTGATAATGGAGAATGAATAATGGAAGAATAAGAAGCGGAACGCGGGCGTCGCGCGCCTGGCGTTTGGCGGACCGCCAGACACATCTTCATCTGGCACTCGTCCGGCATGGCCACATACGGACTCCAGTCAGAGTCCGTCGCACCGCGTCGCAGTCAGTCGCAGTGATGTTGGGAAAGGCTCCCCCTTCGCCGCAGAGGCTACGATGGGCAGGTCCACCGTTGCGGCAACCGTTATGCACAGGAGGATTTCGCGACAAGGAATCTCATCCCCATCGGTTCGGGCCAATTCCGGCCAATTACGACCACAAAAAGAAAAACCCCCATGATACATGGCAGATTTACTCCACCGATTTCGTGCCATAAGGCCCGAGTTTCGGGGTAATTCGTGCCAATTCGTGTTAAAAAAATCCAACCAAATCGGACCAAATCAACCCATTTTGACATTTTTTATGAACAGGATGCTCCCCGGAATTAGCTTGCCGTCAACTTTGCCTCATCCAACATGGAGAGAATCGATTTGAATTAAAAACAAGTGAAACTGACCGACCTGCGAACCATCCTGCAGTACATCCCACGCTTTCGGGAAAAGATCTTCGTGATCAGCGTGGATGGGGCCATCGTCACCAGCGAGAATTTTCCCAATATTCTCCTCGATGTCGCGGTGCTCCGTTCCTTGAGCATTCGGGTCGTCCTGGTCCATGGCGCCGCCGCGCAAATCGATGTCCTGTCCAAGGAGATGAATATCCAGCCTTCCAACCTGGATGGCAGCGGCGTGACCGATGCGGCAACGTTGAAGCTGGCTTTGACCGCCGCGAACCGGTTGACGCATGAGATTTTGGAAGGCCTTAGCGCCAATGATCTTCGCGCCGCCTCTTGCAATGCGTTAATCGCTCATCCGCTGGGCATCCTTCATGGTCAAGACCATCTTTTTACGGGGAAGGTGGAGCGCGTCGATGTCGAGATGCTGCAAGGGTTGCTGGCCCAAGGGATTATTCCCGTCGTGCCGCCCCTGGGATTTGACGGGGATGGCAAGACTTATCGCGTCAATTCCGATGCGGTGGCCCTGGAACTGGCCAAGTCGCTCACCGCGGCCAAGCTCATTTACATCACGACGTTGGACGGGTTGATTTATCAGGACAAATTGATCCAGCAAATGCTGGTGGCCGACCTGGACGCGCTTCTGGCGCAGGACAAGGCCGGTTTTGCGCCCGATATTATTTCCAAAGCGCAGTACGCCTCGGCCGCCTGCGCCGCCGGAGTGTCGCGGGTCCATATCATTAACGGGCGCGTGGACGAAGCGTTGCTGGCCGAAGTTTTTTCCAACGAAGGCATCGGCACCCTTGTTTACGCCAACGAATACCAGCAAATCCGTCGCGCCATGAAAAAGGACATTCGCGCCATCCTGACCCTGACGAAGAATTCCGTGGTTTCCGAGGAATTGGTCAAGCGCACCCGGACCACCCTGGAAAAAACCCTCGGCGATTTTTACATTTTCGAAACGGACAAGAACCCCGTGGCCTGCGTCGCGTTGCATCAGTTGGACCAAAACAAGGGCGAACTGGCCTGTCTGTACGTCAGCCCCTCGCACGAGAACCAGGGCATCGGCCAGAAGCTGGTCGCCTATGTTGAATCCAAGGCGCGGGAGATGGGCTTGGGCGAACTGGTGACGTTGTCCACCCAGGCTTTTACCTATTTTCAATCCAAAGGCGGTTTCAGCGAAGGCGGGCCGGATGACCTCCCGCCGGGGCGGCGCGAAAGATACGAACAAAGCGGAAGAAACTCAAAGGTGCTGATCAAAAAACTGGCTCCAAAATGAGACCGAAAAAGGGCATTCCATCGGAAGCCATCCGTGCCTGCGCGCGCCACGGAGTGGTGCCAACGCGCTACTTCCTCGCTGTGGACATTTCCCGGCAAATCACTTCGCTTTATTCCCGTGCGGCTGCGACTGCCGCGCCGGACCGCCGCCACAAAATCGTCAAAGTCCTTCGGTGCTCGACTTCAAGATTTGGCATTGGCGAAGCGGCGAACTCGAACAGGACGCCGCGCGGCCTGCATCGCATTGCGAAAAAGATCGGGGGCGGCTGGCCGGTCGGCACGGCCTTCAGCAGTCGGCAAGTCACCGGCTTCACCTGGCACGGCAAGCCGATGGCCCCGATCACCACGCGAATTTTTTGGCTGGAAGGTTTGGAGCCGGGATTCAATCGCGGTGACAAAGTCGATTCCCACGCCCGCTATATTTACATACACGGCACCGGCGACGAAACGACCCTGGGGCGGCCCGCTTCCCATGGCTGCGTCCATCTGGCGGCCGCCGATTTAATCCCGCTTTATGATTTACTCCCGGAAGGCACCCTGGTGTGGATAGCCGAAAATTGAACCCCTGAAATGAACACAAAACAGATTATGAAAACAATACGAAACTCCCTCACGCTGCTCGCCGCGCTGGCTTTTGCCATTGCCGCGCAACCGATTCACGCCGCCGACTCACCCAAAGTTGGCGACAAGGCGCCCCTGGTCAAAGGCGTGGACCAGGATGGCAAAAAATGGAAGCTGGCCAGCGAAATTGGCAAAAACGTTGTCCTGCTTTATTTCTATCCCAAGGACAACACCCCGGGCTGCACCAAGGAAGCCTGCAGTTTGCGCGACAGGATCGGCGATCTCAAAGCACAGGGGGTTGACGTCGTTGGCGTCAGCTTCGATTCCGTGGACAGCCACAAGAGCTTTATATTCAAGTACGACTTGAACTTTCCGTTGATCGCCGACACCGACGGCAAAATCGCCGACGCCTACGGAACGCGAATGGGAAAGGACAGAAAAATGGATCGCCGCATTAGTTTCCTGATTGGCTTGGACGGAAGAATTCTGCATGTGACGGATTCGCCCGACCCGGCGGTTCATCTGGAGGAAATGCAGCACGCCATCAGAGATTTAAAAGGCAAGAACCCCCTGTAGTTCTGTCAAAATGAGTTTTTCGCCATCGCCAGCGGGACGGCCCGACCTCGGCGCATTGCTCCGCGAAATTCTCGGCGCCGATGGGGTCGTGGATACGCCGGACGAATTGCTCGTTTACGAGTGCGACGCCTACACGCTGGAAAAACGGCCTCCCACTGCGGTGGTTTTTCCACGCACCACTGAGCAAACGGCCGCGGTGGCAAAGTTGTGCGCTTCCCTTGACGTGCCGATCATCCCGCGCGGCGCGGGCACCAGCCTGAGTGGCTCCGTCCTGGCCGTGGCCGGCGGAGTGATGATCGCGTTGACGCGGATGAATCGCGTGTTGTCGGTGGATTACCGGAATCGGCGCGCGCTGGTCGAGGCCGGGTGTGTCAATGCCTGGGTGACCAATGCGGTCAAGGCCAGCGGCCTGCTTTTCGCGCCCGATCCTTCGAGCCAATCTGCCTGCACCATCGGCGGCAACGTGGCCATGAATTCCGGCGGGCCGCATACGCTCAAATACGGCGTGACCACCAACCACGTTCTCGGTTTTGAAATGGTCCTGCCCGATGGCGAAATTGTCTGGCTGGGCACAACGCCGGAAGGTGGTGAGGACGTGGCCGGGTATGATTTGCGCGGGGCGGCCATTGGTAGTGAAGGCATGTTTGGCATTGTCACGCGCGTTCTCGTGCGACTCAGTCGCGCGCCGCAGGGCTACAAAACGTTGCTCGGAATTTTTGAAAGCGTCGATGCCGCCAGCCAGACGGTCAGCGACGTCATTGCTGCGGGCATCGTGCCCGGCGCGATGGAAATGATGGACCAGCTCATCACCCAGGCGGTGGAAGCCGCGTATCATTTCGGCTTTCCGCTGGACGCCGGCGCGACGCTCATCATCGAGTTGGACGGCTTGCAGGCCGGACTCGAAAGCCAGGGCCAGCGTGTCATGGATATTTGCAAGAAGAACGGAGCCCGTGAAGTGCGCATCGCCCAAAGCGAGCAGGAACGGCTGGCCTTGTGGAAGTCGCGCAAGCGGGCCTTTGGCGCAATCGGCCGGCTCAGCCCGAACTTCCTGACTCAGGACGGGGTTGTGCCGCGCTCCAAGCTGCCTGAAATTATGCGCTTCATCGGCGCTTGCAGCGAAAAGTACGGGTTGCGCATTCCCAACGTTTTTCATGCCGGCGATGGCAACATTCACCCCCTGATTTTATACGACGAACGCGAACCCGATCAGGTGCGCCGGGCCATCGCGGCCGGCAACGATATTTTGCAAAAGTGTATCGACTTGGGCGGCAGCGTCACCGGCGAGCACGGCATCGGCGTCGAGAAAATTGATTTCATGGAAAAACAATTCAGCCGGGACGATTTGGATGCGATGCAAATGCTGCGGCGCGTCTTCGATCCCAAAGGCCGTTGTAATCCGCACAAGATGTTTCCCGGCTCGAAGCGGTGCGCGGATTTCGCCTCGAAAAAGCAGATTGCCGCATGAGCAACGTCGTCGAACACATTCCCACCGATATGACGGTAACCGCGAACGCCAGCCTGACCCTGGCCGCGTTGCAGGCGGAACTGGCCAAAGGCGGTCAATGGCTACCGATTGACCCGCCTTCGCCCGGAAGTTTGTCAGTGGCTAATCTTCTCGCACACAACCTGAGTGGCCCGAGGCGCTTTGCCTACGGGACCATTCGCGATTACGTCATCGGCCTGCGAGTCCGTTTGGCGGACGGACGCACGATTAAATGCGGCGGCAAAGTGGTTAAAAATGTGGCTGGTTATGATCTGTCAAAACTATTCATAGGGGCGGGCAACACTTTGGGCGCTATCGTCGAAGCGACCTTCAAACTCAGACCGCTGCCAGATGCCGAGCAATTTGTGCGAAAATCCTGCGCCACGCTGGAGGAAGCCGGCACGGTCATCACCGCCGCGCTGGATTCTCCCTTGACGCCAACAATTCTGGATTTGCACAACGTCAATACGAATTCATCGTTCATTGTTCTTGGTTTTGACGGTTCCCAGGAGGAAGTCGAGTGGCAATTGGCCAGGGCGCGCGATCTGGGCTTTCTCGAAGCCACCAGCCTCGACTACGAGAAAAGCTTTTGGGCAACCCAACCGGATTCGATCCGCAAAATATCCGTGCTGCCGTCCCGACTCATCGAAACGATTTCTCAAAGCGGCGGCGGGCGGTTCTTGGCGCGGGCCGGCAACGGCATTCTTTATTGTCACGGCGCGCCGCAACCTCTGGACAACAATGGGCCGGTTCACCTCTGGCAACGCGCCCGGGAGGAGTTTGATCCGAAAAACATTTTGGCCGCCCTAACTTCATGAACGCGCCCGGCAAACCATTTTTGGATTATGAAAAGGCCCTGTCCTGCATTCACTGCGGGCTTTGCCTGTCCTCCTGCCCCACTTATCTGGAAACCGGCAACGAGAATGATTCGCCCCGCGGGCGCATCTATCTGATGCGCGCCGTCCAGGACGGACGTTTGCCGGTGGCCGGCACGGCGGTGGAGCATATCGATTTGTGCCTCGGGTGCCGTGCCTGCGAGGCGGTCTGCCCCAGCGGCGTCCCCTACGGCGACCTGCTCGAACACACCCGTGACCATGTCGAGAAGAATTATTCGCGTTCGCCTTTTCAGCGATTTCTGCGACGCGTCGTCATCGAAAAAATCTTTCCCTTTCCAGGCCGGATGCAGGCGGCCCTGCTGCCGGCCCGCTTCGCCAAATGGTCCGGGCTGGGGAGATGGCTGCCCCGACTGGCGCGCGAGGCGTTGTCCCTGGTCCCGACGGAAGTGCGCGGGGCGGTGTTGCCTGAGATTTCGTCCGCGACAACGGAACCACGCCGGGGACGGGTCGGGTTCATTCGCGGTTGCGTGATGAATGTGATGTTTGGCCCGACGAACTTGAACAGCATCACGCTGCTTAATGCAGCCGGTTACGATGTCATTACGCCCATGACCCAGGAATGCTGCGGCGCGCTTTATGCCCACAGCGGGAACATGGAGCGGGCCCGCCAGTGTGCGCGGGCCAATATCGCCGCCTTTGCCCCGCACGATTGCGACGCGATCATCATCAACGCGGCCGGCTGCGGCTCCAGTCTGAAGGAGTACGGCAACTGGCTGGATAATGAATCAAACGCTGCAAAATTTGGCGCCAAGGTGAAGGACCTAACAGAGTGGCTTGTCACCAGCGGTTTTCTTACCACCGCCAAACTGAATCCGTCAGCGGGGCGCGTGACGTATCATGACGCCTGCCACCTGGCCCACGCCCAGCGCATTACGCAACAGCCGCGTGATCTGGTCAAAGCGGTGGCGGGGAAAAATTTTGTTGACTTGCCCGAGGCGGATGTTTGCTGCGGCAGCGCGGGGACTTATAATTTGACCGAACCCGAAATGGCCGAACGTTTGCAACGGCGCAAAACGGAAAATATTCTCATGACCGGAGCCGACCTCGTCATTACGTCCAATCCCGGATGCATCCTGCAAATCCGCGCCGGCCTGGAAAAAGCCAGCTCGCGCGCGCAGGTGATGCACATCGCGGACTATCTCGCTCAGGCGATCCAGCCGCCGCCCACCACCAGGTCGCCGTCGTAGAAAACGCAGGCTTGTCCCGGAGTAATGGCGCGTTGCGGCGTGTGCAGTGTCACCTTCGCTTCGCCGCCGGACAGTCGTTGGACGGTCGCGGGTGTGCCGGGATGATTGTAACGAATTTTGGCTGCAACTTGCATTTGGTCCGGCGGTTGATCGAACGGAATCCAATTGCAATTGCGCACGGTGAATTCGGCGCGATCCAGGGCGGAGTCGTCACCGACGATGACGCGATTCCGGGCGGCGTCCAACTCGATCACGTAAAGTGGCTTAGGCGATGACAGCCCAAGACCCTTGCGCTGGCCGATGGTGTAAAACTCAATTCCGTCGTGATGGCCGAGCACCTGCCCCTGCAAATTGATGATTTCACCTCGATGCTTTTGCGCCAAACCCGCCACGGACAGAAATTTGCCGTAATCCTTGTCCGGCACAAAACAGATTTCCATGCTTTCCTCCTTATCCGCCGTTTTTAACTGGCACTCGCGCGCGACCTGGCGCGTGTCTTGTTTTGTTTTTTCACCGAGCGGAAACAGGGAGCGGGCCAATTGATTCTGGCGCAGGGAAAAAAGGAAGTAGCTCTGGTCCTTGCGCGGATCACAGCCCTTTTTCAACAGCATGCGGCCATCAGCCCGTTTTTCCAGCCGCGCAAAATGGCCGGTGGCGACGTAATCGCCGCCCAGTTGCCGGGCGCGGTCGAGCAAGGCTCCAAATTTCAATTTCTCGTTGCACATGACGCAGGGGTTGGGAGTGCGCCCGGCCTTGTATTCCTCGGCGAAGTAGCCGATGACCTGTTTTTGAAAGGCATCGGCCTCGTCAATAAGATAATACGGAATGCCGAGCTTGTGACAAACGCTGCGCGCGTCCGTGACCGCCTGCGGGCCGCAACACTTGTCCTCGGCGCGGGAGACGCAATCCTGCGGCCACAACTTCAGCGTAATGCCGACCACGTCGTAACCCTGTTCCAAAAGCAAGGCGGCCGCCGCAGAGGAATCAACTCCGCCGCTCATCCCGATAACGACCCGTGTTTTTGTGGCTTCGGACACGTCATGAGGATACTTCCTCATTCGGAGCTTTGCAGTCAAAATAAGATGAGTGAATTCGTTAAATGTAACCGGGCCTCCCGCGAACCACGGCACGGAAACGATTGTGCTTGCCGGGTATTTCGATTTTCATCTGCCGGCGCGGCCCCGGTACATCGTGACCCCCCTCAGCCGGTTTACCGGCTGAGGAAAATTCAATGTATCTCGCAGAAAACATGGAACCACTTGAGACGCTGGTTGCGAGAGGGCACCCGGCCC
>Ga0182024_10001001_pt1 | contig 73381 bp, 71 predicted proteins | sample P32metaG_FD_120480 | JGI IMG/M metagenome (GOLD analysis project Ga0182024, IMG submission 120480) | Permafrost microbial communities from Stordalen Mire, Sweden - P3-2 metaG (Illumina Assembly) | ecosystem: Environmental > Terrestrial > Soil > Wetlands > Permafrost | place: Sweden: Stordalen...
ATCTCGGCGATGAAACCCGGCACGGCGGTCACGCTGCGCGTGTGGTCGCAAGGGGTCAAGAAGAATATCCAGGTGACCCTGGCCGAACAGCCGGTCGTCCAGTACCTCCAGAACCAGCAGCAGCCCTAGAACCCGAGACCCTTTCGGCCCAACGCCCCTCGCCGTGGATCCCGCGACGAGGGGCATTGCCGTGTCCGGGCCGCAACCAGTGTGCCAGCCTTTGTGTCACACCTAGGGAGTGGAACAACCGATCCCCGCCGGCGTACCATAGACGGTGCGCCGGGCAGGGAACGGCGCTTCCATCCCCCTTGAGCGACGGTAAGCGGCAAGGCCCGAATCGGGAATACTGACGACGGCTGGTCCACGACGCTCGGAAAGCGAGACAGACAATTCATGGCTAAAGTGGTCGGAATCGACCTCGGCACGACCAACTCGGTCGTCGCCGTGATGGAAGGGCAAAGCCCGACCGTCATCGCCAACTCCGAAGGGTCACGTACCACGCCTTCGGTGGTGGCTTTCACCAAGACGGGCGAACGGCTCGTCGGACAGCTGGCGAAACGCCAAGCGGTCACCAACCCGGACCGCACGATCTCGTCGATCAAGCGGTACATGGGTACCGACCATAAGGTCAAGATCGACGGCAAAGACTACACGCCGCAAGAGATCAGCTCGATGATCCTTCAGAAGCTGGTCAACGACGCGTCGTCGTACCTCGGCGAACGCGTCACGCAAGCGGTCGTCACCGTCCCCGCGTACTTCAACGACGCGCAGCGGCAAGCGACGAAAGATGCCGGCAAAATCGCCGGGCTCGACGTGCTGCGCATCATCAACGAACCGACCGCGGCCGCGCTCGCGTACGGCCTCGACAAGAAGGGCAACGAGACGATCCTCGTGTGGGATCTCGGCGGAGGCACGTTCGACGTGTCGATCCTCGAGGTCGGCGACGGCGTTTTCGAAGTCAAGTCGACCAATGGTGACACCCATCTCGGCGGCGACGACTACGACGCGCGCATCCGCGAATGGCTGGTCGCCGAATTCCGCAAAGAGCAGGGGATCGATCTCAGCGGCGATCGCCAAGCGCTCCAGCGGCTGACCGAAGCCGCCGAAAAGGCGAAGATCGAACTCTCGGGTGTCGTGCAGACCACGATCAACCTTCCGTTCATCACGGCCGATCAAAACGGTCCCAAGCACCTCGACATGACGCTGACCCGCGCCAAGTTCGAAGAGCTGACGCAGGACCTCACCGACCGCTGCATCCAGCCGTTCAAGAACGCGCTGGCCGATGCCAAGCTCGACGTGGCGAAGATCGACGAAGTCGTGATGGTCGGCGGTTCGACCCGCATGCCCGTCATTCAAGACCTCGTCAAGAAGCTGACCGGCAAGGAACTCAATCAGTCGGTCAATCCGGACGAAGTCGTCGCCATCGGTGCGGCGATCCAGGCCGGCGTGCTCGCCGGCGAAGTGCACGACGTCGTGCTGCTCGACGTGACCCCACTCTCCTTGGGGCTCGAGACCCTCGGTGGCGTGAACACGAAGCTGATCGAGCGCAACACGACCATTCCGACCCGCAAGACCCAGGTCTTCACGACGGCCGAGGACGGCCAGACGTCGGTCGACATCCGCATTCTCCAAGGCGAGCGCGAGATGGCGAACGACAACAAAGAACTGGGACGCTTCAGGCTCGAGGGGATCCCGGCCGCACCGCGCGGTGTGCCGCAGATCGAAGTGACGTTCAACATCGACGCCAACGGCATCGTGAACGTCTCGGCGAAAGATCTCGGCACCGGTAAAGAGCAGCAAATCCAAATCACGGCCTCGACCAATCTCAGCAAGGATGAAGTCGACCGCATGGTGCGCGACGCGGAAGCGTTCGGCGCCGCGGACCAGGCCAAGAAGGAAGAGGCGGAGATCCGCAACACCGCATCCTCGCAGATCTACTCGACCGAGAAATCGCTCAAGGAAGTCGGCGACAAAGCGGAAGCGGGACTTCGCGCCGACGTCGAGAGCGCGCTCGCGGAGCTCAAGAAGGTCTCGGAGAACGGCAGCGCGGCCGAGGTGAAAGCCGCCAGCGACAAGCTGGAGCAAGCCTCGTTCAAACTCGCGGAGTCGCTGTACAAGTCGACCGGCGGTACGGCTGAGGGGGCGCCCGAGGGCGCCGCGGAGCCGCACGGTGACGGTTCGACCAACGGCGCCGGCGCGCCGCACGACGACGTGATCGACGCCGAGTTCAAGGAAGCCAAGTAGGGCCGGCTATGAACGACGAAACCGCGACGAGCGCGGCGCCCGCAACGGCGCTCGCGCACGACGCGGCGAGCCAGAACGGCGGCGAGGAAGACCTCGCCGCCGAGTTGGCTGCCGCGCGCGCCGAAGCGAAAGAGAACTACGACAAGTTCCTCTACGCGAAGGCGGATTTCGAAAATTATAAAAAGCGCATCGAGCGCGAGCTGTCACGCATCGCGCTCGATGGGCGCAAGTCGGTGCTCCGCAAGGTGCTGCCGGTGCTCGACAACCTCGAGCGCGCGCTCGCGTTCGAGGACTCCGATGCCGTGCGCGGCGGCCTGCAAGCGACCCTGCGCATGTTCGAAACGACACTGGCCACCGAGAACGTGAAGGCGGTCTCGCTCAAGGGCCGGCCGTTCGACCCCGCGCTCGCCGAAGCGATCGCCACGCAGCCGGCGCCCGAAGGTGTCGCGGAAGACACCGTCCTCGAAGAAGCCCACAAAGCATACACGATCGGCGACGAGGTCCTGCGCCCCGCCGCAGTCGTCGTCGCCAAGTCCCCGTGAACTATAAAGACTACTACGCGATTCTGGGCGTGCCGAAGACCGCGGCTGAGAAAGACATCAAGTCGGCGTATCGGAAGCTGGCGCGCAAGTGGCATCCGGATCAGAATCCGACCAAACAGCACGAAGCCGAAGAGAAGTTCAAGGATATCCAGGAAGCGTACGAAGTGCTCGGCGATGCCGAGAAACGCAAGAAGTACGACGTCCTAGGTTCGGACTGGCAAAACGCCGCTCGCGAGGCGGAGCGTCAGCGGACGTACCGTCAGAGCGCGGGCGACGACTTCGGGAACTTCGGCGGCTTCAACGGCGGCGCGGGGACGACCGGGTTCTCCGACTTCTTCGATATGTTCTTCTCGGGGATCGGCCGCCGTCCGGCGGCCGGCGGGGCCGGATTCGCCGGTCTTCCACGGCGCGGCGAGGACCTCGAGTCGACGATCGAACTCGGGCTGCGCGACGCGTACGAAGGCGGCGTCAAGTCGCTGACGCTGGAAGTCGAAAACATCTGCCCGACCTGCGGCGGAACCGGCACCGAGCGCAACCGCATCTGTCCGCAGTGTCACGGCACCGGACGCATCCGGGAGCGCAAGAAGTTCGAGGTGACGATTCCGCGCGGCGTGCGTGACGGTCAGCGGATCCGGCTCTCGGGACAAGGCATGTCCGGTACGGGCGGAGGACCGAACGGCGACTTGCTGCTGGTGGTGCATCTCGCGCCGGATCCGCAGTACGAGCGCCGTGGCGACGACCTGTACGTCGACCTGCCGGTCAGCATCTACGACCTGATTCTCGGGTCGCAGGTGCGCGTGCCGACCATGACCGGTGACGTGACGATGACCATCCCCGCCGGCACCCAGAACAACAAGACGCTGCGCTTGACCGGCAAGGGCATGCCGCGCCTCAAAGGCGGCGGCAGCGGCGACGAGTACGTCCGGTTGATCGGACAGCTGCCGACGCGCCTGAGCGAACGCGAACACGAACTGTTCAGCGAGCTGGCGGGATTGCGCGACGGCGCGAGTTGAGATCGCGCCGCGTGCGAGCAGGCTCGGCGGCGCGCTCCCGGTAAGGCCAAGCTTCATGAACGCCGGCATGCCTGCGGAAGGCCGAGAGATCCGCCTCGCATCGCGACCCGCGGGCGAACCGAGCGCCGCGAACTTCAGCCTGGCGTCGGCGCCGCTGCCGCCGCTGCGCGATGGTGACGTGCTGATCCGCAACACGGTCATGTCCGTCGAACCGTACATGCGCGGCCGCATGAACGCAGGCCGCTCGTACGTGCCGCCGTTCGAGGTCGGTGCGCCCCTGAGCGGCGCGGCGGTCGGGACCGTCGTCGCATCGAACGACGCGGCAGTGCCCACCGGGACGACGGTGATGCACGATCTCGGCTGGCGTGAGTATGCCGTGACGCCGGGGAAAGCGGTGCGCGCGATCGACGCATCGGCCGTTCCGCCGGAAACGTACTTGGGCGCGCTCGGCACGACCGGTTTCACGGCCTGGGTGGGCCTGCGCATCATCGGCCGGGTCGAGTCTGGTGAAACGCTGTTCGTCTCGGCCGCGGCGGGCGCGGTCGGCTCGATGGTCGTCCAGCTCGCCAAACGCTGGGGGTTGCGCGTGATCGGCTCGGCAAGTTCGGAAGCGAAGGCCGCCTTCGTGCGCGAGCAGCTCGGAGCCGACGCGGCGTTCGACTATCACGCTCCGGTGCGCGAAAGCCTGAGCGCCGCCGCGCCCGACGGGATCGACGTCTACTTCGACAACGTCGGCGGCCCGCAGCTCGAGGCTGCGCTCTTCGCCATGCGCGACCACGGCCGCGCCGTGCTCTGCGGTGCCGTCTCACAGTACAACGCGGCGTCACCCGCTCCCGGTCCGCGCAATCTCGGGCTGGCAATCGGGCGCCGGCTGCGGCTCGAAGGTTTCATCGTGATCGATCACCGCGCGCGTTTGGGCGAGTTCCTGGCCGAGATACTGCCGCTGGTTCGCGACGGATCGATCGTCGCCCCGGCCACGTACGTCGCGGGTCTCGAAAACGCACCCGGCGCCCTGATGGATATCCTGCGTCCCAACGCGACCACCGGGAAGGTGCTCGTTCGGCTTGAGTAAGCGGCGCGGCGGGAACTCGCGCCCACCGAACGGGTTCCTACAGGGGTAATGCTCGGCGGCTCTCCGGTCCACATGATGTGGTCCAATATGTACAATCCCGACCGTCCCACGGTGACGCGCCGGGTCGAACTGCGCCGTATACTCGCCCTCTTTCGGCCGTATCTCCCGCAAGAGTCGCTCGTTCTCGCGTGCATCCTATTGGGCGCGCTGCTCGGACTGCTGCCACCGCTGTTCACGATGTGGCTCATCGACCGCGCGATCCCCGCGCACGACATGCATGCCGTGGGGATCGACGTCGGCGGCATGGCTGCGAGCGCGGTCATCGCGGCGGCGATCGGCGTCTACCAGGGCTATTTGAACTCGCTCGTCGGCGAGGGCATCATGCGCGACATCCGGACCAGCCTGGTCAATCACCTCCACCGGATGCCCCTCTCGTTCTTCACCGAGACCAAGACCGGTGAGATCATGAACCGCGTCTCGAGCGACGTCGACAATGTCGACAGCGTCGTGACCGGAACGCTGGTCTCCATCGTCACCAACGTCTTCACCATGGTGACGACGGTCGTGACGATCTTCATCCTCGATTGGCGGCTCGCGCTGGTCGCGCTGGCAATCATTCCGCTGATGATCCTGCCGCTGGCGCCGGTCGGCCGGCGGATGTACGGAATTCGCAAGCGCACGCGTGAGAAGCGTGATGAAATCGAGTCGATCACCCAAGAGACGCTCTCGATCTCCGGGATCACCCTGATCAAGTCGTTCGTGCGAGAGTCCTTCGAGCGGGCGCGGTTCTACGGCGTCGGCACCGACTTGATGAAGCTCGAGATCCGGTTGGCGATGGTCGGGCGCTGGTTCATGGCCGCCATCTTCGCGATGATCGTCATCGGACCGGCCATCGTGTGGCTGTTCGGTTCTTGGCTCGTCATTCACGGCGGCCTTACCATCGGCGCGATCGTGGCATTCGTCGCCTACCTCGGGCGGCTCTACACGCCGGCGTCAGCCCTCGCGGGCGTGCAAGTCCAGATCGTTTCTGCGTTCGCCGTCTTCGAACGCATCTTCAGCTACCTCGACATGCCGCCGGAAAGCGAAAAGTCCGATGCGACCGTGCTGGGCAGCGTGCGCGGCGAGATCACTTTTGACGACGTGCACTTTTCGTACAGCCCGGAACGGACGGCGCTGGATGGCGTCACCTTCCGCGTCGAGCCCGGCCAGATGGCGGCTTTCGTTGGTCCGTCGGGCGCCGGCAAAACCACGATCACGCAGCTGGTTCCCCGTTTCTACGACCCGCAGCAAGGCGCCGTACGCATCGACGGCGTCGACGTGCGCGACGTGACGCTGGCGAGTTTGCGCGAGAACGTGGGGATCGTCACGCAGGAGACCTATCTCTTCCACGACACGATCGAGGCGAATCTCCGCTACGCGCGTCCGGACGCGGACCCGCTCGAGGTCGTCGCCGCTGCCCGCGCCGCCAACATCCACGACTTCATCGTCACGCTGCCGGCGGGCTATGCGACGATCGTCGGCGAGCGGGGGCACAAGCTCTCCGGCGGTGAGCGCCAGCGCCTCGCGATCGCCCGCGTCCTGCTCAAGAATCCGTGCATCCTCATCCTCGACGAGGCGACCAGCGCGCTCGACTCGGCCAACGAAGCCGCGATCCAAGCGGCGCTCGTTCCGCTGACCGAAGGCCGTACGAGTCTCGTCATCGCGCACCGTCTCTCGACGATCCTCGATGCCGACGTCATCTTCGTCGTTGAGCACGGGCGCATCGTCGAACATGGCGCGCACGAAGAACTGCTCAGAAGCGACGGCGCCTACGCCAGGCTGTACTGGAAGCAGTTCCGCGACCGGGCTGCGGTCGAAGCGGTGGGAACGTGAGCGCTTGAGCCTCGCGGTTCGCAGCCTCACCAAGGTCTACGACGGAACGACCGCCGTCGACCGGCTCGATTTCGACGTCGCGCACGGGGAGATCGTTGCGGTCGTCGGACCCAACGGCGCCGGAAAATCGACGACCTTTTTATGTTTGGCGGGGCTCGTGCGCTCGGACTCCGGCACGATCACCTTTGACGGCGCGCTGCTGGGGGCCGAACGCGGCCGCACGATTGCGCTCATCCCGGAAACGCCTGAAGTGTATCCGATGCTCACCGTCGCTGAGCACCTGACCTTCGTAGCCGCCTTGACGAAACAGCCGCCGGGTTGGAAATCACGCGCCGACGACCTGCTCGAACGGCTCGGCATCTCCGGCGAACGCGACACGCTCGGGCACGCGCTCTCGAAAGGGATGCGCCAGAAAACCCTGATCGCCGCGACGGTCCTCGGCGGGGCCCCGGTGCTGCTGCTCGACGAACCGCTGATCGGCCTGGATCCGCTCGGACAGCGCGAACTGCGCGCGATCGTCGCGGATCTGCGCGGCGATGGTCACGCGATTCTGGTCAGCACGCACCTCTTGGAAAGCGCCGCGGCGATGTGCGACCGGATGATCGTCCTCGATCGGGGCCGGCTCGTCGCCAGCGGCACGATCGACGAGCTTCGCGGTCGCGGCTCCGGTTCGCTCGAGAGCGTCTTCCTCGACGTCACCGGTCGATGAGCAACGCCTTCTGGACGCTGACTTACGCGGATCGCCGCGCGATGATCAACTCGCTCAAGTCGCTGCGGCGCAGGCCCTGGATCGCGCTGTTGTGGATCCTGTGGCTGGGCACCATCGGAGTTTTCGCTTGGCTGCGCACGCGCGGACCGCGGATGCACGAGGTTCCCTTCTGGCAGGTCGCACTTCAGGATACGTGGGTCTGCGGCGCGATCGTCGTATTCGGCATCATGCTGGCGGCCGGAACCTCGCGCTACGTCGGATTCTTCTCCTCGCGTGCGGAAGCACTGATGCTGATCCGCTCACCGCTGCATCCCTCGGCCGTGGCGGCGTATCTGCAAGGGCGGGCCGTCGCGTCGACGCTCGCGCAGATGTTCGGCCGGTTCGCTTACATTCTGCTGATCGCGTTCCCGGGCCGCACGACCCCGCTCGGACTGCTGCGTGAAGCGGTGCTGCTGGGTTCCGTGACAGCGGCCATTGCCTGCCTGCCGCTGCCGCGCGCCCTCGCGCGTGGGTGGTGGCGCATCGCATGCATCGCAGCGGGCAGCGCGATCGTCTTTCTCGGCGCGCTGCCGGTCGTGCGCGATGGCGTGGAGGGGTTCAAGAACGTTGCCATCGGCGTGGTGCTCCTGGCGGCAATTCCCGAGTGGCATCCCGGCAACGCGGTCACCGAACTGGCCGGCGGCAACTTTCTGCCGGTCTGCATCGCGGTCTTCGTCGCGCTGGCCGCAACGCTGGCCTTCATCGTCGTCTCGCGCGACGCGTACCCCGAACTCTACGCGCTCTCGCTGGCGCATCTCGAACTGCGCGAGCGGATCATCGCGCGGCGCAGTGCCCGCGGCGACCAGGCGGAATCCTCGGCCGGCGCCCCGCGGCGGACCCCGAGTACTCCCGCGCCCCTGCGGGGTGCGTTCGCGATCGTCTGGCTCGATGCCGTCACCTGGGCCCGCCGCGCGGCGCCGCTGATGACGGTGCTCATCATCACCGGCGCGCTGCTGGGAGGCTTCGCAATCGGCTTCATCGCGCGTTCGCCCGAGTACGGCGCGGCATCGGGGACGCTGTTCGGCGCACTGCCGAACCTCTACATCGGGATCGCGTCGACCGGGGGCATCAAACTGGCCGCCGATCTGCGCCGGCCGCTGTTCTGGCTGGGCGGGGTCCCGTTCGGGGCACGCCTCGCGGCGTGGTGCTGTGCCCCGCTCTGGCGCGACGCCATCTTCGTCGGGCTGCTGGCGCTGGGATACGCCGTCGTGAGCGGCGACTATCCGATCGGCTTCACGGTGCTGTTCGCGGGCGTCGCGGTGGCCATGCTGTGCCGTGCCTCCGGAATCGCGATCTTCGCCATGCTCCCCAACGCCCTCGAGCAGCGCGGCCCCGCGCTCTTCCTGCGTCTGATGCTCTCGTACATGCTGCTGTTCCCGGTCTCGGTCGTGGCCGTCATCTTCGCCCTCCTGACGCACTCGATCATCGCCGGCGTGCTGATCGGCGTCGTCCCGGCCGTCGTCGAAGCCGGGCTGCTGATCCTGTTCGCCGCCTGGCGCCTCACCGGCCGGGTCGACCGGCTCTCGCTGGCCTAACGGGCGCGCGCGGGAGCCCGCGAACGGTGCGTAGCACTACCTCCGCTCGTATGGATAAAGTCGTCGCTTCGCCCGCCGAAGCCGTCCGCGACATTCCGAGCGGCGCGTCGTTGGCGGTCGGCGGGTTCGGACTCAACGGGGTCCCGCACAACCTTCTCCACGCGCTGCTCGACGGCGGCGCGACCGACCTGGTCACGGTTTCCAACAACTGCGGCGTCGACAGCTGGGGGCTGGGCCTGCTGCTCGATGCCAAACGCATCCGGCGCACGACCGGCTCGTACGTCGGCGAGAACAAAGAATTCGAACGCCAGTACTTGAGCGGCGAGCTGGAGGTGGAACTCGTTCCGCAAGGCACGCTGGCCGAGCGCTTGCGCGCCGGCGGCTGCGGTATCCCTGCGTTCTTCACGCCGGCCGGCGTCGGGACGCAAGTCGCCGACGGCGGCCTGCCGTGGCGCTACAACCCCGACGGTTCGATTGCGCTGGCCTCGCCGAAAAAAGAAGTTCGCGTCTTCGACGGCCGCGACTACGTGCTCGAACGGGGGATCGTCTGCGATTTCGCGCTGGTGCGGGCCAGCATCGGCGACCGCTACGGCAACCTGATCTTCCACAAGGCGACGCGGCAGTTCAACCCGCTCTGCGCGATGGCAGGCCGCATCACGATCGCCGAGATCGAGCAGCTGGTCGAGCCGGGCGAGATCGATCCCGAAACGGTGCATCTGCCAGGCATCTTCGTGCAGCGGGTCGTCGAGGTCGGCACCGCCGGGAAGCGGATCGAACGCGTGACCACCCGCAAACGAAAGGCGCAGTAGTATGCCGCTGACGCGCACGCAGCTGGCTGCACGCGTCGCGCAGGAATTGCGCGACGGGCAGTACGTCAACCTCGGCATCGGCTTGCCGACGCTGATCCCGAACTACATTCCGGCCGGCGTGACCGTCGTGCTCCAGAGTGAGAACGGGATCCTCGGCATGGGGCCGTACCCCTACGAGGGTGATGAAGATCCCGACCTCATCAATGCCGGCAAGGAAACGGTGACCGTGCTGCCGGGCGCGTCGTTCTTCGACTCGGCGACGTCGTTCGGCATGATTCGCGGCGGTCACATCGACGCCGCCGTGCTGGGCGCGATGCAGGTCTCGGCCGCCGGCGATCTGGCGAACTGGATGATCCCCGGTAAATTGGTCAAGGGGATGGGCGGCGCAATGGACCTCGTGCACGGCGCGAAGCACGTGATCGTGATGATGGAGCACACCGCGAAGGACGGCGCGCTCAAGATCCTCGAGGAGTGCACGCTGCCCCTGACCGGCAAGCGCGTCGTGCACCAGATCATCACCGACATGGCAGTGATCGACGTCACCGAGCAGGGGCTCGTTCTGCGCGAGCTCGCGCCGGGCATCACCCTCGACGATGTCCGCGCCGCCACCGGTGCGGCGCTCGCGGTTCCGCAGCCGCCCGCCACGATGCGCATTCCGGCCGGAGTCTAACACCGCACCCGGCCGGGGGGCGGTGCCGGGGCGTCGAATCCGGCTGAACTATGTCGATCGCTCCCGTACGCCCTGAGGCCTCCGAAGAAGAGGCCATGATCCTGGATGTCGTCCGGCAGCTGGTCCGGGAACGCGTCGAACCGCGCGCCGCCGAGATCGACGCCAGCGCTGAGTTCCCGTGGGACATCAAGCAGCTCTTCGCGGACAACGACCTGCTCGGAATCCCGTTTCCGGCCGAGTACGGCGGACTCGGCGGCTCATTCCTCACCTACGTCAAGGTCGTCGAGGAAGTCGCCAAAGCGTGCGCGTCCTCGTCGTTGATCATCGCCGTTCAGGAGCTCGGCGCGCTGCCGATTCTCATCGGAGGAACCGACGAGCAGAAGCGGCGCTGGATCCCCGACCTAGCGAGCGGCGCGACGATCGCCGCGTACGCGCTGACCGAACCGGGCTCGGGCTCGGACGCCGCCGGGTCGATGCGCACCAAGGCGCGCCGCGACGGCGACGACTACGTCCTCGACGGCTCGAAGATCTGGATCACCAACGGCAGCGTGGCCGACGTCGTGACCGTGTTCGCCGTCAACGACCCTACCAAAGGCCCCAACGGCATCTCGGCCTTCGTCGTCGAAAAAGGGACGCCCGGATTCACGGTCGGCAAACTAGAGAAAAAGATGGGCATCCGCGGTTCGCCGACGGTCGCCTTGAATTTCGACGATTGCCGCGTCCCGGCGGCGAACCGGCTCGGCGACGAAGGCGAGGGCTTCAAGATCGCGATGAAGGTACTCGACAAGTCACGCCCCGGCATCGCAGCGCAGGCCCTGGGGATCGCGCAAGGCGCGCTCGATTACGCGACCGAGTACACGAAACAACGCGTCGCCTTCGGCAAGCCGATCTCGCAGCAGCAAGGTCTGCAGTTCATGCTGGCCGACATGAAGACCGAAGTCGAGGCGGCGCGGCTGCTGCTCTATGAAGCGGCGCGCAAGTGCGACCAGGGCGCACCCGACGTCACCGCGTGGGCGGCGATGGCGAAGCTCAAATGCGGCGATGTCGCGATGAGCGTGACGACCGATGCCGTGCAGCTGCTCGGCGGCTACGGCTACTCGACCGAGTATCCGGTCGAGCGCATGATGCGCGACGCGAAGATCACCCAGATCTACGAGGGAACCCAGCAGATCCAGCGGATCGTCATCGCGCGCTCGATGGTCGGCAAGTGGAGTCCCACGAAATCCTAAGCGTTGGGGGGTAGACCGCCAACGTGAAGTCCGAGGTCGATCTTCCCCAAGTTGCCCTGAACCGGGACCAGCGGATCCGGATGATCGTGGTCGGGATCTTCGTCGCGCTCTCGCTCGCCCGAGTCGTTCCCGACATCGTGCGTGCGGTGTACCCGATCCACTATTTCGGCTACGTGACCAACGGTGACGGCGTCATCATCGAGGTCAACCGGCATCTGTCGGGGGCGGCGGCTACCCCGCGAAAGGGCGGAAGTCGCGATCCCGTCGACGAGCTGCAGGTCGGCGACCGGGTCCGGGTCGACCGTATCAAGCCGTTCGATCGTAAACCGGGCATCACCGGCGAAGGTTTTTCCTACGACAACCCGGACCGCCGGCTGCCGATCGAACGCAACGGCCAGGAACGGATCCTGCATCTGGTCGGGCACCCCGAATCGGTGACGCTGCGCTTCCTCGACTTGCTGCGGATCCTGCTCTACATCGTCTCGATCGGTTTGGGCTCCATCCTGTTTCTGGTCAAACCGAGCATCGCGACCGGGGCCTTCTTCGTCTTCTGCCTGGGCGGCGTCGAGGCGCCGGCGACCTATCTCGACAGCATCGTCCCGCAGCCTTGGCGCCCGATCTTGCCGTGGATCGACCTCACGATCCAAGGCTTCGTCCGTCCCGCGCTGCTGGTGTTCGCCTTCTGTCTGATCGACGGCGACCGGGACGCCGCGCGGGAGCGCGCCTTCGCCTGGATCGCCGGCGTCGCGGCGCTGGCGTTGGGGACGCTGCACGCATATTCCGTCTGGCGGATCGATTACGCCGGACTCCCCGCCGAAAGCTACGACCTCGCGTTCAAAGAAGCGTCCTATGTGGTCACGGCCCTGACGACGGTCGTGTTCATCGTGGCCTTCGTCCGGGCGCAGCACAACGATCGGCACCGCATCGGCTGGATCGTCGTCGCCTTCGCGTTCGCCGGGCTCGCCCGGCTCGCATCGGACGCCCTCTTCCCCGGCCACATCCCGCTCTGGCTGAACAGCGTCTTCGTGTCGATGACGATCGTGCCGATCGTCGCCATCTGGATCGCCGTCGTTCGGCACCGCTTCTTCAACGTCGACTTCGTCGTCAGCCGAGCCGTCGTCTACGTCGCGCTCACCGCGGCCGTTTTCGGCAGTTTGTATGTGATCGAAGAGGTCGGCACCTATATCTTCTCCATGAACTCGGATCTCTCGTACGCGTTCATCATCCTGATCTGCACCGGCGTCGGCTCACTGACCGGCAAGATCAAAGAATTCCTCGACCACTTCGTCGACCGTTTCATCTTCCAAGACCGCCACCAGCAGCGTAAGGCGCTGGAGTTCATCGCCGGCTACATCCTCGATGCGGAGACCGTCGAGGACGTCCACCGCGCCCTGCTGCAGGACGCTCCGCACGCGCTCAAGCTGACTTTCGGCGGCATTCTCGAGCGGCAGCCCGACGGCGGCTACGAGCTCGCAGAGAGTGTCGACTGGCCGGACGACTGTGTGGTGAAGCTCGGGCCGAGCGACGAGTTGACGCAGGCGATCACGCGCACCCGCGGCGCTCTCACCTTCTCCGGCAACGACACGCGACTGATCCAGAAGTCGTTCCCGCACGAGCGGCTGACCTTTGCCGCGCCGCTGTTCTTCGACCGCACCGTCAGCGGCATCGTCGTCTACGGTCACAACGTCAGCGGGCTCGACCTCGATCCCGAAGAGCGCGAACTGCTGGTGCGGGTGGTCACGCACGGCTCGATCTCGCTCAATGCGATCGAACTGGCCCGTTACCGCAGCGCGCCGCCTCCGCTCAGTGTCCAACCCCTTGGTACCGGTTGAGGCCGAAGCGCCAGAACGCGTACGCAGCGGCGACGAAGACGATCCCGATCACCGGCGTCAGCAGCCCGGCGACCGGCGGTACCCCCAACGCCGCCTCATGCTTGTGCAGAAAATACGAGGCCGGGAAGTAGTTCATGAAGGCGAACGGAAACACGAAGGTCAGCAGCAGCCGCACGCTGCGCGAGTAGATGCTCAGCGGATACCGCGTGAACTCCTGCTCCAGCTGGATGAAGATCCAGCGCAGCGCGTCGACCTTCACGAACCAGAACGCCGCCGTCGAGATGATCAGGTTGAGGCCGAGATCGATCAGCGCGCCCCCGATGACGATCAGCGGCACGAAGATGACGAAGATCGCATCGACGTGCACGCCGCTATAGAGCGTGGCCGCGACGAAGGTAATGAGGGCGAGCACCAATTCGTCCGGGAACACCTGACCCGGCGTCGCGATGGCCTGGAAGAGCGTGTCGAGCGGCCGTACCAGCAGCCGGTCGAATTCGCCGTCGCGGATGTGATCGGGGATCTCGCCGACGCTCGAGAAGAATGTATTGTGCAGGGCGTGCGCGACCATCCACAACGCGTAGAGGAAGAACATATCCCGGAAATTCCAGCCGTTCATCGAGGGGAAGCGCTCGAGCACGATCCAGAGCGAGGCGATCGCGGTGCCGTGATAGATGAACGTGAACAGAAACCAGATCAAGAAGTTCTCGCGATATTCCAGCGTGGTCAGCAGGTTGATGCGCCAATATTGCCGGTACACGTTGGCCATCCGCCGGCTCTGCATCAGCCGCCCTGCACGACGACGCGCCGCGCGCCGGCGCGCCACATGACGGTCGAAATCAGACCTAGCACTGCGATCCACGCGACCTGCAGGCCCATCACCTCGAGGTACCGCGTGGGCGGAATCTGGCCGACGTAGATCAGCAGCGGCGTGGAAAACATCGCTGCAAAGGGCAGCACGTAGATAAATTGCTGCAGCAGCGCCGGAAACAGGATCAAGGGGATCAGCTCGCCGCCCAGGAGGTCGGTCAGCCAGGTGACGATCAGCTGCACGGCGCTGATCTCGAGCGTCCAGAACGACGTGCAGTTCAGGATGAAGTTCAAGAAGAATCCGACCAGGTAGCCGAAGAAAAAGCTGAGCAGGAAAGCCGCCAGCACGGCCGGCGCCGGGACGATGATGTGAAAGATCAGCAGCGCGATCAGCACCGACGGAACCAGCAGCGCGGCGTGAAAGAGCACCTCACCGGTTCCGTCGGCGAAGAAGTACAGCGGCACGTTGATCGGCTTCATGAAGTCGGTCGCGATCGAGCCGTCGCGGAGCTTGTCGTTCAGCGCCCGCGTCTGGTCGATGTCCATCACGATCCCCATCAGCAGCGCGACGGTCGAATAGGTGATGATCGCGTGCCGCGAGAGGTCCTGCGGAGCCGCGTTGTGCGCGTAGAGCGCCGTCCACACCATGCGCAGCAGATAGACGCGCACGACGAACGAGCCGACCGTCGTGAAGACGTCGAAGCGGTAGGTCGCTTCACGCGCCATCGCTTTCTTGGCGAACTCGATATACGGCGCGAGGCGGAAGCGCGGCGGGCGCGGCAGCGCCCCGGTCACGAAGGGGCTCCCACAGCGTCCTTCTGGTAGCCTTCCAGGTAGATCCGGCGCACGATCGTGTCGATGTCCGGCTCGATGATCGAGACGTCGCTGATCGCGTACCGCTCGAGCACCCGGCGGATCAGCGCTTCGGCAGTCAGCGAACGGCGATCGAAACCCAGCCGCACGATGTTGTTTTCGCGCCCTTCGACGACCGCTCCGGGCACCGCGAAGTCGTCGGGCGGCAGATCGACGGTCGTGACCACCAGGATGCGGTGGGTGCCATACTCGGTGCGCAGGCGTTCGAGCGCGCCGTCGTAGATCACGCGGCCCTCGTCGATCAGGATGATGCGCGGCGTCAGACGCTCGACGTCGGCCAAATCGTGGGTCGTCAGGATGACCGTCGTCCCACGCTCGCGATTGATCTGGCTGATGAAGACTCGGATCGCTTCTTTAGCCACGACGTCGAGTCCGATCGTGGGCTCGTCCAAGTACACGATCTTGGGATCGTGCAGCATCGCGGCGGCGAAGTCGCCGCGCATCCGCTCGCCGAGCGAGAGCTGGCGGACCGGCGTGTCGAGGAAGCGTTCCAGATCGAGGATCTCGGCGAAGTGCCGCATGTTCTGGAGGTAGCGCTCGCGCGGCACGTCGTAGATCGAACGCAGCAGCTCGAACGATTCGCGCAGCGGCAGGTCCCAGTACAACTGGCTGCGCTGGCCGAACACGACCCCGATGTTCTGGGCGTTCGCTTGGCGGTGCGCTGACGGCACGATCCCCGCCACGCGCAGCAGCCCCGACGTCGGCACCAGGATCCCGGTCAGCATCTTGATCGTGGTCGACTTCCCCGCACCGTTCGGTCCGAGGTACCCGACGAGCTCGCCCTCATTCAGGCCGAAGCTGACGTCGTCGACCGCAACCTTGTCCTCGTACTGCCGAGAGAAAAGCGCCCCGATCGCCCCGGCGATCCCAGGCTGCCGGACGACCCGGCGGAACACTTTCCTGAGGTCCGCGGCCTCGATGATCGCCATGTATCGCTCGCTTTTCCGCTGGGGCGCCGTCCGCCCTCGCCGCCGGCGCCTATCGGAGGGAACGGAGCGCGGACGGGCGCGGATCCGGGGAGGGGAGTTCCGTGGAGGAGGGGAACTCGGCGGTACCAACTTCCGTTGGGTCACCAGACCGGATCCCCCTAAGGACCCGGGTCGAGTCTGCACAGTGAGGGGGTGATGACAAATGGCTGCTAAGAAGAAAGTTGCGAAGAAGAAACCCGCGAAGAAGAAGAAGTAGTCCTCTCCGTTTTTCGGAGATCACGATTTCACCGTCATTATTCATAAGCGGATCTGCGCGGCCGGCAACGGGCGCGCAGATCTCTTTTTATCCCCCCTCGCCGGCAGTCGGCGGCCGCGCCGCCTCGAACGAACGTATATGGACGAACCGCAAAATCCGATCGTCGCGATGGCCGAAAAGATTCGTGCCCGACGCGATCTGGGCGCCGCGATCGATTCCGCGACCGCCGGCGTCGGAGCGCCGGCGCTCGATTCCGCGACCGCCGACGCGGCTGCGCCGCCCGCGGACGATGCCGCCGCGCGATTCGGCGCCCTCGGCGAGGTGCTGGCGGTCGGCACCAAGCGGCTCAACGCGATCCTTGGTGCGCGCACCGGCGTGACGCTCGTGCGGCTCGAGAATCCGGCCCGGCTCCGGCTGCGCTTTCGCGACCGCCGCATCGCACTCGACCTCGATCTCCCGCGCCAACTGGTGATCGTCAGCGGCGCCGGCCTCGACGGCGAGTATCAGTTCATCGACGGCCCGACGCCCGCGCTGATGAACCTCTCGAAGTTCTCGACAGACGAAGGTTACCGCGACGCGGTGACAGGATCGGAGCTGCTCAAGACGATCTCCGACGGCGCGCAGCTGCCGCGTCCCGCGCACCTGGACGAACCCGGCCCGATGCGCTTTTGAGCCGCGCCCGAAGCGCGCGCGCGACCAGCGGCCGGGTGGGGCACATCACGACCGGGCAGCGGTCGCACAGCGGAACCGGCGCCTTGCAGACCGCGCGTCCGTGGAGGATCAGCCAGTGGTGCGCATACCGCCAGCGCTCGCGCGGCACGAGTTTGGTCACATCGTCCTCGACGCCGCGCGGTGTCGCCGCCAGCGTCAACCCAAGCCGATGCGATACGCGGAAGACATGCGTATCGACCGCAAACGCCGGTTCCGCGAACGCGACCGAGAGCACGACGTTGGCCGTCTTGCGTCCGACGCCGGGCAGCGCTTCGAGCGCCTCGCGCTCGGCGGGGACCGCGCCCCCATGATCCGCGACCAGCCCGCGCGCCGCGGCAACGATGTTCTTCGCTTTCATCCGAAAGAAGCCGCAGGACTTGATGATCCCCTCGACGTCGGCGGGATCGGCACGCGCGAGCGACGCGGCGTCGGGGTAGCGGGCGAAGAGCGCGGGCGTCGTCAGGTTGACGCGCGCGTCCGTGCACTGCGCGCTCAGGATCACGGCGACGAGCAGCTCGAACGGGTTCGTGTAGCCGAGTGCCGTCACGGCGTTCGGGTACGTGCGCTCGAGGATCGCGAGTTCCTCACGCGCGACGGCACGGGTGACCTTGCGCCGGGGAAATGGGATCGTCACGCCCGGGGCCTTCCGCACGCGACGAGGCGAGACTTTTCCGGCTCGCGTCGAAGCGCCCGCAGATGCCCTTCCTCAAACCGAAGGATCCTTCGGTGCCGCCCGGCCAGACGGTCACCGCGGGCTTCCCCGTGCTGCACGTCGGCGACATCCCGAAGATCGATACCTCCAGCTGGCGGCTGCGCGTCTTCGGCAACGTCGCGGCGCCCTTCGAGCTGACGTGGGAGGAGCTGCACGCGCTCCCGGCTTCCGAGTTTCACGGCGACATCCATTGCGTCACTCGCTGGTCGAAGAAGGACACGACGTGGACCGGGGTGCGCTTTTCCGCCATCGTCGCGCGCGCGCAGCCGGCACCGCCGGCGGCCTTCGTCGTGCAGCACGCCGACAACGACTACACGACGAACCTGCCGCTGGCGGAGATGCTCGGGGACGACGTCTTGATCGCCTACGCGTTCGACGGTAAACCGATCGAGCCGATCCACGGCGGACCCGTCCGCATGCTGGTGCCGAAAAAATACTTCTGGAAAAGTGCGAAGTGGCTGCACGGGATCGAGTTTCGCGACAGCGACCAGCGCGGCTTCTGGGAAGTCCGCGGCTACAGCAACGACGCGGATCCCTGGAAAGAGGAACGCTACTCCGACCTCCCCGCCTGGTCGGGTTGACCCGCGTCCCATTGTAAGGCGGCCTTCCATCCCAGCCGGCACGGATGCAAAGGAAATTGGACTCGCCGACCAAAGCACGCCACGATACTCGCGGGGAGAGTGTGACACAATGCCGAGCCTCGAGATGTTTTTCGCCACGAGGACGACGTCCGCACGTTCGAGCCAGGCCAGCCGATCTTTTCGTTCGGCGAGCCGGGCAACGAGATGTTCTGCATCCTGGACGGCAGCGTCGACGTGCTCATCGGAGAGCATCACGTGATGTCGCTGGTTGCCGGGGAAATCATCGGCGAAATGGCGCTGGTCGATGACGACCACGTGCGCACCGCGAACGTGCGGGCGGCGACCGCAGTGACGGTGGCGCCCGTCGCCGGCAGTTCGAATTCCCGATCCGCAACCATCCGACGTTCGCGACCGAGGTGATGAAGACCATCGCCGACCGGCTACGCAAGATGAACGAGTACGCCGCAAGCCACTGAGCGCCGAGCGCCGCCGGACCTCGGCGAGATCGCCTGACGGTGCGGCGAGACTTTTTCTCCGGGCGTCGAAGCACGCACGGATGACCTCGCCCAAAACGCCGGATCCCTCGCTCCCTCCCGGAGGGCCGGTCGTTAAGGCCCTTCCGGCCTGCTGCGGTTAGGGAGCGCCGTCTTGCGACACCGAACCAGGGCTCGACCGTATTCGGGAACCCGAATCGGCCTCGACCTGGATAACACGCTCATCACGTACGATCATCTCTTCTACGAAATCGCGCTGCATTGGCAGTTCATACCAAGCGGCTTCAGCGGCACGAAAAGAGAGATCCGCGATGCCGTTCGGCGTCTTCCCGATGGAGAGCGCGAATGGCAGCGTCTTCAGGCGGAAGTGTACGGGCCTGCCATCGGGGGCGCGCGGGTCGCGGAAGGGGCGAGTGACTTCGTTCGCGACGCACGTGAAGGCGGAGCCGAGTTGGCGATCGTCAGTCACAAAAGCACGTTCGCTCACATCGGCACGACGAACGTGGACATGCGCGAGGCGGCGCGCATCTGGCTGCGCAGCAGCGGCTTGATCGGCCCCGACGGCATCGCAGAGGACGAGATTTACTTCGAGGACACGCGGGCCCGCAAGATCGCTCGCATCGTTTCGCTGCGGTGCACGCATTTCGTCGACGATCTCGAGGAGGTCTTCGAAGACGCCGCCTTTCCGGCCGGCGTCGAGCGCCTTCTGCTCGGGTCGGGCCACGGCACGCGCGCACGCCCGTATCGAACCTATGCCTCGTTCCGCGAGATCGCCCGTGCCTTCAGTACCGCTTGAAGAGGCTGCCGGCATGCCGGCACGCCTGGTCGCACTCGCCGAACGATTCGCCGGCGAAGTGCGCGCCGTCGAGCCCTGCAGCGGAGGAGGCAATAATCGGGTCTACCGGATTCTGACCGGCGACCGCGTGGTCGCGGGGAAGGTGTACGGGTCGGGACTCGACGAGCGGGACCGCTTGGGTCATGAATTCGGCGGCCTTTCGTTCTTGAAAAGCTCCGGCATCGGAAAGGCTGTACCGGCGGCCCTCGCGAGCGATACGACCGGAGGATGTGCCCTCTACGAGTGGATCGAGGGGGAGAGGCCGGCCGAACACGGCGTGGCCGATATCGGCGCCGTGCTCGACTTGCTGAGCGGCCTGCATCGGGTCCGGCACGCCGCGGGCGCCGCCGATCTCCCGGCGGCCACCGAAGCCGTCCTCAGCCCGGCCGACTTGGTCGGACAAATCGCAGGCCGGCTCGCCCGCCTTTCGAGTTTGGGCCCCTCGGAGCCGGCGCTGGCCGCCTTCCTCGCAACCGAACTGCAGCCCGAAGTCGAACGCCGTATGGCCTCAATTCGCGACTCGGACCCCGGGGCGCGCCTCTCGGCCACGTGCCGTACCCTTTCGCCCTCCGACTTTGGCTTCCACAATGCACTTCGCAGGCCCGACGGTTTGCTTACCTTCATCGACTTCGAGTATTTCGGCTGGGATGATCCGGTGAAGTTGTGCGCGGATTTTCTGTGGCATCCGGCGATGCGTCTCAGCGAGGACGAACGCGCCGCGTTCTTGGAAGGTGTCACGCGCTTATACGGGCACGATGAGTCGTTCTCGACACGGCTAGACGCCTGTTTTCCCATCTACGGCATTCGCTGGATGCTGATCATCCTCAACGAATTCGTGCCGCAGCTTTGGGCGCGGCGCTCTTTTGCGGGCAAGGGCGGTGATTGGGAGGCCGCGAAATCCGAGCAACTCGACAAGGCGCGCGCGATGCTCGCAGCCGTGCGTTCGTACCCGGAAGGGATCTTTCACGCATGAATCTCGCGCCGACGACGAGCGGCTCCCTCGACAGTCGGTCGAAGTATCTTCGCTCCTTGATCATCGATGGGCTGAGCGCGGGACGCGGGCACCTCGGCTCATCCCTCTCACTGGTCGAAATCCTGCGCGTGCTGTACGACGACGTCCTCGAGGTTCGGCCGCAGGACCCCCTGTGGGCCGCTCGCGATCGCTTCTTCCTCAGTAAGGGGCACGGCTGTCTGGCGCTCTATGCCGTCCTCGCGGATCACGGCTTTTTCCCCAAGGACGAACTGCAGCGCTTCTGCAAGCCGGGTGCGCTCTTGGGCGGCCACGTCGACGCGCACATTCCCGGAATCGAGGCCTCCACCGGCGCGCTCGGACACGGCTTTGCAATCGGCGTTGGCGCCGCGATCGCAGCTCGGCTGCACGGCCGCGCTTCGCGCACCTTCGTCGTGATGGGAGACGGCGAGCTCGACGAAGGCTCCGTGTGGGAAGCCGCTTTGGCAGCCTCCAAGCACAAACTCGACCGCTTGACGGTCGTCGTCGATTACAACAAGCTGCAGTCCTACGGAACGATCGAGGAGGTCCTGCCCCTCGAACCGCTGGCCGACAAATTGCGAGCGTTTGGCTTCGCCGTGCGCGAAGTCGACGGGCACGACGTCGATGCGTTGCGCGGCACCTTCGGGGCGCTGCCGTTTACCGAAGGAAAGCCGAACGCCGTCATCGCGCATACGCTAAAGGGTCGCGGCATCGGCTTCGCCGAGCTCAACCCGGCCTGGCACCACAAGTCGTCGGTCGATCAAGCGACGATCGACGAACTTCGTCAAGCGCTGAAGGTCAACTGATGCGGCAGAGCGCGCTCAACGCGGTCTACGATCTCGCAAAGCGCGATCAGCGCGTTTTGTTTATCGGCTCCGATTTGGGAGCCGGCGTGCTCGAGAAATTCAAGACGGAAATGCCCGATCGCTTCTTCATGGAAGGCGTTTCCGAGGCCGCGATCATCGGCATGTCGGCTGGCCTGGCGATGGACGGGTACATCCCGTACGTCAACACGATCGCGACGTTCCTGACGCGCCGGTGCTTCGAGCAGGTCGCGGTCGACTTGTGCCTCCACGAATTGCCCGTTCGCCTGCTCGCAAGCGGCGGGGGCGCCGTCTATGCGCCGCTCGGCCCGACCCATATGGCGCTCGAGGATATCGCCATCATGCGGGCCCTCCCGAACATGACCGTCGTGTGCCCCGCCGACGCCCCCGAGATGACGCGCGTCATCGAAGCGACCCTCGATTACCCGAATCCCGTGTACGTTCGCTTCGGGAAGGGAGGCGATACGGTCATATCGTCGCCTCACCACGGCTTTGCGCTGGGGAAGGCGATCGCGATGCGGCCGGGGAGCGACGTCGTGCTGATATCGACCGGCGTCATGACGTCGCGCGCGCTCGCGGCAGCCGACGCCTTGATGCAAGCCGGCGTCGAGGCGTCGGTCGTGCACGTCCACACCGTTAAGCCGCTCGACGAACCGGCGCTCTGCGCCGCGGCAGCTCGCTGCGGGCTGGTCGTTACCGTCGAGGAACATTCGCGTATCGGCGGCCTCGGCAGCGCGGTAAGCGATGCGCTCGCCGATGCCGGAATCACTACGCCGCAGCTCCGGCTGGCGTTTCCGGATGCGTTCGTCGGAACCTATGGCTCGCAGGACTCCGTGCTCCAGGCGGTCGGTTTGCAGGCCCCGCAGATCGCGCAGAGGGTCCAAGAGGCGCTGGACGTGCGCGTCACGCCTCCCGTCGGCCTCGCTCCGACACAGCGCGGCTGAGCGGCATGCTGATAACGAACTTCCGGCTGAAGTACGCGCTCTACCGGCTAGTATTGAGCGGCTACCAACTGCTCGACACCGGGCGACTCCATCCGGTCCGGGAGCGCGCGATCCGCGCCCTCAACGCGAGCGTCGACTATGTCGAGCAGCACATGCCCGACGCATTGGGCTTCGACACCCAAAAAGATGTCCTCACCTACGCGATCTCCGAGACGAAGATCCCCGGCTATTTCCTGGAGTTCGGCGTCTTCACCGGCGGCACGATCCGCTATCTCGCTCGGCTGCGACGCGACCAGACGTTTCACGGATTCGACAGCTTCGAGGGCCTGCCCGAAGCGTGGGGCGGCTTCAACCTCGGGGCTGCGGCGTTCAATCGGCACGGCTCGCTCCCGAAGGTTCCCTCGAACGTGAAGCTCTACAAAGGTTGGTTCAGCAACACGCTGCCGGTCTGGTGCGGTGAACATCCGGGGCCGGTCGCGTTCGTTCATATCGACTGCGACCTCTACTCGTCGACCGTCGATATCCTCAACGGGATCGCGGATCGCGTTGCGGTCGGCACCGTGATCGTTTTCGACGAGTACTTCAACTACACGAACTGGGAGCGGCACGAGTTCAAGGCCTGGCACGAGTTCGTCGAACGGCAGGGGCTCGAGTACGAGTACCTTGCCTACGCGCGACAGCAAGTCGCCTTGCGCATAACGCGGCTCGGTTCGTAACATGGCGGCTTCGGGCGGTCAAGCCTACTGGCTCGCGGACATTACCGCAACCACGTCCGCCGAACAATTTCACGACGTCACGGCGGCGACCAGGCCCTACGACAATGCGCCTGTGGACATCACGTTGTTCGTCTCGTGTTACAACGAAGCGGCGCACATCGTCGAAACGCTCGACACGATTTGCAGCGCTGCCCGAGAGGTGGGCGTGAGTTTCGAAGTGCTCGTCATCGACGACTGCTCGAAGGACAACTCCCGGGAACTCGTGCGGGAGTACATCGCTACGCACCCCGACCAGAACGTAGTGCTCCGCGCGAACAAACGAAACCGCGGCCTGGCGCAAAACTACATCGATGGCGCCTTCATCGGCCGCGGGAAATATTACCGTCTGATTTGCGGAGACAGCAGCGAGCCGCAGGAAACCGTGGTGACGATCCTGCGGGCCTTGGGCGAAGCCGATTGCATCGTGCCGTATTACGCTTCGTTGCCCGGCCGCACGCTGTGGCGGCATGCGCTTTCGAAAACTTACACGTTCATCATCAACAGCATCACGGGGAACCGGATCCACTATTACAACGGCTTGCCGGTCCATCTTCGGCACAACGTGATGCGGTGGCACACGAACACGCGCGGGTTCGGTTTTCAGGCCGAGATCTTGTGTCTGCTGCTCGACCTCGGTTTCACCTACAAGGAAGTCGCCGTAGCCGCCTTCGAGCAGCGACAGGGCAAGTCAAACGCGCTGACGCTTCGAAACATGCTTTCGGTGGCTCACACGATCATCGAAATCGTCAATAGACGGATCTCCCGGATCGTTTATTCCTCACGCTGAACCGGGATGATCAGCGCCTTGGCTCGAGCCAAACTTCGTGCCAGCACGAGCAACTTTGGGGACGCGAGCCGCCAGCGCCCATCGACGCAGCTGAGATTCCCGCCCAGTTCGAGCCGTTCCAGACGACGGCGCAAGAACTCTTGAGCCGAGTAGCGCGCCATGAGGTCGGCGCGTGAAATCCCGTGCTCGCCGCCGCGCAGAATCTCGCGCAGCGTGCGAATGCGCAGCGAGGTGATGTTGAGATTGAGAAAGGTCCAGTAACCGAAGGCTAGCGCAACGTAGGTCAAGACGAGCATGGCGGCGCCGGCGGCATCGAGCGCCGCCGGGACGGTGAAGGCGACCCCGGCAAGGATGCCCGCGGTCGCCGCGAGCCCGCCCAATACGCCCACCACAATCGACAACCCGACCCGGCGCAGGATGTGCGCGCAGGCGCTTTGCACGATGACGTCCGCGCACAGGCCGCCGATCGGTGCAAGCGTCAGAATCCACTCGCTCGTCATGCTATCCCCCCAGCCTGATTCCGAAGAGTTGGGCCGCAAGCTCGAAAAATCGGGCGTACGACTGCCCCTCCGCCGTGAGGGAAATGCGATCTCCTTCGGTGCGGACCCAGCCTCCGCGTTCGAGAACCGCAAAGCGGGCCGCCATCGCCGTTCCCCGGCCGAAGCGCTCGACGAGTTCGGCGTCCGCGCAGCCGGCCGGTCCTGCCTGCGCGACGAGCGAGACGATCGCCAGCGTCGGGCTTTCGTTTTCGATCGCCGAGTAAATGACGATATACGCTAGCGCATACGCCGCGTAAAAGAGGGCGATGCGCGCCGCCAGCGCCGGCGAGGTCGCAAGCGGATGACCGAGGGCCCACGCTCCGCCTGCGATCAGCAGCGGGAGCACCGCGAACAGGACCAGCAAGGCGTGAGTGTGGCGCCGCGGCAGCGACACGCGCCAAAGCACGACTTGCGCGCAGAGGGAACACAGCAGAAGCAGTATCCCGGTGCCCAGCTCGATCATGCGGGTATCAACTCGGCCGGACGCTTCAGCGAAGCGAGCGCGACGACAGCCAAAGCCAGGGCGTTGCCGAGCACCAACACGGTCACGACACCGAACAGTGTCGGATGGTACAAACCGATCGATACGATCTCGCCTACCGCGAGAACCACGAGCGGCGCGGAAAACGCAAACCGGTGAATGGCGATCGAGTATGCCGCGATCACGTTCGTGACTCCGAGCAGCGACATGGCCAAGCCGTAGAGAGGCAGCAACGGTGCCGCCTCGACGAATGCCGGTCCAACCAGCGCATGGAGAATCGCTTTGCCGGCAAGCAGAAATCCGAGCAATCCCGCAGCCGCAAGCACGATCACCATCCCCATCGCGCCGCTTAGCGCCGGAATGGCATTCTCACCGCGGCTATGCGCGTGCACCGCCTTGGGAAGAAGCACCATGGGAGCGAAGCTGACCAGGAAGAACAGGATCTTGCCGGCCAGCGAAGCGGCGGCGTAGACACCGGCGTCGTGCGCGGCAAAGAAATGCTTGACCACGACCACGTCACCGTAGCTGAGGATCGCGGACGATGCGGCCAGCGCAGCGGCACCGGCCGTCGTCGTCAGCACGCGCGATAGGTCGATACGAAATTCGGTCCGCGCGGCAGTGCCGTACTGACGCCATAGGCGCCACATCGTGTACGCTCCGCTGATCAGGGTGCCGGCGAAAAATCCGACCAGGCCGCCCGCGAGACCAAGACCCGCCGCGAGCGCGGCGCCCAGCGTCGCCTTGAGTATCCCGTCGGTTACGAAGGCGGCCGAGAGGCCGCGGAAGTCCTGGGTTCCCTGTGCGACACCGCGCAGCGCGAATACCAAGACCAGCGCTCCGGCCATCGCGGCAGCCAGGGCAACCGTCCAGGCCGGGACGGTCAAGAACGAGCCGATCGGAACGGCCAGCGCGATCCCGCCGACGACGTAGAACAGAAGGCCCCAGCTGAAGACCTTACATACGGCGACGATGAGCGCGCGCACGTGGGCGTCGTCGTGCAGAGCTCGAAACTCGGCTGCAAATTTCGTCACGACGGTGTTGACGGTGACCGACGGAAAACCAGCCAGCAGCGCCAGCGAGATGATCACGTAGAGGGCGCCGTACGCGGTCACGCCGAGTTTGCGGCTGACAATCGCGTGGAATGCGAACGCACAAACGTTGAGCAGCATGGCGGCCGCGAAGACCAGGATGCCGTCGCGAACGACGTTCGTCGATCGGATTCGCTCGTACAGCGAAGTCGCGAAGGTCATCTTCGGCTTGGCCGCCTCTCGAGACACCCGAGAGCAGTTACGCCGGCTCGAAGGGGGCTCCCTCCGCCAAAGATTTCGCCTGAGTTGTCCCGAACGCGCACTATCACCGTGGGCGAAGCGCAGTATCACGTTCAGATCGACGAGTTCAAGCGTCTTGGGGCGCCCGAGATGGGGCCGATGACGGGCCAGGTTTGGCGTGAGGATCCACGCCGGCTGGCCTTCGTACTGGCTCGCTATAAGTTCGTCTCGAAGATGCTCGACGGCAAACAGAGCGCGGTCGAGTTCGGCTGCGGCGACGGCTTCGGCATGCGTCTGGTCCGTCAAACCGTCGGCTCGGTTCATGGGATCGATTTCGATGACGTCTTCATCGACTGGGCGCGCGCGTGCGCAGCGCGTGAGAACCTCGACTGCACCTACGAGATCCTCGACTTCATTGCGAACACGCCGGCCGGCCGTTATGATGCCGCCTACTCGCTTGACGTGATCGAGCATATCCCCGCCGCACTCGAAGCTCGCTACGTCGACAATCTCGCGGGCGTTCTCGGCCCGACCGGTGTCTGTATCGTCGGGACGCCGAACGTCACCGCGACGCCGTACGCGTCGGCAGTCAGCCTAGCCGGTCACATCAACCTGAAATCGGCGGCCGACCTGCGCGCGACGATGTCGCGTCGCTTCGCGAACGTCTTCGTGTTTTCGATGAATGACGAAGTGGTGCACACCGGCTTCTCACCGATGGCGCACTACCTTTTCGCCCTTTGCGTGGGGCCTACGGCCTGACGGCCCGGCGCTCTTACTCGAAGAAAATAAACCCGTAATCGCCGGTGTAGCCGATCTTGCCGTACAGCCACTCCCAGTCGGCGGTATCATAGAAACTTTTGCACGTCAGCTGCCAGTACAAAAGATTGGCCTTTTCGCGCTGATTACGATACGACTCGACCATGATGTATTTTCCGCCACGACCCACCCGCTCGATCTCGCTCACGGCTAACCAGAGATTCTCGATCGCCAAATTGTGGAGCGCTCCAAGCGTCAAGACCAAGTCGAACGAGTTATCCTCGAACGGCAGCGACGCCGCATCGCCGAGGATCAGTGAGGGCTTGACCTCGGGCTTCGCGTTTTCGATGCCGTAGGCGGAAATGTCGATACCGGCGACCTCGATGCCGGGAACGACCTGCGTGAACTCGTAGAGCAGGAAGCCTTTGCCGCAACCGACGTCGAGGATGCGCATCCCGGGCTCGAGGCGGTAGTGCGCGGCCATGCGCTCGGCGATCGGCCGCCAGCGCCCGTCGTACCGGTAACCGCCGTAACCGTACTGCCGCTCACCATCCCAGTACTCTTGCCCGAACCGCGATGCCACCTCGGCACACTCGGCCTTGTCGAACTCCACGACTCGGGCCACATAGTCGCGCTTCGTGGACGTGTGCAGCACCTGGGTAAAATCGATGCGCTCGCCGAGCGCCGCGGCTGATTTCATTGCCCGGAAACGAGCGTGGTCGTGCGTGTCATGACAAGCGCGTTTCGTTGGCGCAGGGCACTTGCCTGCCCGCTACGTCATCTCCAACACGCACCGTCCCACCTCGCCGGCACGCACTTTGTCCAAGGCCGTATTGATGTCGTCGAAGCGCATGCGGTGCGTGATGACGCGGTCGAGATTCAACTTACCGTTTTGGTACAATCTGATGTAGCGCGGGATATCGACCGCCGGATCGGCGTCGCCCCCCTCGCATCCCGTCAATACTTTGCCGAAATGCAACGGCAGCGAATGGATCGTGATGTCCTGGTCGTGTCTGGGCACGCCCACCAGAATCGTCCGTCCCGTTTTCGCGGTCAATTCGTAGGCGAGCTCGATGAGCCGTACCAGCCCAGTGTTCTCCACGAACGCGTCGACCCCGGCGGAGCCGACGATACGCGCCATCTCTTCACGCACGTCCGAGACGGTCGAGTTGATCACGTGGGTTGCGCCGAGTTCGCGCGCCAGCTCCAACTTATGGTCGTAGATGTCGATTGCGATGATCGGATACGCGGAGACCATCGCCGCACCTTGCACGACGTTGAGGCCGACGCCGCCGCATCCCAGAACGGCGATCGACTGACCGATTTTGAGCTGAGCGAGATTGTTCACCAGTCCCAGCGCGGTCGTGACCGCGCAGCCCATCAGCGTGGCGATGTCGAAGGGAAGGTCCTTCGGAATTCGGGTCACGCGATTTTCGGAGACTACCGCATACTCGTTGAAGGTGGTGACCCAGCCCGAGTTCACCGTGCGGTCACCCCATCGATAGGTCGCCGGGCGGGCGTGAATTCCCGCGCCCTTGCGCCAGTGCATCACCACGTGGTCGCCTTTGCCGACGTTCGTCACGCCCGGGCCGATGTCGACCACCACGCCGCCGCCCTCATGACCGAGCAAGTGCGGAAGAAATTTGTCTTCGCCCTTCGCGCCCCCGATCTCGCCGAGTTGAGCGCCGCAGATTCCGCTCCGGTGGACCTCCACCAACACTTGACCGCACTCGAGGTTCGGGACGTCGATCTCATCGATGACAAGCGGTGCGTTCAAGGTCTCGAGGATGGCTGCTTTCATCTTCATATGGAACGCACCGCATTGCCGAAACGCGGACGAAATTCCCGCTTTTGTCGGCGAGCCTTCGTACGAGGTGATTAACGGCGGATAAAGCTCAGGTACTGCATGCCGCGCCCGAAAAACGAGACAAACTCGTTCAGCCGTTCGCCAACGCCGGAGACGGGATCGATTTCGAGCGCGTCCGCAAGCTCTTCAAGCGCCCGCGCCGTGCGCGGCGAGCGTTCCGCAAGCCCGGCCAGTTCCCGAACCAGAGGTGCGACGTCGCCGGCGGGTTCTTGACCGTCGCCGGCTTCGAGCGTCTGCATTGCTTGATAGATGCGACGGCAGAGATCGCGAATCGACACGCCGAGGGCCGCGTCGTGAGGCGGAAGCGTGACCCTGCAGTCGAGGAAGTTCATCATGTTCTCGAGATATGCGGTCGCGGTGCGCTCGTTGAACCGGCGTTCCTCGCCGTAGAGCTGCTTGTACCAGCGCAGATCGGTCGTGAACTGCGGTGAGGAGCCGTAAACGTCAAAGCTATCGCCTAAGGCCGCGACGGCCTCGTCGATACCGAACGTCTTTCCGACGAACGGGATCAAGACGTTGTCCTCGATCCAGTCCTCTACCGAGCGGCTCATCCCGGTCAACGTTTTGAGATGCGGTCCGAACAACGGCACGAGGCGGCGCAAGCGCTCGTCTTCGGGCAGCTCGCGGCCGGCCACCCGATACGCGATCAGCCGCCGGCCGATCTCTCCTATAATGCTCGGGGCATCCGCGCAGGTCACGACCAGGATCGCTCGCGGGCCGGCAAACCGCGCAATCTGCTCGGCGAACGCCGCGGGGTTCATTTGGAACGGAATGAGGCCTTCGGCGAGAACCAGATCGAAGCGCTCGCCGGAGTCGAATTCTTCGATCAGGGAATGGACGAGTTCATGGTTCGCGGCGCCGGGATACCGGGCGGCCAGCAAGGCGCGGGTTTCGTTCACCCCTCGGGGGTTCGCGTCGACCATCAGATAGCGACTGGGGTCGAGATATGCCGTATACAGCGCGTTGTATCCGGAACCCGGGCCGAACTCGATGACGCTGCGGCCGCGAACGTAGAGGGGAGGAATCCCAAGGCTTCGATAGAGCGAAGCACGCCGCTCGAAGTGACGGCCGACGTCGCTGATGTCTTGCGCGACCGGCGAGATGTTTCGAGCGCCATAATAGTCGACAAACGGACGCATCGGCTTCACGCTTGATGGATGTAGTCGAGCTGCTCGCCCATGAGGCTGTCCCACTCCTTCTCTAGCCACGCCCCGACGCCGGCGATACCGGCGCGAAGGGGCACCTGTGGCCTCCATCCGAGCTCACGCCGGATTTTGCTCGAGTCGAATCGTGTTACCGAGCTTTGGCCTCGGCGATCTTCGACCTCGCGGGTCGCTTCGGAGAAGTCCCTGCCGAGCAGCTCGCAGACGACCATGACGAGGTCGCGAATACGGTGAACGTCGTCGGGGGAAACGTTGTAGACCTCGCCGGCACGGCCTCGTTCGAGGATGGCGAGCGCGGCTCGCGACGCATCGCGGATGTGCAGGTAGGATCTCATCGCATATCCGCCCCCGTGCAGCTCGATCACGCCGCCGCGCCTGATCTGGATCATCGACTTTGGGACGAGGCGGTACAACTGCTGATAGGGACCGTAGAGGTTCGGCAGCCGCATGATCTGCGCCGGAAAATCGAAGTTCTCGAAGTAGGCGAGCAGCAGCAAATCCGCCGCCGTTTTCGAGACCGCGTAGGGCGAACGGGGAGCGAGCGGCGAGGACTCCGTCACGGTGACGGCCGGCGCACCGTAGACGCTCGAACTCGAGATCTGCAGAAACCGCCGCACGTAAGTACGGGCTTTGAGACCATCGACGAGGCGCGCCAGAGCGACGCAGTTCGTCTGGAAGAAATCGGCCGGGTACGCCCAGCTCGCCGCCTCGTCACCTTGGGCTGCGAAATTTATGACGAATTCCGGCGCGAAGGCGTCGAGCTCGGCCGCGATCGCACCATGCTCCGCATTGATGTCGAGCTGCCGGTAGACAAAGCGTTCGCGCGACCGGTTCGCGTACGGGAGGAATGCTGCGGGCTTCTCAGGCGAGCGGCTTATTCCCAGCACGTCGAACCGGCCGCTCTCGAGCAGCAGATCCACGAAGTCGCAGCCGGCGAACGAATTGCTGCCTAGGACGGCAACGCGCAACGATCTGCTATTTCAGGCCGACGAGCTGCATGGTCTGAATATTATAGTAACGGGGATCGCTCATGGGCTCGGGTACCAGACCCTGCTCGAACGCGGCACAGAGGTCGCGGACCGCGGTCGCGATATCGCGCTGCGCGACGAAGCCCAGCTCGCGTTCAATGAGTTCCGAATCGATCCGGTACGACCGGTAGTCGTTGGTGGGCTCGACGTTGATGACGACGTCCTCACCGACCACCGCCCGCGCCGTCTCAGCGATTTCGCCGATCGTTTGGTTGTAGTATCCCGCGTTGTAGATTTTCCCATCGACCTGTTCCGAGGGCGCGGACACGACCTGGACGTAAAGGTCGGTCATATCTTCGATGTGGATGTTAGGACGGACTTGCTTTCCACCAAACACCCTGATGACCCGGTTGTTCACCGCGTGGTTCGTCATGATGTTCACCGAGAGGTCCAGGCGCAGCCGCGGAGCGTAGCCGCAAACGGTCGCCGGACGAAGGATCAGCGTCTTGAAGCCCGGTTCCCGCGCGTCCATGAGAAGCTCTTCGCACATGGCCTTGTACTTCGAATAATCGGTGAGCGGCTCGAGACTCAGGTTCTCGGTAACGCGCTCCTCCTGCTTCACGCCATAGACGCTCGACGACGAGGCATAGATGAAGCGGGCGACGCCGGCCTCTTTCGAGGCGCGCAGGAGACCCGGAAAACAGTCGTAGTTGATCGACTTCCCGAGTTCCGGATTCAGCTCGAAGCTGGGATCGTTGGAAATACACGCTAAATGAATGACGGTGTCGACGCCGCTCATGGCCTGGCGGACCGCGACGGGGTCGCGCAGATCGCCGTGAACTTCCGTCAGATTTGCTTCGCCGCGGACGCCCGCGAGGGCCGCCTCCCCGTAGAGATAGAGGTCGAAGACGCTCGTTTCATAGCCGGCAGCCAGAAGCTTAGGCACGAGGCGGCTTCCGACGTAGCCGGCGCCGCCCGTCACCAAGACCTTGCGCGCTTTGCCATTGTGCATGATGAGGCGTCCTTATTTGAGCAGCGAGTCGATGAACTTGTACGTAGCGATCCGGTCGACCGAACTCCGGTTCCCGACGATTTGGGCTGCTTGCGCTCCCACGACGTTAGCGACGAAGGCGATCAGCGGTCCGGGGAGGCCCGCCGCGGCCATCGGCGCGGCCCAGGACAGCACGGCATCTCCGGTACCCACGCGGTCGGTCACGCTGCGCGCGAATGCTGGTCCGCTCGACCATCCTTGGCCGTCCCGGTAAAACAGCGCCCCCCTCTTACCGCGCGTGATCAGCGCGGTGCTCAGGTGCAAACGCTCGACGAGCGACAGCACCAGCGGCTCGATATCGCCTAGCCGAGCCCGCATGTCGGAGCGCAGCTCACCTTCATTCGTGGACACGAAATCGGCACGCGAATAACGCGAAAGGGTGTGGTAGCCGATGTTGGCGGCGTTCTGCTGTGTGTTCACCGCGAGGAAGTTGGCCCGCCTCTGCACCGTTTCGATCGCGCCCTTGGTCAAGATTCCGTGTCCGAAATCGGCCACGATCACGAGGTCGTACTCATCGCACCGCCGGTCCAGTTCCGAACAGAACTCTTCGGCGTCCCGCTGGTCGATGTATTCGTCGTTGAAGGTGTAGACTTCGAACAGCTTCTGCAGCAGGTAGCTCTCGACATAGCGCCGCTTGACGATCGTCGGGGAGTCCCGCTTGTACAAAAAGGTCGGTTCGACGTTCGGGGCCAGCCGTGACCGCACGAACGCCTCGCGGGAATCGCGCGTCCCAAGGTACGTAATGAGACTGACCTTTTCACAAATCGCGGCGATGTGATTCGCAATCGCCAAGGCGCCGCCCGCAAACTGTTCCTCTGAATTGTAGCGCATGGCAAGGACGGGCTCTTTTGACGACTTCCCCATCTGGTCGACGTAGACGTACTCGTCGATGATCGCTTCGCCCACGACCAAGACCCGCATGCTGCGCAAGCCGTCGAGCGCCTCGTGAACCTGCGACGGAGTATACACTCGACGGAGGTCGGCCAAATATTCGTTGACCTCGGTCGAGTGCGACGACAGATGCTGGTTGATGAGCTTCGAACTCGAAAACGTAATGGCTTCGGTGAAGTAGATGCGTCCGCCGGTCTCGACCACGGCCACTTCTTCGTCGCCGATCTTTCCCGTGATGTCGGCGTCGTGATTGCGATAGTCGGGACCCTTCGCATACACGTTCGGCTGAACCGCCCTGAGCATCTCGACGGCCGTCGGCCACTTGTTGATGGCGACGTAATCGACGATTTCCAGAGACGCCAGCATCTGCGCCCGATAGGCCTCGGTGAAGGCCGGACGATTGGGGCCTTTGTTGACATACACGTCCGGGGTGATCGTGACGACGAGCACGTCTCCTTGCCGTCGCGCTTCCTCGAAATGCAGGATGTGCCCGTAGTGCAGCAGATCGAACACGCCATGACAGAGAACGACGGTCTTACCCGTCGCTTTCAGCTCGGCGACGCGCGCGGCGAACGTTTCGAGCGGAACGATCTTGTTTGCGATACGCGCGGGGTCGACCGAATTCATGCCGAGGCCGTCTGCCCGAGGTGTTCGAACCAAACGCGCGTCGCCCCGGCGATCGACTGGGCATCCCAGAGCGGCGCGTCGCGCCAGTCGTCGATGTGTTCCAGCATGATGCGCACGCCGTCTGCAAACGACGTATGCGCCGACCAGCCGAGCAGGTTTTTCACTTTGGTCGTATCGGCGAATGTGCAATCCGGTTCGCCGGGGCGCTTTGGAATGTGCTCGACAGGCCCGCCGAGCAGCGCGCAGAGTTCGTTGATGCTGTAGGTCCCGCCCGAACCCAAGTTGAGCACCTCATCGCGAAGGCTGCTGCCGGCCGCAGCGACGATTCCATCCACGATGTCGCTTACGAACGTGAAGTCACGAGTTTGTGAGCCGTCGCCGACCACCGTGAACGGCTTACCCGCCAGCTTCTGTGCGAGAAAAACGCCGAAGACCGCACCGTACGTTCCCGAGGTGCGGGCGCGCGGTCCAAAAACGTTGAAGAATCGGAGCGAAATCGTCGGGATATCGTAGACGCTCCCCCAGTGCAGCGCGATTCGCTCGCCCAAGTATTTCGTGAGAGCATACGGGTACTGCGGACGAACGGGCGCGTCTTCGGGCGTCGGGAAGACATCCGGAATGCCATAACACGACGACGAAGCGGCATACACCAGGCGCTTGACTCCGTTGGATCGCGCCGCTTCTACCACGTTGAACGTGCCGTCGACGTTGGTCGTGAAATACTCGTCCGGCTTCTCGATCGAGGGAACGATATCGGCTAGCGCCGCAAAGTGGTAAACGGTGTGAACGTCTCTGAACAGCGGCTCGAGCGCGAGGCGGTCGCGAACGTCTACGCGATGAAACGAGCACTGACCGCGCGCGCGGGCCGAAACGAGATTCTTCTCACGGCCCACCGCAAGATTGTCGATGACGGTCACTTCATGACCGTCGGTCAGGAGGCGATCGACCAGATGGCTGCCGATGAATCCCGCTCCGCCCGTAACGACGACCCGGCCGCTCGTTATCATACCGTGGCAGCGATACGCTCGCGCAACGCGAGCGAGATCGCGTGGTTGATCATGAGATGCCCGTCCTCTTGCTGACAAATGCTTTTTGCCGGAACGGTGACGACGGTATCCGCGCACCCGCAGAGCCGGCTGCCGGGGGGGCCGCACAAAGCAATGACGGCAGCCCCAATCTGACGCGCGTGCAGCGCGGCGCGAATCACGTTCTCGGAGTTCCCGGAACCTGAAATCGCAATAAGAATATCTTTGGGTAGGAGCAGGTTGCGAAGCTGTTCGACGAAGACATCGGCATATTCGATATCGTTTCCGATGGCCGTAATGTAGGGCATATTGTCGGTCAGCGCCACGGCGCGAAACCGCGCCGCGCCGGCGACGACCGTCATCTTGTTCAGATCGTTCATCATATGGGAGGCGGTCGACGCGCTTCCGCCATTGCCGATGATGTAGACGGTGCTCGCCTCGCGCCAGCCCTGGAAGAGCCGATCGACGACCGCTCGCACGTCCGGCTTCGCGATGGATTTCACAACGTCAACCATCTCGTCCAAATAGATCGAAATGCTGTCGCTGACGGTGCCGTTTCCCATACTCTGGGCCTCGTTCGACGGCAAATAGCCTGATTCTTACCGTCGTCCCTGGGGACGGCGGGGTCTTCAGCTGAGACGAACCGCGCGGCCGATGCGAGCGACGATGCCTTCGCGCACGAGCGTATCGACGACCGACGGGATTTCGTCCAAGCGATCGTGCGGAACGACGTCCGCCAGCCAGCGCGTGAGTGTCGCCTCGGCGATCGATTCGCGAGGCGGTACGTCGCGCAGACGGTCGATGATGCGCCCGCGCAGGAAGCGGGTCGTCCGCTCGAAGGGAATCGCGCTTTGCGGTGAACCCGGCCGGGCGTGATTTCGGGCTGCTTGCGTCAGCGAAATCGGGTCGATCGGCGCCGCTGCACAGTCGTTCCGAAGCGGGCAGACCAGACACTTCGGTGCGCGCGCCGTGCAGATCGTCGCGCCGAGGTCCATCATCGCCGAATTCCAGTCATGAGCGCTGCCGCTCGGCACGGCGTGGCGGGCGAGATCATCCAGCGCTGCCGCGCCGGCCCGCGGCGGATGCTCCACGCCGAGCATGACGCGATGCACGACGCGCCGGATGTTGACGTCGACGGCAGCCTCGTCACATTCGAACGCAAACGCTCGGATCGCAGCGACGGTGTATGGGCCGATGCCGGGCAACGCGAGCAGGGCCTCGCGGTCGGACGGAAGCCGCCCATCATAGCGCTCGGCCACCTCACGAGCGAGGGCATGGAGGCGCAGGGCACGGCTGTTGTAGCCGAGGCCGCGCCACGCGCGCACGACGTCGCCCGCATCCGCCGCCGCCAGCGCCGCTAAGTCGGGGAACCGCTCGATGAACGCGGTGTAAAGCGGGATCACGCGCTCGACCTGCGTCTGCTGCAGCATCGACTCGCTGATCAGCACCCGGTACGGATCGCGCGTCGAGCGCCACGGCAGCGCTGCGCGGCCGAAGGTCGCGTACCAGTCCAGCAGCGAGGCCGACGGGAAAGCGCTCAGCGCGCTGCCTCACCGATGCGGCGTATGCCCTCCTCGATGGAAGCGCGTGGCACCGGCGTCAGCGCGAGGCGGAAGTTGTGGTCGCCGCCGGCCTGCGCGAAGAATGCCTCGCCGAAGAGGAACGACGCGCCCAGACGCTCGGCCGCGGCAAGCAGCGAGCGGGCGCCCCGTTCGCGCGGCGTCGTCGCCCACAGGTAGTAGCCGCTGCCGCCCGTTGCGACGCGCATCCCGGGCGGCCACCAGCGCTCGATCGCCTGGAGCGCGATCGAGCGCCGTTTGCGCAGTTCGTGCCGCAGCGCGGCGAGGTGCTGGTCGTAACCCGTCTCCAAATAATCCCGCACGCCGGCTTGAATGTACATCGACGAGGCCATGTCGTACGACTGCTTTCGCAGCAGCAGCCGGTCGTACACCGTGCGCGGCCCGATCAGCCAGCCGAGGCGCAGCGACGGGGCGATCGTCTTCGAGAACGATGACAGGTAGATCACGTAGTCGGCATCGCGCGCCCGCAGCGGTTCGATCTGCGACTCGGACAGTTCGCCGTAGGGGTCATCTTCGACGATCGGCACCCCGTAGCGCCGCGCCAGCGCGACCAACCGGTCGCGGCGCTGGGCGCTCATCGTTGCGCCGGTCGGATTGTGGATCGAGGGCATCGTATAGATGAAGCGCGGTCGCCGCGTCCGCAGGATCGCCTCGACGTGGTCGACGCGCATCCCGGCTTCGTCGACCGGGACGGTCAGCGCGCGCAAGCCGGCGATCTGAAAGATCTGCAGCGCCCCCGGATACGTCGGCGCTTCGACGACGATCTCGTCGCCGGGTTCCGCGAGCGACTGGGCGGCGAGCGTGATCCCTTGGGTGGAGCCGGTCAGCATCAGCACGTCGCGCGGGTCGACCGAGCAGCCGCGCGCGCGCATCCGCAGCGCGATCGCATCGCGAAGCGGCGCATATCCCTCGCTGTCGCCGTACGTCAGGACGAATTTTTCGTCGCCGCCGGCCCGCGCGAAGGAGCGCGAGAGATCCGCCAGCGGCGAGGGCTCGGCCGGGGGGACGCCCTGCACGAACGCGATGCGATCGCCGTGTTCGCTGGCCGCGAGTTCGCCGAGCACCGCCGGGAACTGCCCGACCCGCCAGGGCGGCAGGGTGACCCACCACGGAACCGACGCCGAGCGCTCCGGCTGACCGGCGCGCAAGGCCGAGGCGACGCGGGAGCCGGAGCCCACCCGCTGGTCGATCAGGCCGTCGGCGGCCAGATCCCGATAGCCGCGCACGATCGTCGAGCGGTTGACCGCCAGGCGCTCGGCCAAGGCGCGCTCGGGCGGGAGGCGGGTTCCCTCGGGAAGCGCGCCGGCCAGGATCTGCTCGCGCAAGCGCTCGTAGAGCTGGCGATAGATGGGCACGACACTGCCTCGGTCGAGGTCGACCGTCCACTCCGACGACCCGGTCTCCATTGCCCATCCAATTCCGCGAGACACCGGTCCAATCCCGCGCCAATCGAAGAAATCTGCTGAATTGGATGGCTCGGCCCGCGCCTTGGCGGGCGAGAGGCACGCCACGTCAGGCTAGAATAGTACCAACGCCTCAGCTCGCTTTCGGAGCCGACATGATCGAGACGCCCGCGCCCGCCGCCTCCAACGGCACTCCCGTCGCCGCCCAACCCGATCCCCAGGAAACGCGGGAGTGGCTGGACGCGCTCGACGGCGTGATCGACAGCGAGGGCGCAGGTCGCGCCAGCGAGCTCGTGCGCGCGCTGGTCGAACGGGCCGCGACGCGCGGCGTGCGGACCCCGGCCGCCCAGACGACGCCCTACGTCAACACGATCGCGGTCGAACAGCAAGCACCGTTTCCGGGCGATCACGACATCGAAGAGCGGCTGCGGCACTACATCCGCTGGAACGCGATGGCGATGGTCGTGCGCGCGAACAAAGATAACAGCGATCTCGGCGGCCACGTCGCCACGTTCTCTTCGGCGGCGACCCTCAACGACATCGGCTTCAACCATTTCTGGCGCGGTCCGAGCGGAACGGGCGGCGGCGACCTGGTGTATTTTCAAGGCCACTCTTCACCCGGGGTCTACGCGCGCGCGTTTCTCGAGGGGCGCATCAGCGAAGAGCAGCTCGAGAATTTCCGTCGTGAAGTCGACGGCAAAGGGGTCCCGTCGTATCCGCACCCGTGGCTGATGCCCGACTTCTGGCAGTTCGCGACGGTATCGATGGGTCTGGGACCGCTGCAGGCCGTCTATCAGGCACGCTACATGCGCTACCTGCACGATCGCGGCTTCATCGAGGACAACGACCGCAAGGTCTGGTGCTTCGTCGGCGACGGCGAGATCGACGAACCCGAAACGCTGGCCGGGCTGGCCCTCGCCTCGCGCGAGAAACTCGACAACCTGATCTTCGTCGTCAACGCCAACCTGCAGCGGCTCGACGGCCCGGTGCGCGGCAACGGCAAGATCATCCAGGAACTCGAGGGCATCTTCCGCGGCGCGGGCTGGAACGTCATCAAGGTCATCTGGGGCTCGCGATGGGATCCGCTGCTCGCCGCCGACGACACCGGCATGCTCGTCAAACTGATGGGCGAGACGCTCGACGGCGACTACCAAACCTACAAGTCGCGCGACGGCGCCTACGTCCGCGAGCACTTCTTCGGCCGCTATCCGGAAACACGCAAACTCGTCGAGCGCATGACCGACGAAGAGGTGTGGGCACTCAACCGGGGCGGTCACGATCCGTACAAGGTCTATGCAGCCTACAAGGCAGCCTCCGAACACACGGGCTCCCCGACCGTCATCCTGGCCAAGACGATCAAAGGCTACGGGATGGGTTCGGCCGGCGAAGGCATGAACATCGCCCACCAGCAGAAGAAACTGCTGGTCGAACAGCTGCGCTTCTTCCGGGATCGCTTCTCGATTCCGATCTCCGACAGTGACCTCGAAAAGGTTCCGCTGATCAAGCCGCCCGCCGACAGCCGCGAAATGGCATACCTGCGCGAGCGGGTGGCGAAACTGGGCTCGGTTCCTTCGCGCCGGCGCAACGTCGAGCCGCCGTTGCCGGTGCCCGAACGCGGCGCCTTTTCGGCCTTGCTGGAGGCGTCCGGCGAACGCGAGATCTCGACCACGATGGCGTTCGTCCGCACGCTCGCGACGCTGTTGCGCGACAAGAGCGTCGGCCCGCGCGTCGTCCCGATCGTCGCCGACGAATCGCGCACCTTCGGCATGGAGGGGATGTTCCGGCAGCTCGGTATCTACGCGGCGTCGGGCCAGTTGTACCATCCGCAAGACGCCGATCAGCTGATGTGGTATCGCGAGGACAAGGCCGGCCAGATCCTCCAGGAAGGGATCACCGAGGCCGGCGCGATGTGCTCGTGGATCGCTGCCGGCACGTCGTACTCGACGCACGGTGTGCAGACGCTGCCGTTCTACATCTTCTACTCGATGTTCGGCTTTCAGCGCATCGGCGATTTCGCTTGGGCGGCGGGCGACATGCGCACGCGGGGCTTCCTGCTCGGCGGGACCTCCGGCCGCACGACGCTCAACGGCGAAGGCCTGCAGCACGAAGACGGTCACTCACACCTCTTCGCCGCCTCGATTCCGAACTGCATGCCGTACGATCCGACCTTCGCCTACGAGGTGGCGACCATCGTGCAGGACGGCGTGCGGCGCATGCTCGGCGAGCAAGAAGACATCTACTACTACATCTCGCTGCTCAACGAGAACTACACGCACCCGGCGATGCCTGCCGGCGCTGAAGACCACATCCTGCGCGGCATGTATCTGCTGCAGGACGGCGGCTCCGCAGTTGCCGCCGCCCCGCGCGTTCAGCTGCTGGGGAGCGGCGCGATCCTGCGCGAAGCGATCGCCGCGGCCGACCTCCTGCGCGACGACTTCGGCGTGCTCGCCGACGTATGGAGTGCGACCAGCTTCACGCTGCTCCACCGCGACGGCGAATCGGCAACACGCTGGAACATGCTCCATCCCGGCGAGTCGCCGCGCGTTCCGTTCGTGGCGCAGCAACTCGAAAACCATGCCGGCCCCGTCATCGCCGCGACCGACTACGTGAAGACGTTCGCCGAGCAAATCCGGCCGTTCGTCGGCGAGCGTCCATTCCACGCGCTCGGTACCGACGGCTACGGCCGCAGCGATACCCGCAAACAGCTGCGCTCGTTCTTCGAAGTCGATCGCCGCTGGATCGCGGTCGCGGCCCTGACGGCACTCGCCGGCGACGGGGTTGTCGAGGCTTCCGTTCCGGCGGCCGCGATCGCGAAGTACGGCCTCGACCCGGCCAAGCCCGAACCGACGACCGTCTAATGGCCCAGCTCGAACTGACCGTTCCCGATCTCGGCGGCTTCGACGCGATTCCGATCATCGAGATCCTCGTGAAGCCCGGCGAGACGATTGCGAAAGACGCGCCGCTCGTCACGCTGGAATCCGATAAGGCCACGATGGAGGTGCCGGCTTCCGCCGCCGGCGTCGTCAAGGACGTCCGGGTGAAACTGGGCGACAAGGTTTCGCAAGGAACGGTTCTGGTCACCCTCGAGTCGGCGGCGGAGGTTCCGTCCGCGCCGCCGGCCGGGGCGCCGGCACCGCCGGCAATCGCACCGAAGGATTCGATCGGCGCGGTCGCTTCGGGCGTCGGCGCCGCGATGGAAGCGTCCGCATCCGCGCCGGCCGCGCCGGTCGCGAGCGATATCCGGGTGGTTCCGCCGCCCTCGAACGGCGCGGCATCTTCGAGCGGTCCCCTGCACGCGTCGCCGGGGATTCGCCGCTTTGCGCGCGAGCTGGGGGTCGAACTCCGCGGCGTCCGCGGACGCGGCCCGAACGGGCGCATCACCCGCGAAGACGTGCAGGCGTATGTCAAAGGGGCGCTCGCCGGCGGCGTGGTCGCAGCACCGCCCGTGACCGGCGGCTTGGGGCTCGGCCTTCCGCCCTGGCCCATCGTCGACTTCGCAAAGTTCGGTCCGATCGAACGCGTCCCGCTGACACGCATTCAGAAGATCAGCGGCCCGGCACTGGCGCGCAATTGGGTGATGATCCCGCACGTCACCCAAAACGAGGACGCCGACGTCACCGACCTCGAGGCGTTCCGCAAACAGATCAACGGCGAGCGCGCGGACGTCAAGGTCACGATGCTGGCGTTCCTGATGAAGGCGGCGCTCGCGGCGCTCAAGCGCTATCCGCAGGTGAACGCATCGCTCGACGGCGACGAACTGGTGCTCAAGCGCTACTACAATTTGGGCTTCGCAGCCGACACGCCGAATGGGCTGGTCGTGCCCGTCATCAAGGACGTCGACAAGAAGGGCGTCCTCGACATCGCGCGCGAGACCTCGGAACTCGCGGCCAAGGCGCGCGACGGGAAACTCGGACCTGCCGACATGACCGGCGCGACGTTTACGATCTCATCGCTCGGATCGATCGGCGGGACGACGTTCACGCCGATCATCAACGCGCCGGAAGTTGGCATCCTCGGCGCTTGCAAAGCCGAACTCCGTCCCGTCTGGGACGGCAGCGCGTTCGTGCCGCGGCTCATCCAACCGCTCTCGTTCTCGTACGACCATCGGGTCGTCGACGGTGCCGCGGCCGCGCGCTTCTGCGTCGAAATCAAACACGCCCTCGCCGACCTGCGCCGCACCCTCTTATAGAGGATTCGGCTGCGCCGAATCCGTCGCGTTTTCGGGCTGCGCCCAAAAGCCGCCACAGCGAAAAGAAACGGGGCCGGGCGCTGGCGCCCGACCCCTGGAGTTCTCCCGCGAAAGCGGCAGCTGTTAGCCGTTGCCGCCCGGGCTCGTCGGGACGGCCATCATCTCCATCAGCCACTTTTGCCACGCGGCGTTGGTAGCGGCAGCATCCATCCCCTTCGTGTCGGGGCCCATCTTCGAGGGCGCCATCTTGGGCATCGACCGGCAGACGATTCCCTTGGTGCCCATCATGGCGGTTGGTTTTTCACCGGTCATCGCCGCACGGCACATCATCGTGGCGTCCATACTCGCCGGCGACATCGAGTCGGCGAACGTGGCCAGCGGCATCGCAACGAGGCCGCTACAGACGGCCAGCATGGTCAGAGTTTTCTTCATGAGAGAGCCCTTTCGCGAGGTGGAAAGCGTGTACAGCTAACGTACGGCAAAAAAGCACACCCTGCCGTAAGGTCGCTTACGGCCTCCTACCTCGCCTGCCGAAACCCCTTTTGCCGGAAGGCCTTCAGGGCCGTCCAGCTAGCCCGGTCAAGGCCTCGCCCCGGGTGCCGGACGCCTGTTTGCGGGTGCGGCCGCTCGGGTAGGGGAGAAGGCTCGCGCGAGGGAGGTTCGTTGCCCCCAGATCGGTTCTGGTATCGGGATGCCGTCGTGTATCAGACCCACGTCAAGGCGTTCCAGGACGCGAACGGCGACGGCACCGGCGACGTCCCCGGCCTGACGTCGCGGCTCGACTATTTGGCGGAGCTCGGCGTCACGGCGCTGTGGCTGCTGCCGTTCTTTCCGTCCCCGCTGCGCGACGACGGCTACGACATCTCCGATTATACGGGCGTCCACCCCGCCTACGGGACGCTCGAGGACGTGCGCCGGCTGGTAGCGGCGGCCCACGAGCGGGGCATCCGCGTGATCGCCGAGCTGGTCGTCAACCACACCTCCGACCAGCACCCGTGGTTCCAACGGGCGCGCAGCGCACCGCGCGATTCACCGGAGCGCGATTGGTACGTCTGGTCCGACGACGAACGCGCGTACGCCGGAACGCGGATCATCTTCACCGACACCGAGTGGTCGAACTGGGCCTGGGACCCCGTCGCCGGGCAGTACTACTGGCACCGCTTCTTCTCGCACCAGCCCGACTTGAATTTCAAGAATCCGGCCGTAATCGGCGCGATCACCGACGTCATGCGCTTCTGGTCGCAGATCGGGTTCGACGGCTTCCGGCTCGACGCCGTGCCTTACCTCTGCGAGCGCGAAGGCACCGACAACGAGAACCTTCCGGAAACGCACGCGGTGATCAAGATCCTGCGCGCGGTGCTCGAGCACGAATTCCCCGATCGCATCTTCCTCGCCGAAGCGAATCAATGGCCCGAAGATCTCTCGTCCTACTTCGGCGACGGCGACGAATGCCACATGTGCTTTCACTTCCCGCTGATGCCGCGGCTGTTCATGGCGGTTGCCGACGAGGACCGCTACCCGATCCACGACATCCTGCGCCAGACGCCGCCGATCCCCGACGGCTGCCAGTGGGCGATCTTTCTGCGCAACCACGACGAGCTGACCCTCGAGATGGTCAGCGATCGCGAGCGCGAGCGTATGAACGCCGTGTATGCGATCGAACCGCGCATGCGCATCAACGCCGGAATCCGGCGGCGTTTGGCGCCGCTGCTCGAAAACGACCGCCGCCGCATCGAGCTGATGAACGGGCTGCTGCTGTCGATGCCGGGAACGCCGGTGATCTACTACGGCGACGAGATCGGAATGGGCGACAACCTGTTTCTCAAGGATCGCGACGGGGTCCGCACGCCGATGCAATGGTCGCCCGACCGCAACGGCGGGTTCTCGAGCGCGGCCCCGATTCGTCTCTACGCGCCGGTCGTCACGGATCCGACCTACGGCTACGAAGCGGTCAACGTCGAGGTGCAAGAGCGCACGCCGACCTCGCTGCTCAACTGGATGCGCCGCACGATCGCGGTTCGCAAAGCAGCGCGCGCCTTCGGCCGGGGAACGCTGACCCTGTTGTACCCGGTCAACCGGCACGTTCTCGCGTACCTGCGCGAACTCGAAGACGAAACGATCCTGGTGGTGGCAAACCTGGCCCGCACCGCGCAGGCGGTGCAGCTCGACCTCACCGCCTTCGCCGGACGAACGCCGTTCGAGATGCTGGGCTCGACCGCGTTTCCGCCCGTCGCGACCACGCCGTATACGATCATGCTGGGCCCGTACGGGTTCTACTGGTTCAACCTGGTCCGCGATCGGGCCGGCCTGAGTGCGCCGGTTCGGTCGACCGCGTTGCCCGAACTGCCGACGGTGGTCGTACCGCGCGCCGGGCTGGCCTTCGACCGCTGGGCGCGCGCGGTGATTGACTCCGACATCGTGCCGTTGGCGCTCGGCGGGGCGGAACACGGCCGCGTGCGCGATGCGTTCGTAGCGCCCTCGATCGATCCCGAGCTGGCCTTCCTCGTCGTCGGCGACGGGATGCGCCGCATCTCGCTCGTGCTGCGCTTCGGGTGGGAAAGTCCCGTGCGCGAGGATGCCGTCGGGCGCGCCCGGAGCGGTCCGCGCGAGGGCTGGATCGTCGATGCTGCGACGGACGCCGCAACAGCGCTGATCGTCGAGCGGGCGATGCTCGCGGGAACGACGCTGCGGGACGAAAGCCGGATGACCTTCGCCCTCGAAGGCGCGCCGTTCCCCGACGGAACGACGTCGCAGCGTCTCGGCGCGACGGGCGGCGCGCAACGCTGGGTCATCGACGATGCGCGGCTCGTCACGCTGCACCGCCAGATGCCGCGCCTGCGCGACAGCGCGGTCGCGGCACTGCGCCACCTGCGCGAAGCGGGCTTCACTCAAGCTCCCGAACTTCTCGGGACCGCGACCGTCGCCGATGCGGACGGTGAGGCCTGGGTCGCGGCGACCTGCCAGCGTTTCGTTCCGCACCCGATCGACGCTGAGGGATCGCTGAAGGCGCTGCTGCTCGCCGGAACCGCCGACCGCCGTCTGTTCCGCAGCGCCGACAACGTCGCCGACGCGCTGGTCGCGCTCCACCGCGCGCTGGCGGCGCCCGGGAGCGATCCGAGCTTCGGAACCCACCCGTTGACCGAGGACGATCTGGCGCGCTGGCGCGCCGCTGCGCGGAGCGACCTCGATGCGCTCGTCGCCGCCGGCGTTGAGGGCGTGATCGGCGTGCGCGACCGCGCGGAACAGGCGCTCGATGCCCTTCCCTCGCACGTCGATGCCGTTTCGTCGCGCGCGCACGGACGACTCACCCTGCGGCGCGTGCTGCTCGTCGACGGAACGCCCGTCTTCGTCGGGTTCGGCGAGACCGTCGAGGATCGCAGTTCGCCGCTGCTCGACGTCGCGTCACTCGCGCGTTCGTTCGATCGCGTCACGCGGGAGGCGATTCTCGCGCGCGCGCACGACCCGACCGCCGATGCCGACGCCACGAGCACCAGGATGCGCGAGCTGACGGCGACGGTGCTGGCCGAGTTTCTCGCCCGGTACGCCGCGAGCGCCGGCGATCTCGCCACGGTGCCGCGCGATCCCGCGCAGCGCGACGCGCTGATCCGCTTCTTCCGCGTCCGCGAAGCCTTGCGCGAGGTACGGGAAGCACTGGCACGCCGGCCCGCCACACTCGAAGCGGCCGTCGACGCGCTGCGCAGCGAATGCGCGTAACGCGACGCAGCGCGCACCGCATGCCCTTCGGCGCCGAACTGCAGGACGACGGCGCGCGTTTTCGCCTCTGGGCACCGTCGCAAACGGCCGCGGACGTCGTCGTCGACGGCGTTGGGCTCCCCATGACCGCGCGCGGTGACGGCTGGTTCGAACGCATCGTCGACGGCGCGCGAGCCGGGACCCGCTACGCGTTTGCGTTTTCGGGCTTGGACGTGCGGGTGCCCGACCCCGCGTCGCGCTTCCAGCCCGAGGGCGTGCACGCGCCCAGCATCGTCATCGATCCGCGCCGGTACGCGTGGCAGACCGCGGACTGGTCCGGCCGGCCGTGGCATGAGATCGTCCTCTACGAACTCCATCTGGGCACGTTCACGCACGAGGGAACCTATGCCGCCGCGATCGGCCGGCTCGACGAACTGACCGCACTCGGCATCACCGCGATCGAGCTCATGCCGCTGGCCCAACCGGCCGGCACCCGCAACTGGGGCTACGACGGTGTGCTTCTGTTCGCGCCGCAGCACGCGTACGGAACGCCCGACGAGCTGAAGGCCTTCATCGATGCAGCGCACGCTCGCGGCTTATGCGTGCTGCTCGACGTCGTCTACAACCACTTCGGGCCCGAGGGGAACTACCTGCACGCCTACGCCGAGACGTTTTTTACCGATCGGCACCAGACGCCGTGGGGAGCGGGGATCAACCTCGACGGTGCGGGCAGTGCGAACGTTCGCGAGTTCTTCGTGCAGAATGCCTGCTATTGGCTGGACGAATACCGCTTCGACGGACTGCGGCTGGACGCGGTCCACGAGATCGCCGACGATTCGTCGCGGCCGTTTCTGTCCGAGCTCGCCGAGCGCGTGCGCGCCGCCGTCGAACCCGGGCGTGCGGTGCACCTGGTGCTCGAAAACGACGACAACGATCCCGCCCTGCTCGAAAGCTACGACGCGCAGTGGAACGACGACGTCCACCACGCGCTGCACGTGCTGCTGACCGGCGAACGCGACAGCTACTACCGGGACTACGTCGCCCAACCCGCGCGGCTCCTCGCGCGCGCGCTTGCCGAAGGGTTCGCCTACCAGGGCGAACCGTCGCGCCATCGCGGCGGCGTCCCGCGCGGCACGCCCAGCGGCGATCGTCCGGCCACCGCCTTTGTGGATTTTCTGCAGAACCACGATCAGATCGGCAACCGCGCGTTCGGCGAACGGATCGCATCGCTCGCGCCGGACGATGCGGTGCGCGCGGGATCAGCCGTGATCCTGCTCGCTCCGGCGATCCCCTTGCTGTTCATGGGCGAAGAGTGGTCCGCGACGACCCCTTTCCTCTTCTTCTCCGATTTCGGCCCCGATCTGGGAGCTGCGGTGACCGAGGGCCGGCGACGCGAGTTCGCCGCCTGGCCGGCCTTCAGCGACCCGGCGGTCCGCACGCGCATCCCCGACCCGCAGGATCCGGCGACGATGCGCGCATCGACGCTCGACTGGGACGAGCGTGCGATTCCTCGCTTGGCCTCGAGGCTGGACTTTCACCGTGCGCTGCTGCAGACGCGCAGCGCAGCGATCGTGCCGCACCTCGCAGCGGGCGCGCACGGCGACGGCTTCACCTTGCTCGCGCAGACGGCGTTCGTCGTGCGCTGGCGCTTCGGTGACGGTGCACGGCTGGCGCTGGTGGCGAACCTCGGCGAAGAGGGCGTGACCGCAACCTACCGGGTCGAAGGCCGGCCGCTCTTCGCACACGGCGACGTCGCGGCGGAACTCGAGAACGGCGTCCTGCCGCGCTGGAGTGCCGGCTGGTTTCTCGCCTCGTGACGCCGCGCGCTACCTACCGGCTGCAATTCCAGGCCGGATTCGGGTTCGCCGCCGCGACCGCGCTGGTGCCGTATCTCGCCCGGCTCGGGATCTCCCACATCTACGCCTCGCCCTACTTGCGAGCGCGCGCCGGCTCGGAGCACGGGTACGACATCGTTGACCACAGCGCGCTCAACCCCGAACTGGGTAGCGCCGCCGACTACGAGGCCTTCGTCGCCGCGTTGCGCGCGAACGGGATGGGGCACATCCTCGACTTCGTCCCCAATCACATGGGCGTGGGCGGCTGCGACAACGCATGGTGGCTCGACCTGCTCGCCTGGGGCGAAGAGTCGCACTACGCCGACTATTTCGACGTGGACTGGGAACCGCTGCGCGAGCAGCTGCGCGGCAAGGTCTTACTGCCGTTCCTCGGCCAGCAGTACGGCGACGTCCTCGATGCCGGCGAGCTGCGCTGGGACTATGCCGCCGGTGCCTTTTCGCTACGCTACTTCGAGCACTGCTTTCCGCTCGCGCCGCCGTCGTACGCGCTGATCCTCGACGGTGCCGAACCCGCGTCGCTTGGTTCGTTCGGAGCATTGTTCGCGTCGCTCGCCGGGATGAGCAGCCATCTCGAGCGGCGTGACGCCGCCGCGGCGCTGCAGCGGCTGGTCGCCCAGACGCAAGATGCCGCCGCAGCCGCGCTCGCCGCACGGCTCGACGGCGAACGCGCGACCGGCGCCGGTCAAGCCTTGATCGAACGCGTCGTCGAGGTCCAGCATTGGCGCCCGACGTCCTGGAAAGTCGCCGCCGAAGAGATCAACTACCGGCGCTTCTTCGACATCAACGGGTTAGCGGGGCTGCGAATGGAACACGCCGCGGTCTTTGCCGACGCGCACCAGTTCACGTTTTCGCTGCTGGAGCGCGGAGCGGTCGACGGACTGCGCCTCGATCACGTCGATGGGCTCTACGATCCGCTCGGCTACTGCGATCTGCTGCGTTCGCGCGGCGAGCTGCTCGGCACGCCCTTCTATCTCGTGGTGGAAAAGATCCTCGCCGCACACGAAGCGCTGCGGACGCGCTGGCACGTCGACGGCACAACCGGCTACGAATTCCTCAACGCCGTCACGGGAATCGCGATCGATGCCGGCGCAGAGCGAGCGTTCGACGAGCTGTACCGCGATTTCACCGGCGACACTTCGCGCTTCGACGAGGTTGCCTACGCGGCGAAGCGGCTCGTGCTCACGACCGCGCTGGCGGCCGAGCTCAACGTGCTGGCGCGGCGGCTCGACCGGATCGCGCAAAGCGATCCGCACACGCGCGACTTCACGCTGGGTGCGCTCACGCGCGCGCTCGCGAACACGATCGCCGCGTTCCCGGTCTATCGCACCTACGTCCGCGGCGACGGCGTCGACGACGAGGACCGGCGCTATATCGACTGGGCGATCGGCGCGGCACGAGCGCGCGACCTGACCAGCGAAGGTTCCGCCTACCTGTTCCTGCGGCGCGTCCTGCTCGCCGAGGCCGGTGACGACAAACGGCGGACGCGCTACGTCGAATTCGCGATGCACTTTCAGCAGCTCACCTCACCGGTCGCGGCCAAAGGGGTCGAGGACACGGCGTTCTACCGTTCGGTGCGTCTGTTGGCGCTCAACGAAGTCGGCAGCGACCCGCGACGGTTCGGCACCTCGGTCGCCGAATTGCACGAGCAGAACGCACAACGCGCCGCGCTGCGCCCGCGTGCAATGCTGGCGACCTCGACGCACGACGCGAAGCGCGGTGAAGACGTTCGCGCGCGGCTCGCCGTGCTGTCCGAGATGCCGGCCGAGTGGCGGCGTGCGATCGGGCGCTGGTCGCGACTCAACGCCGGGCATATGAGGACGGGCGACGCGGCGCGGACGCCCAGCGCGCTCGGCGAGTACGTCTTCTATCAAACCGCGGTCGGCGCGTGGCCGGCGGAGCTGCTGGGCGGGGCGCTCGCGGCGGACGCGCTGCGGCCGTTCGCCGAGCGCGTCGCCGCCTATCTGCTCAAGGCGGCGCGCGAGGCGAAGCTGCGCACGAGCTGGGCCAGTCCGGACGAAGCGTACGAAACCGCGCTCGAGCGTTTCGTCCGGCGCGCGCTGGATCCGGCGCTCTCCGCCCGCTTTCTGGAGGCGCTACGCGATTTCGTGCGCGCGCTCGCCCCGCCGGCGCTGGCCAACGGGCTCGCGCAGACCGTCTTGCGGGCGACGGCGCCCGGCGTTCCCGACACCTTTCAAGGCACGGAGCTCTGGGATCTGAGCCTGGTCGATCCCGATAACCGCCGGCCGGTCGACTTCGCCGCCCGCGACGCGGCGCTGCAGGGTTTCGACGCTGTCCTCACTGCGGGGACGACGCGCGAGCAACTCGCGACGGAACTGCTCGCCGGGTGGAGCGACGGACGGATCAAGCTCTACGTGCTCGCGACGCTGCTGCGTCGGCGCGCCGAACGCGGGTGGCCCGCGAACGCCTATCAGCCGCTCGAGGCGGACGGCGCGCGCGCCGATCACGCCGTCGCCTACGCGCGCGGCGAGACGGTCGTCGTCGTCCCGCGGCTGCCGCGAACGCTCGCCGGGTCCAACCTCCCGCTCGGCGCCGTCTGGCAAGCAACGTCCGTGGTCCTTCCGCAGCGCTCGGCAGCGCGGTATCGCGACCTGCTCACGGGCCGCGACCTCACCGTCGCCGTGCGCGAAGGACGACGCGTCCTGCCGCTCGCCGACGCGCTGGCGGTTCTTCCCGTCGCCGTGCTGGAGCCGGTCTAACCCCAAAGCCGGGGAGCCCGGTCCGCCCCAGCGAACCGCCCAAGCGAAACGCCGCCGCTCCGGAGCGGGTCCTCAAATACGGCCCTCTTCCTCGGTTAAGGAGAATCTGTCTCAGTCATGGCATCGCATTCCGTCGACGCGCTCGTCATCGGCGCCGGCCCGGGCGGCTATCACGCCGCCATCCGGCTCGGCCAACTCGGTAAGAACGTCGTGTGTTTCGACCGCGACGAGGTCGGCGGTGTCTGCCTGAACTGGGGCTGCATCCCGACCAAGGCGCTGCTGCACGTCGGCGAGATCACGCGGCACATCAATAGCGCCGCCGAGATCGGCATCACGGTCCCGCAAGCCGTGATCGACCGGGCCGGCGTGGCCGGCTTCAAGGACAAGGTCGTCAAGGCGAACGTCGGCGGCGTCAACCAGCTCTTCAAAGCGAACGGTGTCACCTTCGCCTACGGCGATGCCTCGTTCAGCAGCAAGAACACCGTCTCGCTGAAGAAAAAGGACGGCTCGACCGACGAGTACACCGCGCCGGCGATCGTCATCGCAACCGGCTCGGCGCCGGTCGACGTGAAGGCGTGGCCGCGCGACGGCGATACGATCATCAATTCCGACGACGCCGTGCAGGTGAAGCGCATCCCGAAGAATTTGCTGGTCGTCGGGGGCGGCGTAATCGGGCTCGAGTTCGCGACGGTGTACACGCGGCTGGGCGCCAAGGTGCTCGTCGTCGAGGCATTGTCGCAGATTCTCACCGGAACCGACAACGAGATCTCCAAGACGCTCGGCCGCATCCTCAAGAAGCAGGGCGTAGAGATCGCGCTCGACACCAAGGTGACGGCGCTCGAGAAGACGGGCGACCAGGCCGTCAAGGCGACGTTCAACGGCGCGTACACGAGCAACAAAGACGAAACGCGCGAGTTCGACATGGTGCTGGTGGCGGTCGGACGGCGGCCGGTCACCGACACGCTCAACCTCGCCGCGGCGGGTCTCGCGACCAACGACAAAGGCTTCATCGACGTCGATGCGCAGCGCCGCACCTCGGTTGACGGCATCTTCGCCATCGGCGACGTCACCGGCGCACCGCTGCTCGCGCACAAGGCGATGAAGGAAGGGGTCGTGGCGGCTGAGGTGATCGCCGGCGATCGCGCCAGCGCGTTCGATCCGGTCGCGATCCCGAACTGCGTCTACACCGATCCGGAGGTCGCAACGGTTGGGCTCTCCGAGGAAGAGGCGAAGGCGGCGGGTTACGAGGTGCGCATCGGTAAGTTTCCGCTGATCGCATCGGGCCGGGCGCGCACGATGAACGAGTCGGACGGGCTGATCAAACTGGTGGGCGACGCCAAGAGCGATGCGCTGCTCGGCATGCATATCGTGGCCCCGCAGGCGGAGTCGCTGATCGGCGAAGGCGTCATCGCGCTCGAGATGGGCGCGACCATCGAGGACATCGGGCTCTCGATCCATCCGCATCCGACCCTGACCGAGTCGATCATGGATGCGGCCGAAGCGATGCACGGCAAAGCGATCCACATCGTCAACCCTAAACCAGCCAAAACGCCGGCCGCCGTCTAGGGATGCTCTGAAGAAGTCGCGTCCCTAGCGCGCGAGGAACGCCGCGAGTTTCGCGTCGACGAGCGCGGCGCGGTAGTCTTCTACCTGGTCGAACCACCACAGCCCGCCCGCGAGCCGGTAAGCATAGAGCCCGAGCCCGCGCGCGATCGCGCGCGGGAAGATATCGCGGCCGAGGTCGGACGGTCCTCGGCGCGGCACCTCGGCGAGGATCGCCGGCTCGGCGATCACCACGCCGGCGTTGATCCAGTGCGATGCCGTCTCGCCGGGCGCGGGTTTCTCGACGAAGCGCACGATGCGCGCGTCCTCGCCGAACTCGGCGACGCCGCTCTGAGAGACATCCTCGCGCTGCCACACGGCGATGGTGGCGGCGCCGCCGAACGCACGATGCGCGTCGGTCATCGCGCGCAGGTCGAGTTCGACGAGATTGTCGCCGAACACGACCGCAAACGTTTCGCCGCCGAAGTCTTCGGCCAGCGGCACCAGCGCGCCGGCCGTACCGCGCAATTCGGGTTCCTCGCTGTAGCGCACCCGCACGCCCCAGCGTGAGCCGTCGCCGACGTAGTCACGGACCACGCTGCCGAACGCGTGCAGGTTGACGACGATGTCATCGAAGCCGCCGGCGGCGAGCATGGCGAGGTTGTAGCCGAGGATCGGCTCGGCGCCGACCCGCAGCATCGGCTTCGGTATGGCGTCCGTGTAAGGTTTCAGCCGGGTGCCCTCCCCGGCGGCAAGAAGCAGCGCCCGCATCCCGAACCGATTAGCGTCGTGCTCGAAACCGACACCTGCTACAGCGCGCGGCATCTTGCCGAAGCCGCCGAAGTCATGCGCAATCTGGACGTGGATGCGATCGAAGCGGTCGTGGCGCGGCTGGCCGCCGTGCGCGCGGCCGGCGGCCGCCTGTTCGTCCTCGGAGTCGGCGGAAGTGCGGCCAACGCGTCGCATGCCGTCAACGACTTTCGCAAGATCTGCGGATTCGAAGCCTACGCTCCCACCGACAACGTCGCCGAACTGACCGCGCGCACGAACGACGACGGCTGGGCGTCGGTCTTCGAAGCCTGGCTCGAGACCAGCCGCTTGCGCGCGGAGGATGCCCTGCTCGTCTTCTCCGTCGGCGGCGGCGATCTCGAACGGAACGTCTCGCCGAACCTGGTGCGCGCGCTGCAGTATGCGAAACGCGTGGGCGCGACGATCACCGGCGTGGTGGGACGCGACGGCGGATACACCGCCAAGGTCGCCGACGCGTGCGTCGTCATTCCGACCGTGAGTACCGTCAACACCACGCCCCACGCGGAAGCTTTTCAGGCCGTCGTGTGGCATCTCTTCGTATCGCATCCGGCGCTCAAGACGTCGGAGACGAAGTGGGAAACCGTGCGCTGACGCGCGCGGTCTTTCTCGATCGGGACGGCGTTGTGAACGAGGCGGTCGTGCGCGACGGCAAACCGCATCCGCCGGCTCTCTCGGAGTTGCGGCTGGTTCCGAACGCTGCACCGTCGCTGACGTCGCTGCGCGCGGCGGGGTACGCGCTGCTCGTCGTCACGAACCAGCCCGACATCGCGCGCGGCACCCGCACGCAGACCGAGATCGATGCCATCCACGCGCGCCTGGCAGATGAGCTCCCGATCGACGGCTTCTACGTCTGCCCGCACGACGACGGCGATCGCTGCTCGTGCCGCAAGCCGCTCCCCGGCTTGATCGAACGCGCGGTCCGCGAACGCGCCATCGACCCGGCGGCGTCGTTCATCGTCGGCGACCGTTGGAAAGATATTGCTGCCGGCCGCACGGTGGGCCTCACGACGATCTTCATCGATCGCGGCTACGCGGAGCGCGCTCCGGATCCGCCCGCCGACGTGACGCTGACCAGTTTGGAAGGAGCGGCCGCATGGATTCTGAATCGGCATCCCGCATGAACGTCGGAGGGCGCGCGCCGGCTCCGGATCTGACTCGGCTCACGACGAAGATCTTCGCCGACGGCGCCGACCTCGACGGGATCCGCGCCTTGGCCGCCGATCCGCGCATCGCCGGGTTCACGACCAATCCGACGCTGATGCGCAAAGCCGGTATCCGCGACTACGCGGCGTTCGCCGCGGCAGCGCTCGAGATCGTCGCGGGACGGCCGATCTCGTTCGAAGTCTTCGCCGATGACGAGCGCGAGATGGAGCGCCAGGCGCGCGTCATCGCAGGCTGGAGCGACACGATCTACGTCAAGATCCCGGTGACGAACACGGCCGGCATCTCCACCGCGAGCCTGGTGCACCGGCTCTCCGCCGAAGGCGTGCGGCTCAACGTGACCGCGCTGATGGTTCCCGAACAGGTGCGTGAGGTCGCACGCGCGCTCGGCGACGGCGCGCCCGCTTACATCAGCGTGTTCGCCGGGCGCGTTGCGGACACCGGACGCGATCCGCTGCCGATCCTGCGTGAATCGCTCGCGATCATGGCCTCGCAGCCGCAACTGGAATTGATCTGGGCGAGCCCGCGCGAACTCCTCAACGTCTTTCAAGCCGACGACATCGGCTGCCACATCATCACCGTCACGAACGACATTTTGGCAAAACTCGCGCTGGTCGGGAAAGATCTCTTGGAGTATTCCCTCGATACCGTGAAGATGTTCCACCGTGACGCGAGCGAATCGAGGTTCGCGGTCTAACGGCGCTCTAGGCGCGCGAGCCGTAGGCTACCGGCAGGCCGCTGCGCACGGAGGCGTAGAGGGCCGCCAGCGTCTCCATCGCCACGAGTCCGTCGTCGGCATCGCCGAGGTACGCGCGCCCTTCGCCGATCCCGGCCACGAAGTCGGCCCACTCGTCGCGCCACGACGTATCCGGTCCATCGAACGCCAGCCGTTCGGTCGCCGGGGCGCCGCCTTCGAGTGCACGCCGTGCGATTGTCAGCGTCTCCTGACCGTAGCTGCCGCCGAGCCCCTCGACGACGAGCGAGCCGGCCGTGCCGAAGACTTCGAAGGAAAACAAATTCTTCCACTGCGTCCAGCTGGTGTGAAACGCCGCCACGACGCCGCCAGCGTAGCGCAGTACGGCGAATGCATTGTCCTCGAGCTCGCCGAGCGGCCAGACCGCGGTTTGCGTCACCGCGTACACGTCACGCGGCACCCCGACGAACCAGTGCAGCAGGTCGACGACGTGGACGCCCTGATCGGTGAGCTCGCCGCCGCCGGCGAGTTCGGCGTTGCCGCGCCACTCACGTTCGTATCCCGGGCGCCCGCCGTGACCGTAGCGGACGCGCGCATTGATCGGGGTGCCGATCGTGCCGCTCGACAGTTCGCGGTGCGCGCGCGCGATAGCAGGATGGTAGCGATGGTTGAATCCGACCTTGACCTGCCGCTCCGCTGCTTGGGCCGCCGCGCGAATCGCCCGCGCCTCGTCGAGATTGCGCCCCATCGGCTTTTCGACCAGCACGCGCTTGCCGGCGTTCAAAGCGGCGATCGCGATTTCGGCGAGCAGCCCGTTCGGCGTGGCGACGCACACGATGTCGACATCGGGCGACGCGACCAGCTCTTGCCAGTCGCGGGCAACGCGCGCGCCGACCGCGCCGGCGACACCGGCTGCGCGGCCGGCATCAGCATCGGCAACGGCGATGCAGCGCGATGCCGGATGGCGCGCGGCCTCGGCGGCACGACGGGTGCCGATCAGGCCGCAGCCGACCACGCCGGCGCCCAGCGTCGTCACGCCGGCTCGCACCCAAGGGGCGCACGTGAAGGACGCCGATTCGTACAGAAACCGTTAAGCGCGCTGGGCATAGTGTCATGTCTTCGCTTGCGGCGCGTCGTTCCGCTTCCTGCGCAGGTCCAAAAGACGGCCGGCGACGAATCGCCGATAGTCGTCCGAGCGCGCATCGTTGGGAGCCGTCTGTGATCGTCACGAGAACTCCGTTCCGTATCACCCTTGGGGGTGGTGGGACCGATCTGCCGGCGTTTTACGAAAAACACGGCGGTTATATCGTCGCGCTCGGAATCGACAAATACATGTACGTCGCGCTCAACGTGCCGTACGCGGACCGCAAGGTTCGGCTCCACTACACGCGCAGCGAGACCGTCGATCACGTCGGCCAGCTCGAGCACGAACTGGCGCGCGAGGCGCTGCGCCGGCACGAAATCTACGACGGCGTCGAGATCGCCTCGCTGGCCGATCTGCCCGCCGGAACCGGCTTGGGTTCATCGAGCGCATATCTGGTCGGCCTCCTCAACGCCATCCGCGCGTATCGCGGGTGCCCGGTGAGCTTCGAAGAACTGGCCGCCGAGGCGTGTTCGATCGAACTGGAGACCCTGGCCAAGCCGATCGGCAAACAAGATCAATACATGGCCGCGGCCAGCGGACTGACCGAGCTGCGCATCGCGCCGACCGGCGAGGTGGCGGTGGAGCGCATCGGCTTGCCGGGGTACGCGGTGAGCGACCTGATCTCCAAGACCCACCTCTATTATACGAACGTGCAGCGCACGACGACGCAGATTTTGGGAGAGCAAAGCGACGCGCTGCGGCGCGGCCCGGGTGCCGTCGAGGATGCACTGGTCGAGATTCTGGAGATCGGAAAGAGCATCGGTACGGCGATGCGCGCGCACGACTTCGACGAGTTCGGGCGGCTGATGCACGCCCACTGGCTGGCCAAGAAACGGCTCTCCGGCAAGGTGACGATTCCGCAGGTCGAGGAGCTGTACGATCGCGTTCGCGACGAGTTCGGGGTCCTGGGCGGCAAGGTCGCCGGCGCCGGCGGCGGCGGGTTTCTGATGCTCTATTGTCCGCAGGACGGCGCGGCGCTGACCGAGTTCATGGCCGGACACGGCATGGAACGCCTGACCTATGGCGGCGAGTTCGAGGGCAGCAAGGTCGTCATCAACCTGATGGCGTCGCGCTCGATGAACTTCCACTCTTCGGCTCCGCCGGATATCGCGGCGACGCCGGTCCGCGAAGTCTTTGCTTAGAACCATCGCCGCCGACCCCGTCGTCCGGCGACAGTTTGCCCGCTACCTCATCATCGGAGCAACGGTCTTCTGCGTCGACGTGAGCACCTTTGCGCTCTGTATCTCGCACCGGATGCTGCTGCCGCTCGCCTCGACGACCGCCTACTTCACCGGCACCACGACGCACTTTCTGCTGAACCGCTACGCAAACTTCCGGCGCTTCGACCGCGCGATCCACGATCAGGCGCGCACGTTCGCGATCATCATCGGCGTGCAATGGCTGCTCACGCTGGCCATCATCAGCACGCTGGTCGGCTTCGGCGTCATTCCGATCGCCGCACGCGTCGCCGCGATCGCCCTCAATCTGCCCTTGGGCTTCCTCGCGAACCGCTACCTCACGTTCGGCATCGGCATCCTCCCCCGGGTCATGGGACTGCGGAAAGCGGCCAAGTGAGCGCGCCGGCTCCGGCCACGGATTACGATCTGAGCATCGTCATTCCGGCCTATCGCGAGGCGGCGAGGATCGAGGCCGACATCGAAGCGGCGTTCGAATTCCTCGCCGGCGAACGCCTGAGCGGCGAAGTCATCGTCGTTGACGACGGCTCCTCCGACGATACCGCCGCCGTCGCGCGCCGCGCGCTGGATCGCTACCCCGGCCTGCGCGTGTTGAGCTATACGCCGAACCGCGGCAAGGGATATGCGCTGCGCTACGGTATCGCGCGGGCTAAAGGGCGCAACATCCTCTTCGCCGATGCCGGTCTGTGCGTGCCCTATCGCATCGCCAAGATCGCGCTGGCGATGCTCGACATGCGAATGTGCGACGTGGCACACGGCTCTCGGCGAATGCGCGGCAGCGTCAAACGCTCGCAGCCGCTGTACCGCCAGATCGGATCGCGGATCTTCGGCATCATCGTGCACGCCGTCATGGGCATTCCGCTCTACATCTCCGATACGCAGTGCGGTTTCAAAGCCTACCGGCGGGACGTCGCGCACCGGCTCTACGGGGCTGCCTTTACCGACGGCTTCATGTTCGATACCGAGATCATTCTGCGTGCGCTGGCCGCGCAGTACACGATCCTCGAGTTCCCGGTCGTGTGGGAAAACGACGCCGATACGCGCTTCAACCCCCGCACCGGCTCGATGCGTCTGCTGCGCGAATTGCTGGTGATTCGCCAGGGGCTGCGGGCCAGCGCCGAGCCCAAGCCCGAACTGCCCGTCGTCGAGCGCGAAGCATGAAGATCGCGGTAACGGGCGTCGCGGGGTTCATCGGCAGCAACCTCGCAGACCGCCTCATCACCGAGGGCCACACGGTGATCGGGCTCGACAACCTGGCCTACGGACCGCGGGAACAGGTTCCGGCAGGGGTCGATTTCCGCCCGGTCGACATCCGCGATCCCGGTCTGGTCGCCCACTTCGCCGGCTGCGATGCGATCTTTCATCTGGCGGCCAAGAACTGCATCGCGGACTGTCAGGACGATCCGCTCGAGACGGCCGACATCAACGTTACCGGTACGGTCAACGTGCTGAGCAGCGCGCGCGACGCCGGTGTCGTGCGGTTGATCTACGCGGAGTCCTCGGCAGTCTACGAAGGCTCGACCATGCTCCCGACGCCCGAGACCGAGATGGCGCCGCAGAGCTTCTACGCGGTGAGCAAACAGGCGAGCGGGGCCTTCGCGGATGCCTTCGCGCGCTTTGAGGGCCTGCACCTGACCGCGCTGCGATACTTCGGCGTCTACGGTCCGCGCCAGGATTACCGGCGCACGATTCCGCCGGTGATGAGCGCGTTCATCCTGGCGCTGCTGCGCGGCGAACGGCCGACGATCTACGGCTCCGGCGAAAAGCGCCGCGACTTCATCTACGTCGACGACGTCAACGACTTCCACCTGCAGTGTTTGGGAGACCCGCGAACGATCGGGGAAACCTTCAACCTCGGCTACGGCGTGACGTACTCGGTGAACGAGATATTCGCCCACATCGCGAAGCTGCTGGACTCATCGCTGCAGCCGGCGTATCAGCCCGATCTGCGCGGTGAAGCGCAGACGACCCACGCGGACATCCACAAAGCGCGCGCCCTCGGTTGGCGGCCGCGGGTCGACCTCGACGAAGGCCTGGCGCGTTCGATCCGTTTCATCCGCGAGCACGTCATTGCCAATCCAGACCCCGTTCGCGAGGCAGGACGCGGCGCAGGGTGAAGAGTTCGCTCTCGCGCAGTGCGTCGAGCCGCCCCGGCCAGGTACGGTAGTCGTCATACGGCGCGGCAACGAATTTTCCGGTGATGCCGCGGGCGGCGTCGGAAACGAGAAACGCGGCGGCCTCGGCGCCGACGTCGGCGGAGACGCCGCCGCTCGCCAGCGCGGCTTTGGTCGTCTCCAGAAAGCTGCCGGCGGCGGACGCTCCGGCGGCGAGCGTCTCTTCGTGCAGCCGCGTTGCGACGAACCCCGGCGCTACGCAGTTGACTTCGATCAGCGGCGCGAGCTCACGGGCGATCGTCTCGGCAAAGCGGACGACGGCGACCTTACTGCTCGCATAGGCGGTGTAGAACGGGAATGGCGTGGAGGCGCCGCCGCCGGAGAAGAACACCATCCGGCCGCCCCCCGTCGCCTGCATCGACTGCGCGGCTGCGCGCGCGACGAGGAAGGTGCCGAAGAGGTTCACCCTGAGTGCATCCCACCAGGCCGCCGGCTCGACGTCGGTGATCGCTCCAATCGGTCCGTACACGCCGGCCGCGTGAATGACCGCGTCGCAGCGTGCAAAGCGTTCCGCGAAGGCCGCGAACATCGCAGCCACCTGATCTTCGCGGCCGACGTCGGCTGCGGCCATCGCAACACGGCGCCCCGGGAACGCGGCGGTCAGCTCCGCGTGCGCGCCGTCGAGGGCCTCGGCGCCGCGCGCGACGATCATCACGTCGGCGCCGGACGCGAGACAACTGCGTGCCGATGCGAGTCCGATTCCCATGCTGCCGCCGGTAATCACGATCGACTTTTCGCGCAGGTCGGTGGCGTTCGAGCGCATCGAAATCACCTTCGACGGCGGCGCGCGATGCACTCCCGCAGGACTTCGTGCAGCGGCTGGACGAGAACGGAATCGTGCGCATCGTGGTGAGCGGCCTTTGGCACCTGGGTTGCGTGACCGCAGCCTGCGCCGCGGAACACTTTGATGTCGTCGGACACGATCCGGATCCGGCGACGATCGCGCAGCTCGCGAACGGGATGCCGCCGATTTCCGAACCCGGGCTCACTCAGCTGATCGAAACGGGCCTTCGCACCGGCCGGCTTCGTTTCTCGGCTGATGCTGCCGTCGCTGCCGATGCCGACGTCATCTGGATCACCTACGACACGGCGGTCGACGAACGCGACCACGCCGATGTCGAGCCGGTATTTCGCCGGATCACCGAGCTGCTCACGTACGCGAAGCCCGGTACGCTGATCGTCGTCTCGTCGCAGGTTCCGGTCGGGTTCACCGAGCGTCTCGAACGGTACGCGCGCGAAACCGGCGCCGACGTCGCGTTCGCGTACCTGCCCGAAAATCTGCGGCTCGGCCAGGCGCTCGAGGTGTTTCGGGAACCGGACCGGATCGTCGCCGGCGTGCGCACCGAGGCCGGCAAGACGCGGATCACGGCGCTGGTGCGGCCCTTCACGGGCAACGTCCTTTGGATGACGCCGGAATCGGCGGAGATGACGAAGCACGCGCTCAACGGTTTTCTGGCCACGTCGATCACGTTCATCAACGAGGTTGCGGGGATCTGCGAGCGCGTCGGCGCCGATGTGAAGGACGTGGAACGCGGGCTCAAGAGCGACGAACGGATCGGCCAGCGGGCCTATCTGACGGCCGGCGGCGGTTTCGCCGGTGGAACCCTTGCGCGCGATGTTCGCGCGCTGATCGCGGTTGCCGAGCAAACGCATGCGGCCCACAACGTGCTCAGCGGCGTGATGACGACGAACCACGCGCAGCAGGAGTGGACCGAACGCGTGCTGCGCGAGGAACTCTCGGAACTCAGCGGGGCGCGCATCGCGATTCTCGGTCTGACCTACAAGCCCGGAACCGATACGCTGCGCCGTTCGACGGCGGTCGAACTTGCGCAGCGGCTGGGCAAAGCGGGTGCCGACGTTCGGGCCTACGACCCGGCCGTTTCCGAGCTGCCCCGCGATCATGCCGGCGGGCTGCACCTGGCGCCCTCGGTCGACGGCGCGCTGCGTGATGCGGACGCGGTCGTGATCGGAACGCCGTGGCCCGTGTTCGCGCTGCTGCGGCCGAAGAATTTCAGCGTGATGCGGCGCCGCGTGATCGTCGATCCGACCCGTTTTCTCGAGGCGCAGCTGCGCGGCATTCGCAACGTGCGCTACCGTGGCGTCGGCCTTCCGCAGGTCGCGCCGGCCGGCGCGCGAGACGGGAGCTAGGCGTGCGGCGCGGCGACTATCGCTGGCCGAAACGGCCGGTCGCCTTGAGCGAAGCCCAAGAGCAGGCGCGCGAGGCGTTCATGCTGGCGTGGCACGAGGTTCTGCCGCGGCGCTATGCGTTCGTCGAGCGCTTCAACCACGGCTACGTTGCCGACCTGGGCGTCGAACCGGGAACCCGCACGCTCGAAATCGGCGCCGGCATCGGAGGTCACCTGCCGTTCGAAGACCTCGCGCAGCAAGATTATCACGTGCTCGAATATCGCGCGGAGTTCTGCAAGCGGCTCGAAGCGCTGCTGCCCGCCGACCGCATCCATTGCGGGAACATCGAGGAACGGCAGCCCTTTGCGGACGGATCGTTCGATCGCGTCGTCGCGATCCACGTCCTCGAGCATCTCCGCGACCTGCCGCGCGCGATCGCCGAGATTGCGCGGCTGCTGCGGCCGAACGGGATCTTCGATGTCGTTCTGCCGACCGAAGGCGGTTTCGCGTACGAGGTGGCGCGCAAGATTTCGGCCGAAAGCCTCTTCCGCCGGCGGTTCGGACTCGACTACACGCCGATCATCCGGAACGAGCATGTGAATACGTTCGACGAAGTCCGCTCGCTGCTCGACGCCGATTTCACGATCGAGGCGTCGCGCTACTATCCCGGCCTGCTGCCCGGAGCGGAATTGAACGTCTGCGCGGGGTTTCGCCTGCGCCGTACCTGACGCGGCGCCAGGCGGCGGAAACCCGCGACCCCTGCCGGCGGGTTGTAACGACGTATGCTACCGCGCGTCCGGCTGCTCGATCTGGGGCGCCGCCCGTACGTTGAGGTTCTCGCGCTCCAGCGCGCGCTTCACGATGCCGTCGCGGACGGACGCGCCGCCGACACGTGGCTGGTCGTCGAGCACGAACCGGTCGTGACGCTGGGTCGCAACGCGAACGAGCGCAACCTGCTCGTCTCGCGCGCGCTGCTCGCCGCGCGAGGAATCGACGTCGTCGCCGTCGAGCGCGGCGGCGACGTGACCTACCACGGCCCCGGCCAGCTGGTCGTCTATCCGATCCGCCGCCTGCCGCGTTTCCGCGAGATCGTCCCCCTCGTCGATGCGATCGAGAACAGCGTGATCGACGCCTTGCGGCGGTTCGGTATCGAAGCGCGCCGGCGCGCCGAACACCGCGGCGTTTACGTCGGGCGCGACGCGATCTGTGCGGTCGGCCTGGCGGTGAAGCGCATGGTTTCGCTGCACGGGCTCGCCCTCAACGTCGATACCGATCTCGCATACGACCGCTTGATCACGCCGTGCGGAACACCCCAATTCGGGATCACCTCGATCGCCGCGCAGCTGGGGCGAGCCGTCGCGCCGGCCGAGGTGCGTGACGTGCTGCTCGACTGTCTCGAAGGCGCGTTCTCACTGGAGTTCGCGCGCGAAGCGATCGCGCCGGGGGCGCCGCTGCCGTTTCCGCCGAATCCGCTCTCTCAACCCGCATGAAGACGATCGATCTGATCGGCGAACCGCCCAAACGGAAACCGCCGTGGCTCAAAGTCCGACTCCCCTCCGGCGACGCCTACGAACATCTCCTGGGCGGGGTGCGCCGGCTCGATCTGCATACGGTGTGCCAAGAGGCGATGTGTCCGAACATCGGCGAGTGCTGGGGTGCGGGCACCGCGACGATCATGATCCTCGGCGACACGTGCACGCGCGGCTGCCACTTCTGCAACGTGAAAACCGGGTCGCCGCGCGGCGAGGTCGACTGGCTCGAACCCAAGCGCGTCGCGGCGGCAGTCGCTGAGATGGGCTGGAAGTATTTGGTGCTGACCGCGGTCGATCGCGACGATCTCGCCGACGGCGGCGCGGCGATCTTCGCGAACACCGTGCGCATGATCCACGCGCAGGTCCCCGAGGCGAAGGTCGAATGCCTGACCGGTGACTTCGCCGGCGATCTCGCCGCGCTCGACATCGTCCTGGAGGCGCGGCCCGAAGTCCTCGCGCACAACTTGGAGACGGTCGAGCGGCTGCAGGCAACGGTGCGCGACCGCCGCGCGAACTACGCGCAATCGCTGAGTATCCTCGCGCACGCGAAGAAGTCCGGCCGCGTCACCTACACCAAGACCTCGCTGATGCTGGGCCTCGGCGAGACGGAAGACGAGATCGCGCAGGCGATGGACGATGCGCGCGCGATCGGCGTCGACATCTTCACGATGGGGCAGTATTTGCAGCCGACGAAGCGCCATCTGCTGGTGCAGGAGTACGTGACGCCGGAGAAGTTCGCGCGTTTAGGCGCCGTCGGCGAAGCCAAAGGCTTCGTCCAGGTCGTCTCCAGCCCACTCTCACGCAGTTCGTATCACGCCGAGCAGGCGTTCGCGTAATCCGGCGGAACCGAGCGTCGTTTCCGAGCAGCCGGACGGGCTGCCGCTGCCGCGGCGCCGCGTCGCGTACATTGCGCTGGCCGTGGCGGTCACGATGGCGGTTCTCGACGGGCTGATCGCCAACACGGCGCTCCCGAGCATCGCACGCGACCTGCACGCGTCGCCGGCGGAGTCGATCTGGGTCGTCAACGGCTTTCAGCTTGCCGTCACCGCATCGCTGCTTCCGTTCGCCGCGCTCGGCGCACTGCGCGGCCCTTCGCGCGTGTACCGCGCCGGCGTCGTTGCCTTCGTCGCCGGCTCGCTGCTGTGCGCCCTCGCGCGGACCCTGCCGCTGCTGATCGCGGCACGCGTCGCGCAGGGCCTGGGCGCGTCGGCCGTCATGGCAATCTCGCCGGCACTGCTGCGCGAGATCTTTCCGCGCGCGCAACTGGGACGCGCGCTCGGACTCAACGCGCTGGTCGTCGGAACCAGCGCCGCGGCCGGGCCGACGCTGGGCGGCCTCGTGCTCGCGGTCGCGCCGTGGCCGTGGCTGTTCGCGATCAACGTGCCGTTCGGGCTGGTCAACATCGCGTTGAACCGCGCGCTCCCCGACGATCGCCCGCAAGGCGGGCGACTCGATATGGTCAGCGTGTTGACCAGCGCGCTGGGCCTCTCGCTGCTGATTTGGGGATTCGACGGCTTCGGCCGTTCGGAGCCGCTGTGGACGGTCGCGCTCCGCATCGCCGCCGGCATGATCGCGACGGCTGTCTTCGTGCGACGGCAGTTCGTGCTGCCGCGGCCGATGATCGCGCTCGACCTCTTTCGCATCCCGACGTTCTCGCTCGCGGCCGCGACATCGTTCGGCACGTTCACCGCGCAGGGTCTCGCCTACGTGGCGCTGCCGTTCTACTTTCAAGAAGCGTTGGGGAAGACGCCGCTCGAGTCAGGTCTGCTGCTCTCGTCGTGGCCGCTCGCAGTCGCGATCGTCGCGCCGATCGCCGGCCGGCTGTCGGACCGCTTCGCGGTCGGCATTCTCGCAACCGGCGGATTGGCCGTGCTCACGCTCGGCCTGGCACTCTATGCCTCGCTGCCGGCACATCCGACCACCACCGAAATCGTGCTGCACGGCATCATTTGCGGACTCGGCTTCGGCTTTTTCCAATCGCCCAACAATCGCGAACTGATCGGGAGCGCGCCGCGCGAAAAAAGCGGCAGCGCGGCCGGGCTGCTCGCCGTGCTGCGCGTCGGCGGCCAGACGCTCGGCACGGCGCTCGTCGCGATCGCCTTCGGCCTCTTCGGCGCCTCGCTCGCCGCCGGCGCAGGCCACGAGGTCGTCGCGCGCTCGGAGCCGATCGTGCTCTGGGCAGCCTGTGCGTTCAGCGCGGCGGCCACCGTCGCGAGCGGCTTGCGCCTTCGGCGCGCGACCCCGGCCGTTGCCCCGTGACCACGAACGGGTAGAATCCGAGTCATGCAGACGACCGTCGAAGAACTTCGCGCGCTTGGCGATGCCGGCGCCACCATCATCAACGTAGGAAGCCGCGCCGGCCGGCGTGAGATCCGCGGTGCGATCCGTTACCGGCCCCACGATCTGCTGGCGGAACACGTCGCGCCGCCGATCCCGCTGGACCGGCCCGTCGTTCTCTACGACGAGAACGGCAAAGGGCGTCAGACCGAAGAGATCGCCCAGAAACTCGCCGCCGAGGGGTTCGACGTGCGCGTTCTCACCGGCGGCTTCGATGCCTGGGAACGTGCCGGCGGCCTCACCCAGGAGGCGTCCTTCGAACAGATCGTCACGCCGACCGCTCCCGCCGAAGTCCAGGAACTCGACCGCCGCATTTAAGGATCCCCCCGAAGAGCCCCGGCCACCCTGCCGACCCCCACTCTTTTTGAACACAACGCAACGCACCGTCGCTGGTGTAACCCCGGTTTCACCATGTCGCGGGGAGCGACGCAGGGTTCTGGCGGGCACTCTGAACCAGCGAAGGCCCGGAGGGCCGAGAGCGCCGTTCAGACGTAGCGGCCCTCGCACACGAAGTGCGAGGGCCGCGGCCCGCCAGAACCCTGCGTCGCTCCCCGCGACTACGACAAACGCCCCCTAAGCGTAAACCCCGCGCAGCTTCAAAGACCGCACGACCCGATCAATCGCCACCATATACGAAGCCGTCCGATACGAGACCCCCCGAGCCCGAGCAAGATCCCGAACCACGCCGAAATTATCGAGCAACTGCTCCCGCAGCCGCGCATTCACCTCAGCCTCTTTCCAAAAGAACCCTTGACGATCCTGAACCCACTCAAAATACGAAACCGTCACCCCCCCGGCATTCGCAACAATGTCCGGAATCACCACGACCCCATTGCGCGCGAACACGTGATCGGCATCGGGAGTCGTCGGCCCGTTCGCTCCTTCGACGATCAGCTTGGCCTGAATCCGCGCGGCGTTGTCGACGTTGAGGACCTTCTCGAGCGCTGCCGGCACGAGCACGTCACACGGGATCTCGAGCATCGCTTGGTTCGACATCTTGTCGCCGCCACGATAGCCGTCGAGCGAGTGATGTTCCTGCGCGTACGCGATCGCGCCGTCGACGTCGATACCGTTGGTGTTGACGTACGCGCCGGTCACATCGGAGATCGCGATCACCGAGCAGCCGGCGTCATGGAACATCTTCGCGGCGACCGAACCGACGTTGCCGAAACCTTGCACGACGACGCGCGCGTCCTTGGGCGCGATCCCGAGTCGCATCATCTCGTCGAGGGCGACGATCGAGACACCGCGTCCGGTCGCCTCGACCCGTCCGCGCGAGCCGCCGATCTCGATCGGCTTCCCGGTCACGACGCCGGGGGTATTCTGGCGCACGTGCATTGAGTACGTGTCCATGATCCAGGCCATGTGCTGGGGTGTCGTGTTGACGTCGGGCGCGGGCACGTCTTTGTCGGGACCGATCACCTCGACCAATTCCGCCGCGTAGCGGCGCGTGATGCGTTCGATCTCGGCCATCGAGAGCGTACGCGGGTCGCAGGTGACGCCGCCCTTCCCGCCGCCGAACGGAAGATCGACGACCGCGCATTTCCACGTCATCCAAAAAGCCAGCGCGGTCACTTCATCGAGGGTGACGCCGGGGTGGAAGCGGATCCCACCCTTCGCCGGTCCCCGCGCGAAGTTGTACTGCACGCGATAGCCGGTGAACACTTCGATCCCGCCGTTGTCGCGCTGAAAGGGGATCGAGAAGATGATCTGCCGCGAGGGATGGGTGAGGATCGCTTTGATCCCCGGATCGAGATTGAGCAGCGCCGCGGCTTCGTTGAAATACGTGATCGCGTCGCCGAACACGCTGACTTCGCGAATGGCGGTCGCGCCCGGTACGGCTGTGGACATTGAGAGAGAGGCCTCCTGAGCCGTCCGGCTCCTTTAGGACATTCTGCGCAAAACCCTGGCTTCCGATGCTCCATTTGGCGAAACGCCAATCTGGCCGCTCGGCAGGCGCTTTCCCCTTTTCGGAGCGGAGCGCTCGCTTCCCAAGGCGAACCCGCCGCGCATGACGCTGCTCGCACAATACTCGGATAATACCAACGCTGCCGCCGGTGCCGGCGCGCTCGCCGCGCTGGCCGCCCTTTGGCTGGTTCTCGCCGTCATCGGCCTGGCGTTCTTCGTCTTGATCATCTATTGCTATTATCGGATCGCGGAACGCGCCGGCTACAACCCGTGGATCTCGCTGCTGGCGCTGATTCCCGGGGCGAGCCTCATCCTGGTGCTCATTTTCGCCTTCAGCGAATGGCCGATCCAGCGCGAACTCGCCGCGCTGAAGGCACAGCTCGCCGGGCATGGGCCGGGTGGCGGCCCGCTCGGGACGACGGCAGCGTATGGCGAGGCGAGTTCGGGATATCTTCCCGGCACGGGCCCTGGTCCGATCACGCCGGCCTAGCCGGCTGCCGCCGGCGCGGGCTACACGTTGAAGCGGAACTCAACGACGTCGCCCTCCTGCATCACGTACTCCTTACCCTCCGAGCGCAGTTTGCCGGCCGAGCGGATCGCGTCGAGCGTGCGGTAGGTGACGTAGTCCGCGTACGAGATGACTTCGGCTCGGATGAAGCCGCGCTCGATGTCGCTGTGAATCTTTCCGGCCGCCTGCGGCGCCTTGGTGCCCTTGTCGATCGTCCACGCGCGCGTCTCTTTCTCGCCGGTGGTGAGGAACGTCATCAGGCCGAGCAGATCGTAGGCCTCGACGATCAGCCGGTCGAGTCCGCCCGACGTGATCCCGTAGTCCGCCCGGAACATCGCGACCTCGTCGTCGCTCATCCCCGCAAACTCCGATTCGATCTTCCCGTTGAACGCGATGGCCCGGCTGTTTTCCGCCTTGGCATGCGCAAAGACGGCGCGAGCCATGGGGCCAGGCTCCGCAATCTGCGCTTCGTCGATGTTGGCGACGTAGAGCATCGGTTTGGCAGTGAGCAGAAACGACTCGCGGGCCAGCTCGGCTTCGAGCGACCCGGCAGGAAAGGCGCGCGCCGGCGTCCCCGCTTCAAGCGCCGCGATCAGCCGGCCGAGTGCGGCGAGCTTGGGCGCTTCTTTGGGATTTACCCGGACCTCGCGCTGCAGCCGATCGTGTTTCTTCTGGAGCGAGGCCAGATCGGCCAGCGACATCTCGATCCCGACGATCTCGATGTCGCGCAGCGCGTCCGGGGCGCCTTCAACGTGCGTGACGTTGTCGTCGCTGAAGCAGCGCACGACCATGGCGATCGCATCCGTTTCCCGGATGTGCGACAAAAACGCATTCCCGAGGCCCTGACCGCTGGAAGCGCCGCGGACCAGACCGGCAATGTCGACGAAGCGCATGCTCGCCGGGACGATCTTCTGTGAGGCGCTGATCTCGGCGAGGACGTCCAGGCGCGGGTCCGGGACCGGAACCTCGCCGACATTGGGCTCGATCGTCGCGAACGGATAGTTCGCCGCGAGCGCCTGCGCCGAGCGCGTCAGCGCATTGAAAATGGTCGACTTGCCGACATTAGGAAGCCCGACGATACCGCACGACAATGCCACGCCGGACGATTCGGTCCGACCGCGCACTATCATGCGTCGCGGCGATGCGACGGAAGTCGCTGCGGGCCTGAAGCGGTCGGAGCACAGCGCCCGCAGGCGCGAGCTCCGCGAAGGATTCGCCGTCAGGCGAATCCACCACCGCGCAGGGTTCGTCGGCGGACGAACCCACTCTGCCAAAGGAAATGACCGCGGAGCCCCCGGAGTATCCTCCGATGCGGCAGATGAAGGTCGACAAACTCGGAATCGATCTCCTCACGCACGACCCGGTCGTGATCCTGAAGGACCTCGAGGGCAAGCGCTACCTTCCGATCCTGATCGGACCGTTCGAAGCGACCGCAATTGCCCTCGCGCTCGAGGGGACCACGGTCCCGCGTCCCCTCTCACACGATCTCATGCGGACGCTGCTGGAATCACTGTCCGCGAAACTCGAGCAAATCGTCATCCACGACATCAAGGATTCGACCTTTTTCGCCAAGCTCGTCGTCCGTTCGAACGGCGAAGTCCAGGAAATCGACGCCCGTCCGTCCGACGGGATCGCGCTGGCATTGCGGATGCAAGCCCCGATCTTCGTCAGCGACAAGATCGCCCTCGAGGAGAGCGCCCCCGACAAAAACGGCGAGCCCGAAGACGAAGGCCGCTTCAAGAAGTTTATCGAGGAGCTACGGCCCTCCGACTTCATGGACTAGGCGGAGATTGGCGGCCTTTCGTCCTACTAACGGCCTCGCAATGGACACGAACGAACGCGCCGAGATCGGCGTTTACGGAGGCTCCGGCTTTTACGCGCTGATCGAGAACCCGCGCGAGGTGTGGGTCGAGACGCCGTACGGGCCCCCCAGCGACCGGATCGCCCTCGGCGACATCGCGGGAAAGAAGGTCGCCTTTCTGCCGCGCCACGGGAAAGATCACCGCTTCCCGCCGCAGGCGATCAACTACCGCGCCAACGCGTGGGCGATGAAAGCGCTCGGCGTGACGCGCATCATCGGCCCGACGGCCTGCGGCTCGCTCCAGCCCCACGTCAAGCCCGGTTCGATGGTCGTCGCCGACCAGATCGTCGATCGCACCAGCGGCCGCAAGGACACCTTCTACGACGGCCCGGTGACGACGCACGTTTCGTTCGCCGACCCCTACTGCAGCCAGCTCCGGCCGCTCGCGGTCGACGCTCTCCGCGGCCTCGACATCGACACGCACGATCACGGCACGATCGTCGTGATCCAAGGTCCGCGCTTTTCGACCCGCGCCGAATCGCGCTGGTTCTCATCGCTCGGCTGGGAGGTTATCAACATGACCAACTATCCCGAGTCGTATCTGGCGCGCGAACTCGAGATGTGCTACGTCAATATCTCGCTGATCACCGACTACGACGTCGGATTGGAAGACGTTCCGGGGATCGAGCCCGTCTCGCATGCGGAAGTGATGAAGGTGTTCGCGAGCAACAACGAACGCGTGAAAAACGCGATCTTCAAGATCGTCGAGGCGATCCCGGCCGAGCGCACCTGCGGCTGCGGCAGCGCGCTCGCCGGCGCGCGCGGCTGAGCGCGGGAACCGCAGCGTGAAGCGGTCGCCGCCGGCAGGCATCGATCTGGGAATCTTTCCGCGCGCCCTGCTGTTGCTGGCGCGCAACCCCTCGATCATCTTGCCGCCGCTGTTGACCTCGATGGTCGGCGTGCTGATGGCGCGCGTGCTTTCGCCGGGCGTCTCCGATCTGGCCGGGCTCACCAGCGGCCTGGGCGGTTTGATCGTGCTGCTGATCCAACTCTTCGGTTTGGGCGCAGCCTGCGTGATCGCCGACGACGCCTGGCGGCACGGTCGCGCCTCTTTCGACGACGGCTGGACGGAAGCGCGGCGGCGCGGCGGCGATATCCTCTTCGCCGCGATCGGCATCTCGTTCATCCTCGCCGTCGCCCAATACGCCGGCCTGCTGATCGGCCCGCTGTCCCTCATCCTGACGGCCGCCGCGGTCTATTTCCTGATCTGGACGATCCCGGCCGCGGCGGTCGGCGGAATCCCGGGCGGGGCGGCGATTCAGGTCTCGATCGACCGCGTTCGCGCGAACCCGCTGCCCGCGGCGCTCATTGCGGTCGTGACCGTCGCGGTCGCGTTTTTCTTGCCGGCCTACGCCACGGTGTGGATCAACGCGCTGGCCTTCCAGTACGTGCCCGGCACACCGCTGATCAGCTCGCTGATCGGCGCGGTGATTCGATCGATCGCGTTCGCCTACGTCGCGCTGATCATCACCAAGACCTACACCGACGCGGCCTTCAGCCGGCGCTGGTAAGCGCTAGCGCGCCGTCGCCGGTGCGAGCGCCATCCGGACCAGATCGGCGACGAGCATCGGGCTGACGTTGCTGTGCGCGATCCGTTCCGCATCGCTGAGCGACGCCAGGAGCCGTGCGAATGCACCTGCGTCACGCGCGGGAAGCGCTGCCAAACGCGCGCGCTGATCCGGTGCCAGCAGCGGCGCGCCGGCGGTGATACCGAGCGCGATCCAATCGCGCGCCAGCGTGCGCACCGTCTCGAGACCGGCTTCGAGCGTGGGGCGCGTCGCCCACCCGGTCGCGTCGGCTTCGCCGCCTTGGGCCGCGGCGAAGAACCACTCGACCGCCGCGTCGCGAATCGCACCTTCGCCCTCATCCAAATACTGCAGCGCACGGCGGGCGCTCCCGCCGGCGATCGACGCGGCACGCGCTGCGTCGCTCGCGTCGATGCCCCGCCGGGTGAGGATGTCGACGATCTCGGCCTCGCTCAACAGACCGAAGGTCACCTCGACCAGCCGCGAGCGAATGGTGGGCAGCACGCGCCCCAGCGCCGACGTCGTCACGATCAGCAGCACGCCGGCGGGCGGCTCCTCGAAGAACTTCAGCAGCGCGTTCGCGGCTTCGCGGGTGAAATCGGCATCGCCAAGGACGAAGACCCGCTTTCCGCCGGCATACGCGTGCAATGACAGCTGGCGAACGAGGTCGCGCGCCGTCGGCTCCTCCGAGTCGCGAAAGCCCCCGCCGCCGTCGCGGTCGCCGATCTTGAGTTGACCCTCGGCATACAGCAGATCGGGATGCGTGCCGGCAACCACGTGCCTGCACCCGGAGCAGTGGCCGCACCAACCCAGCAGCGTCCGCTTCGGCGTGATGCAGAGCAGCGACTGCGCAAGCGCGCGTGCGAAGGTTTTCTTCCCGACGCCCGCCGGGCCGGTGAAAAGGTAGCCGTGCGACAGCGTGTCGGCGGTCAGATGCTCGAACAGCGCCCGCGGACCGGCCGCACCGACGACGTCGAACGTCCCGTCGATCACAGCCGCTCGGTCCGCCGTGCTTCGACGATCGCAGCCGCCTCGCGCACCAGCAGCACGCTCTCTTTGACGCCGTCGAGGGTGACGTAGCGCTGATGAAAGCGCGCCGCCAGCGCCAGATACCCGTCGCGCACGCGGGTATGGAACGCAGCGTCCTCACGTTCCAAGCGATCCTTGCCGCCGCGCGCCCGCACGCGAGCCTCGGACACCTCGACCGGAATGTCGACCAGAATGGTGAGATCGGGAGAAATCCGATGCGTGGCCGCCAAGCAGATCTGCAGCAGTTCTTCAGCATCGAGACCGCGCCCAAACCCCTGATATGCGATCGTCGAATCATAGAACCGGTCGCACAACACGACCGTCCCCATCTTCAGCGCCGGAGCAATCACGTCAGCCACCAGCTGCGCCCGCGAAGCATTGATGAGCATGACCTCCGCCACCGGATCGACCGAATACGCAGGATCCAAAAACAGCGCGCGGACTGCCTCGCCGAACTCCGTCCCGCCCGGCTCCTTCGCGACCAGCACCCGCTCCCCACCGGACCGCAGCCGCTCCGCTACGCCCTCCACGAGCGTCGACTTGCCGGCCCCTTCAATCCCCTCAAACGTAACAAACACGCCGCACCCTTCGCCGCAACCCCAAAACACCCGCGCATCGAGAAAGCCTCACCCAAGCGACCCCAACCGCAACGTCCACGGATCGACCCGCACCACCGTCAACAGCGACCCCATCCACGGATCCCCATCAAGCCGCCGCCGCACCTCATCCGCACTCCCGGCGCGCACAATCTCGAGCACATCATCCGTCCCCTCGAGCGGACCCACGAGCAAAAAGAACCCCTCTTCAAACAATGCGTCCATAAAAGCCGCATGCTCGGACCACCGCTCCTGCCGCTCCAAATCCATCCCGCGCACAAACGCCCCACCCCGCCGAAGCAAAACCGCAAAAATCACAACAGCGACCACCTTCGCCAACCCCGCCGAGACGACTATGAACGAAGAGGCGGGATCAGGCAAGCCGACGGGAATCCCAGCCGCTACGATGGGCCAGCCAAACAAGAGAGCAAAGAACGTCGCGGCTCAGGCCGATTCCCCGTCGCCCTATACCGCCGAGGCACGCGCCGCAGTACGAGCATTCTTGGTGCGCTCGCTGAAGTATCTCGCAGAGCAGCCGTTCGATTCCGATTTCTTCGACTATTTCTGGCTCGACGAGCGCACACGGCGTGACCCTGAAACCCTGATCCGGATATCATGCGAAATCGTCACCGACGTGTGCCGCTTAGCGACGGAGCAACCCGAATTCGCCGCGATCACGGAAGCGATGATGATGTTCGACGTCAGCAAACGCAACCCAAACCATCTCGCCCTATGGAAAGACAAACGCTGGGACCAAATCGCCCGCAAATTCTATAACCCGCCGAAGCTCTACGTCTTCACCGACAAAGAAGCCGCAACACAAAACGTTTTCGATGAACGGTACTTCCGCCGTCTGAAACTCCCGATCCCGGGCTTCCCAAACGTATCCGCCTGCTACCAATCATACGCATTCGGAAACGGAGATTTCGGGGCCATTATCGAGTTTTCAGCATCAACGGCCCAGCGATGACCGCCCGCGTCGGCAACTCCACCACAAGCGGCAGCAGCAATCAACCCGCGCGTCCGGGCAACTCCACCGTCCTGCAAACCCCACCCGACGTCGCACTCCGCCACCCGCCCACCAGCCACAAGCGCCG
>Ga0182024_10001002_pt1 | contig 73363 bp, 74 predicted proteins | sample P32metaG_FD_120480 | JGI IMG/M metagenome (GOLD analysis project Ga0182024, IMG submission 120480) | Permafrost microbial communities from Stordalen Mire, Sweden - P3-2 metaG (Illumina Assembly) | ecosystem: Environmental > Terrestrial > Soil > Wetlands > Permafrost | place: Sweden: Stordalen...
ACCTTCGCTCTGTTGATGCGCTTCCAATAGCTTGCGCCGCAAGTCGTCTGAATACGCCCGCGCCATTCTTTCGTTGTCGGACTTCAACTGGAGCATCTACATTATCCCAGAAACCGCTCTAGTACTTCGGAACGCTCGGATCGACCTTATCGCTCCACGCCAGAATCCCGCCCGTCATGTTCTGCACATGCTTAAATCCGGACTGCCGCATCAGATCGACAGCCTTGGCGCTCCGCCCACCCATCTTGCAGTGCATGACGTATTCCGCGTTCGCATCGAGTTCGCCCAGCCGCTTCGGCAAATCGCCCAGCGGAATCAGCCTCGAACCTGGAATCCGGCAAATCTGAAATTCGTGCGGCTCGCGCACATCGATCAGCGTGAACTTGTCGCCCCGATCCAGCTTCGCCTTCAACTCAACAGCGTCAATCTCTCCCGATGTAGCCACAGGCTTTGCTTCCTCCTCGCGATGCGGCATCCCGCAGAATTGCTGATAATCGATCAGCTTCGTAATCGTCGGATGATCGCCGCACGCCGGGCAATCCGGATCGCGCCGCAGCTTCAGTTCGCGGAACTTCATGCCGAGCGCGTCATACAGCATGAGCCGGCCCACCAGCGACTGGCCCGCGCCCAGAATGAGCTTTACGGTTTCCGTCGCTTGCACCAGACCGATGATGCCGGGCAGAATTCCGAGCACCCCGCCCTCGGCGCAACTGGGAACCAGCCCGGGAGGCGGCGGTTCCGGATACAAACACCGGTAGCAGGGCCCACCGGGATAAGCAAAAATCGTCGCCTGGCCTTCGAAGCGGAAAATCGAGCCGTAAATGTTCGGCTTCTTCAGCAGCACGCACGCGTCGTTCACCAGATAGCGCGTCGGGAAGTTATCTGTGCCATCCACGACGTAATCGTAGTCCTTCAGAATCTCCAGCGCGTTCTCACTCGAAAGCGCAACCTCATGCCGGTCGAGCTTCACGAACGGATTGATGTCCCGCATCGTCTCGATCGCGGAATCGATCTTCGGCTTGCCGACGTCCTTCGTCCCGTGAATCACCTGGCGTTGCAGATTGGTGTAATCGACCACATCGAAATCCACCAGCCCGATGCGTCCAATTCCCGCCGCCGCCAGATACAGCGCAGCCGGCGCGCCCAGCCCGCCCGTACCCACCAGCAGCACGCTCGCGTTCTTTAGCTTCAACTGCCCTTCCATGCCGACTTCCGGCATGATCAGGTGGCGGCTATAGCGCAGGATTTCGTCTTTCGAAAGACTCACTTCGTTGTTCACAGCAGTATTAGATGCCACGCGCGCCGCCCGCGATGCTGGGAACGATCGACAGCGTATCCGTCGCGGAAACCGGCGTCGCGTCCTTGCTCAGGTAACGGATATCGTCGTCATTCAGATAGACGTTAACGAAGCTGCGCAGCTTGCCTTCGTCGTTATAGAGCTGTTTTTTCAGGTCAGGGTAGCGCGTGGTGAGGGCCGTCAGCACCTCGCCAACGGTCGCTCCGGCGGCTTCCACGGTGTCTTGTTTCTCCACAAACTGACGGAGGGGGGTCGGGATCAGGATTCGGGCCATGTAAGTTCCTCTTTTTCTGCGTGTGTCTGTTCGGCGTTGGGCAGCCAGCTGTTGGCGTGGTCAAAACGCCCGTTCTGAATCGACAGAACGACGAATGAATACCACGGGCAGGAATTCTTCAGATCGGTATCGGAAAAATACGCGCCGCAATCGGGATGCGAATGGTAGATCCCGATCAGGTCCATCTTACGCTCGCGGGCTTCGCGGTCGGCGCGCAGCAGATCTTCGGGACGCAGTTCATACCGCGCCGCCTGCGGACCGGCGGATGCGTTGTCGAGCGCCAGCGCATGCACTACGGTTTTGTCCTCGCCGTCAATCGTGCCGATCATGGCGCCGCAGCATTCGTTCGGATATGTGGCCTGCGCGTGGTTCACCATTTCGCGCCAGGGTTGCCGTTCAATCGAAATCATGGTCGGTAGTCTTCGTTGTCCCAGAATTGTTCGCTCAGGTATTTATCCGCGCCATCGCAGAGGACGGTAACAATCACGCCCGGTTTCCCCGCGCCATGAAGTTCTTTGGCCAATTGCAGCGCGGCCTGAACATTGCCGCCCGCCGAAATCCCCACCAGCAGGCCTTCTTCCTGCGCCAGCCGCCGCACCATGCGGTACGCGTCTTCCGTCTCGATCGGCATGTTGCGATCCGCCACGGTCGGGTCGTAAATACGCGGCACGATAGCCGTCGCCATGTGTTTCGTGCCTTCAATGCCGTGGAAACCGGTGGAGGGCTGCGCCGATATGCACTCTACGCCGGGCACGTCCTGCTTGAGCCGTCGCCCCGTTCCCACAAAAGTTCCGCTCGTGCCCAGGAGCGTCACGAAATGCGTGACTCGACCCTCGGTTTGTGCGATGATTTCCGGGCCCGTGGTTTTGAAATGGGCCTGCCAGTTGGCGTCGTTACCGTATTGATCCGGATAAAAATAACGCTCCGGATCGGTTGCATAGAGCTCGCGGACCCGCCGTATCGCCCCGTCGGAACCCTCGCCGGGATCGGTGAGAACGAGTTCCGCGCCGTACGCTTTCAGGATTCGTTTGCGCTCTGGTGACGCATTTTGCGGCAGGCAGAGTTTCACCTGATAGCCGCGCACCGCGCCGATCATCGCATAAGCAATGCCCGTGTTGCCGCTGGTGGAATCGATCAGGACTTTGCCCGGCTTCAGCAACCCGGCGCGCTCCCCTTCGAGGATCATATTGAGCGCGGCGCGGTCTTTCACGGAGCCGCCGGGGTTAAAGTATTCGGCCTTACCGTAAATTTCGACGCCCGTGAATTCGCTGCCCACTTTCGTCAGGCGGAGCAGGGGGGTGTTGCCGATATTGCCGATAACGTCGTGCGCCATGGGGGGCGCGATAGCCGCGGTAGTCATTTTGCCGGGAGTTGTCCGGATCGAATCTGGACAATCTCCATCTTACAATTGGTGATTCGCTCGAGGATCGTTTAGATTCAACATTTATGACGCGGCGTCTACTCATCAGGCCCGGTGCGATCGGGGATTTCATCGTCAGTCTGCCTGCGCTCGAAGCGCTGGCCCTGCCCGGCGGCTATACGGAGGTCTGGTGCGCGGAGCTGAATGTGCCGCTCGCGCGATTCGCGGATCGGGCGAGATCGATCCACTCGGTGGGGCTGGATCGGGTGGGGATCACGCATGCCGATGACGTGGTAGAGCGATTGTTCGCCTTCGACGAGATTATTTCCTGGTACGGCGAGAGCCGGCCGGATTTCCGCGAGTTCGTGACGAGGATGGCGTTGCCGTTCCGGTTCCTGCGCGCGCTCCCGGACGGTGCGCAGCACGCGGTGGATTTTTACGCGGCACAAGCGCGCGGATTAGGAGCCACGCCGGAAGGCAATCCGAAGATTCATTGTCCCGATACCGCGCGGACCTTCGCGGTTATTCATCCCTTCGCGAGTTCTCGGGCGAAACGCGCCCCGATGGATATTTTCCGCGCGGCGGCCGTAAAGTTAGAGCGTTCCATGCCGGCCCATTGGCTCTGCGGGCCCGAAGAAGAACTGCCGGATGCGGTGCGGATCACTGATCTATATGAGCTGGCCTGCTGGCTGCGTGGGGCCCGAATCTTCGTAGGCAACGATTCCGGAATTTCGCATCTGGCCGCGGCGGTCGGAACGCCGGTGGTCGCCTTCTTCTGCACAAGCGATCCGCGAGTCTGGGCACCGCGCGGTTCGGCCGTAAATGTACTGCGAAGATGATAGACTGGTCGATGACTGGTTAATTTCATGGAAACAGTAAGCGCATTTGAGGCAAAAACCCACTTCGGGAGCATTCTGGATCGGGTAGCCGGAGGCGAAGAGATCGTAATCACTCGCCATGATAAAGCAATCGCCCGAATCGTTCCTGAGAACAGTGCCTCCAGGGAGAGTATCCGGCAGGCTGTGGCAGGGCTGCATGCGCTTCGCGCAAGGACCGCTTCGCGAAAAGGATACAAGCCTCTGACCGATGCCGAAATCAGGGCGTCGATCAACGAAGGCCGCCGGTGAATCCGGCGTTTGTGGCCGACGCGTCCGTCGCCATTTCATGGGCTGTTGCGGCGCAATCTTCACCCGCGTCCAGAAGTCTTTTGGATGAGGTTGCGTCAGGTACGGGTGTCGTAGTTCCATCGCTTTGGCCTTTTGAGGTAGCAAACTCACTCCTGGTGTTATTGCGTCGCAAGAGAATTGCGCAGGAAGGCTATATCGCCGCACGCGCGCTTCTGGACGGTTTGCGGGCATCCATTGACGACGACGGTACGCGTCTTGCGCCTACGCGTGTAGCCGATCTTGCGCTCGATCACGGCCTCACTGTCTACGACGCAGCCTATCTTGAGCTTGCCATCAGAAAACAGCTTCCGCTTGCCTCGCGGGATGGCGACTTGAATCGTGCCGCCAAACGCTGCGGCATTCGTTTGCTGTTGTGATCCGCGCCGCAACAGCGAATGCCCGGGCGTAAAATAGAGGTATGCGAGCATTCCTGCGCTGGCCCCTGTCCTGCCTGGCGCTGATTTGCCTTGCGATCGCGACCGCGTTCGCCGGGCTTGACGTAGACTTGCGTATTCCTCCCGACCACCCCGCCATCGAATATTTCAAAACCCCGCCCGACGATGCCGTCACCCGCCTCGGCAAACGAATCGACAAGGGCGAAGTGAAACTCGACTACGTGCCCGGCCGTCTCGGCTACCTGCCCAGCCTGCTGAAAAACCTGGACATCAACGTCGACTCGCAGATGCTCGTGTTTTCGAAAACCAGCTTCCAGGCTCCTCTGATTTCGCCGCATGCGCCGCGCGCGGTGTTTTTCAACGACAACGCGTTTGTCGGCTCTGTACACGGTGGCGAAGTTCTGGAACTGGCCGCGCTCGATCCGAAACAGGGCATCGTGTTCTACACCCTGAACGTCGAAAAATCCGCTAAACCGACCTTTGTGCGGCGCGATGTCTGCCTGCAATGCCATGAAGGTCCCGCCACGCTTGGCATTCCGGGCATCGAAGTGGGTTCGTCGTTTCCGGGCCCCGATGGCACGCCCGCCTTCCACTCCGGCTTCACCGCCATCGACCACCGCATCCCTCTCGACCAACGCTGGGGCGGCTGGTATGTGACCGGAACAACCGGCAGCCAGACCCATATGGGGAACGCCATCGCGCCGGATCCGGCGAACCCGAAAGAGCTCGATATGTCGGCGTCCCTGAACGTCACCAGCCTCGCAGGAAAGTTCGATCCTGACGGTTACATGGCGATGACCAGCGATATCGTCGCGCTCATGGTGCTGGAACACCAGACCCGAATGACCAACCTGATCGTTCGTGCCGGCTGGGAAACGCGCGTGGCGCAGCAGGAAGGAAAACTCGCGGAGGCGACGCCGCGGCTCGACGGTGTGATCGATGAACTGGTCGCCTACATGTTGTTTGCCGAAGAGGCGCCGTTGAAAGAACCGGTGGTTGGCGTATCCACTTTCACGAAGACGTTTCCGCAACGCGGGCCGCGCGATAAACGGGGCCGTTCGCTGCGCGATTTCGATCTGAAGACGCGGATGTTCAAATATCCGATGAGCTATATGGTCTACAGCGACGCGTTCGATAACATGCCGGACTGGACGCGCGAGCGCACTTACCAGAAGCTCTACGACGTCCTGACTGGCAAGAACACCAGCGAGCGTTACGCGCGAATTTCAACGGCGGACCGGCGCGCGGTGCTCGAAATCGTCCGTGCCACCAAGACCGGGCTGCCGGACTACTGGAAGACCGGTGGGTAGCTGCCGGCTATTCCTCGCGCGCCCGCTTTTTCGCCAGACGAGCCAGCGTGGCGAGCTGCCGCAGATACTGGCGCAAAGGTCGCGCCGGCGTGCCCCACACGGGCTCTCCCGCGTGAACGATTTTTGACGACAGAATCCCCGCGCCCGATCCAATCACGGCCTTCGATTCAATGCGCGCCTTATCCCCCACGCCGACCTGTCCGCCGATCACCGCGTAGTCGCCCACTGTGACGCCGCCCGCGAGTCCAGTCTGCGCCACGATGAGCACGTGCCGTCCAATCTGGCAGTTGTGCCCGATGTGAACCATGTTGTCGAGCTTGGTGCCGTCGCCAATGACCGTCACGCCGAGCGCAGCGCGGTCAATGCAGGAGTTAGCGCCGATCTCGACGTCGTCGCCGATATCCACGCGGCCCACCTGCGGCACTTTGCGATACGCCGACCCTGAAAGCTCAAAGCCAAAGCCATCCGCGCCGATGACAGCGCCGGAATGAACAATGGCTCGCGCTCCAATGCGGGCGCGGCCATAAACGCAAACCTGGGCGTGGATGAGCGAGTCGTCGCCAATGGCGGAATCTTTGCCGATTGCGGTGGACGCCCCAATTCGCACTCGCGCTCCAATAGTCGCATTGGCGCCGACAACGACGAACGGGCCGATCTCCGCGGTCTGATCGATAGCGGCGGAGGGGTGTATGACTGCTGTGGGATGCACGCCGGAATGGATCGGAGCCGCGGGGTAGAGCAACGCGAGCGCCTGCGCAAAATGGGCGCGCGGCTGGGAGGATTCGATAACAGTACGGTTACTGGCGGCGGGAAAATCGGAGCTCGCGATAAAGCAGCCGGCATCGGAATTCAAGGCCGCCTCGAAGTGTTTTGGATTTGCGATAAAGGTCAGATCGTCGGGACCCGCGTCATCGAGCGCTGCCGCGCCGGCAATCTGACGGTTGCCGTTCCCTCGTACGCGGAGACCGAGGCGGGCGGCGAGTTCGGAAGCGGTGATATCGGGCATCTTTCTCTATTCTCCCATTCAAATCCTGATACGCTTTATAACGATGCTTACCACTTTTACCCGCCGCGACTGGATCACAACCGCCCTGGCCGCCACCGCGGCTGCTCCGCTGCTGGAGGCTGCGATGCCGCGCCCGCTCGGTGCGCAACTCTACACCGTCCGCAATATCCTGATGAAGGAATCCGACCGGGTTCTCAAAACGATCGCCGGGATTGGTTACACCGAGGTCGAGGGCAATCGCGCTGACCTGATCGAGTTGCTGCCGAAGATCCGGCAATACGGCCTCAAGCCCGTTTCATGCCACATCGAGACGCCGCTCATCACGCAGACCTGGAACCTCTATCCGGATTTGAAAGAGATGAAGCTGGAAGACGCCATCGACAGCGCGAAGAAGATTGGCGTGGAGTATTTCACGATGGCCTACATCTCCCCCGGCGCGCGCGGCGATGGCGACGACTTCTACCGACGCACCGCGGATCGAATGAACGTAGCCGGCGAATTGTGCGGGAAGGCGGGTATGCGCATGGCTTATCACAATCACGCGTACGAATTCGGCGGCAAGCCGGGCATGCGGCCGATCGATATCTTCTTCGAAAGGCTCGATCCGAAGCTGGTCTCGATGGAACTCGACGTCTTCTGGCTGAGCGTGGCCGGTCAGAATCCGGTGGAAGCGCTGAAGAAATGGAAGGGCCGCGTCGCACTGCTGCATCTGAAGGACATGGCGAAAGATGCGCCGCATCAGTTCGCCGAGAATGAGCCGAACGGAGCGTTCATGGAAGTCGGCAGCGGCGTGATCGATTTTCCGGCGATCCTCAAGGCCGCGCCAGCCGCGGGCGTGAAGCACTACATCGTCGAGCAGGATCAGACGCCGGGCGATCCTCTGGAGAGTTTGCGGAAAAGCTTCAATTACCTGAAGACGATGTGACGGCCGCGGCGCCTATTTCTTCGCGGGTTTCGCTCCGGGCGGGAAGATGGCCAGGTCGACCGAATTGCCCATCAACTTATAGCCGGCATCGCCTGGATGCAGCATGTCCGGCGAGTCGGCTTCTTTGCGGTAACGCTTCGGATTCGCAGAATCCCGCACCGCCGCTTCGAAATCGATCACGCCGTCGAACTCGCCGCTGCTTCGGATAAACTGATTCGCCGCCGAGCGGATCTCCTCCCCATGATCGCTGTATGCGCTCGATCCGCCGAACGGAGTCAGCGTGCAGCCGATCACCTTCACCCCCGCGCCGTGCGCCATCGCGATCACCTGACGATAGGCGGTAATCAGATCCGCCGCGCTGAAGGCGTTCGGGCCGGTTTGACGCGCGCCGCCGGAAATGTCGTTGATGCCTTCGAGCAGCGTAATCCATTTGACGCCGGGCTGGTCGAGCGCGTCATGGAACAGCCGCACCATCCCTCCGCCGTTATCGCCCAGAATGCGATTGCCCGAAATACCCGCATTCACCACGGCAATATGCGCCGTCGCTTTGTTCGCCTGCAAACGCGCGGCGAGTACAGCGGGCCACTCGCTGTTGGTATTCAGCGAAGATTGATCGCCATCCGTGATGGAATCGCCGAACGTCACCACCGTCCCGGCATCGGCCGCGGCCATTACATCCACGCCCGCCAGGTAGTAATACGACTGCACCACGGATGCGGGGTCCGCGATGGAAGCCTGCGCCGTGAAATCGCCATCCTTCGAGATGTACGTATCGTGAAGCGAGAATCGGTGGTTCGTCTGTGCGCTGGTCTGCTTCGGGAAATAGAGGCTCACTGCGATGTCGGTGAGCGGCGGCACAGTCAGATCGACGGGGTCGCTGACCAGCACCTCGCCGGCATAGATGTTTGCGGTTGGCCGCCCGCTGAAAGTGACCGCGCGGTCGGAGCCCGCCACAACGGCCGAGTCCTTCGAGCGGATCGCGATATGCGCAGCTCCCAGCGAGACCGAAGCGCCGCCGACCGCGTTCGAGATGCGGACGCGCACCCGGCTGCCACCGATACTGCTGCGCACGATCATTCGCACGGTCTGATTATTGATTCCGGCGAGCGTCGGCGGAATCGGAAACCGGCGTTGCGGCGTGCCTGGAGGTGGCGGCGGAGGCGCGGGAGGCGCGGGCACAATGCCGACAACCGGACCTGAGGAGGCTGCCGCTCCGCGACCACCTGCCGCCGCGCCGGTGACCGCAAGCTGTTCGGCCGTAGCCCAGGTCGCGACCCAGTGCTGGCCGCTTTCCGTCGGCGCGGGGGCGGCGTTCAGCAACATCGCGAAGACAGCGGCGCAAATCAAGCGCGCGAATTGGGGAGCGGTTGTCATTTGTGTGGCAGTGGCTGGAACAGTGAGAACACCGCTCCCTGCGGATCGGCCAGTACGGTCATTCTGCCGACGTGCTCGATCGTCATCGGCCCTGCGAAGAGATTAGCGCCCAGTTCTTTCGCGCGCGCCGTGCTCGCGTCGCAATCGTCCACCTGAAAGTAGAGAAGCCAGTGTGGCGGCTGATGAGGCGCGCGATGGCTGGCCGGCGGAATGCCGCCGATGAAGTCGGCGCCGTTAACGATATGCCGGTAGTCCCCTTCACCGATCTCCGTGGACCATCCGAAGACATCCTTGTAAAACTGAGCGGCGCGCACCGGATCGGGAGTCGAGAGATCCGCCCAGCAGAAGCTCCCGTGTTGCGCCTGAACGCCGATACCGGGGTGGCTCTTCGGCTCCCAGATGGAAAACACCGCGCCGGTCGGATCCGCGATTGTGGACATGCGCCCGTGCTTGGCCACGTCGAACGGCCCGCAGAAGACTTTGCCTTCACAATCGGCCGCTCGCTTCGTTGTCGCGTCCGCGCTCTCGACGGCAATGTAGAGATTCCAGTGCGGCGGAACACCCAGCTTCGTTTCATCCGGACGCAGAGTGTAACAAGCCGCCGCGCTGCGGTCCTGCAGCGTGAACATCGTGTAGTAATCGTTTGGCCCCATGGGCGAATCAGTACAATCCCAGCCAAACAGGCCCGTGTAGAAAGCCTTGGCTGCGGGCTGATCCGAAGTGGCCAGTTCCATCCAGCAGAACGAGCCCGGCGCGTGTTTTTCGATAAAGGCCATCAGTGGCAGTATACGCGATTCGCTGTTGGTGGATTTGCACCGTTTGCACCACCGGAGCAGGGGATTGCAGTCCCATTTGTCCAATGATTGCAATAGCCACGCCAGGCAGCAGAGTTGCATCCATAAAGACCATGAAACGTTTAGCACTTTTTCTACTTGCTGCTTCAATGACCGTCCCCGCTGCCATGGAGGCGAAGAACACAAAGCCGGTAACACTGGAGGAAGCCGTTCGGCATCACCTCGCGATGATGCCGCGTTACAGTATCTTTGACAATCTCGCCTTCCAGGTGGACGGCACTACCGTTACACTGACCGGACAGGTAGCCACCCCAATCGTCAAAGACGACGCCATGAAAACTGCTCGCGGCGTTGAGGGAGTCACGAATGTGGTGAACAACATCGAAGTTCTGCCGCTTTCGCCGACCGACGATAGCCTGCGTATCGCGGTTTACCGGGCGATCTACGGCGCGCCCAGTCTCTCCGCGCGTTACGGCTTCACGGGCGGCCCGAGTATCCACATCATCGTGAAGAATGGCGTCGTAAAGCTCGAAGGTGTGGTGGCAAACAGCATGGATCGCAACGTAGCTGGTATGCGGGCGCAGGGCGTTTTCGGTGCCTTCCAGGTCGAAAACGATCTGAAGATTGGCGCATAAGCAGGAGCCCTCCGGAATTTGATAGCATTTACGGGTGCGTGCCAGACGGTACGCACCCACTATCAAACGGGGGTTCCAAATGCCGGACCAGATCGACAACTCGCTCGACCGCAGAGATTTTCTCAGAACAGTGACAGCCACCGGCGTCACCATGGGCGCCGCGACGCAGGTGTTCGCGGCGAAGTCGATCGGCAGGATGAGCAACCGCATCATCGGCTCGAACGACCGGATCAATATCGGCGTCATCGGTTGCGGCGGCCGCGGATCGTCGGACGCCAATTCCTTCGCCACCTTCGGCCAGAAGAACGAAAACAGCTGCCAGCTGATTGGCGTTGTCGACGTCTACGAAAAGCGTAAGCGTACGCAGGCGGAAAAGCAGAAGGTTAAGGGCTACTCCGACTATCGTGAACTGCTGGCGCAGCCGGAACTGGACGCGGTCGTGATCGCGACGCCCGACCACTGGCACGGCAAGATGGCGCTCGATGCGATGGACGCGGGCAAAGACGTCTACCTCGAAAAACCAATGGTGCATACCAACGAGGAAGCGCGCCTGCTGGTGGAAAAGGTCCAGGAAACGAAGCGCGTGCTTCAGGTCGGTTCGCAAACCACTTCGGCCGATATGTGGTGGAAGGCGAAGAAGGCGATTGCCGACGGCATGATCGGGCAGATGGTCGAAAGCCAGGGCTCGTACCATCGCAACTCCATCGGCGGCGAATGGAACTACACGATCGATCCCAACGCGGGGCCGAACGCCAAAGGCGACGACTACATCGACTGGAACATGTGGCTCGGCTCGCAGTTCAAGCTCGCGCCGAAACGCGATTTCGATGCCGACCGCTTCTTCCGCTTCCGCAAGTACTGGGACTATTCGCTGGGCATCGCGAGCGACCTGTTCTATCACGTGATCGCGCCACTCAACATCTGCTGGAGCGAGCCGCAGTTTCCCTATAAGGTGATGGCGACCGGCGGGACGTACGTCTTCAAGCTGCCCAACGGTAAGCCGGATCGCGAAGTGCCCGAAACGTTCCATCTTCTGGCCGAGTATTCGAAAGGGCACTCGCTGGTGCTGAGCTCTTCGATGGCGAACGATACGCACATCCCCGGCCTGATTCGCGGCCACGAAGGAACCCTCATCCTGGTGGATCACGGCAAGTTCGAAAGCATGGTGCCCTACATCACGGTGAAGCCGCAGGTCACGGGCGGCAAGATGGTGGATGGCAAGATGACCGGCGCGAAGGCCATCGGCGGGGAGGCTTACTCGACGAAATGGGGTACGAGCGACATCCAGATTCCGATTGACCAGAAGGACATGATGGTCGCCCACATTGAGAACTTCCTCGGGTGCATGCGGACGCGCCAGAAGCCCCATCTCGATGTCGAAACCGGCGCTCGGGCTGTGGTTGTAATCAACCTCGCGGCGGAGTCTTACCGCGAAGGCAAGGTCATGTACTGGGACGAGAAGAACTGGAAGTCTTCGGACAAACCAGTCAAAGCGTAACGCGGGCTACATTTCGCGATGGTCGGCCTTCGCGATCTTCGTGTCGTCGATCGAGACACCTTCCACGTTCTGAAGGACGAAGGTCGGTACGCCCGCGGCTTTCTGCGCTTTCACGTGGGTGAAGTCCACATCGTGTACCTGATCCAACACGAAAGCAGGTCTGCGGTCTTCCTTCATGAAGCTGACATCGATGTTGTTCAGCTCCACGCCGCTTGCGTGACGGAGGAAGAAGCCATAAGCCGGCATCATGCCGAACATAGACGGTTCGGGGTACTCTTTTTCGCGCTCCGGTGTGGCGTAAGGTTCACGCGGAGGCACGCCTCCGGTGGCGCGGAAGAAAAACGTGTTCACCAGATCCGCCGGTTGTTTCGCCACTTCGTCCAGCGTCAAGCCGCCGCGGTAAACGATTCGGATATCGCTTAACTTCACATCTTCCACGTTGTGGCCGGGGATTCCGCTGATGATTGAACCGTAGCGCGGATCGGCGTCATAGACATCCACATTACTGATGGAAATTCGACGGATGGATCCGATGGGAACGCCCTCCGGCGCGCGCATCCGGTTGCCGAGCCGAATGAAGAATGGAGCGTTGGATACCTGGCGCATCGTGATATTCGAAACCGACACGTCTTCAATATTCGCGCCATCTACGGATTCGAACGCGAGTCCACGCGACCGGTCGAAGACGATGTTCGAGATCGTGATGTTGCGGAAGTCGCCCTCGGATTCGGTGCCGATCTTGATGCGGCCGGTGGGACCGTCGCGATCGGGAGCCGCCGTCACAGTGCGTTTGTATGTGCCATCCAGCAGCGACCCGATATCGTAGCCGCTCACCAGGCTATTGGTGATGGTCACGTTCTCGGTGGCGCGCGCGAAGCCCGGTGCGTGAGTTCCCTTGAGCACGATGGCGTCGTCGTTCGGAGTGTTCACGCTGGCATTCGAGATGCGGACGTTGCGGCAGGAATCGATGTCGATGCCGTCGCGGTTGGTGTCGATCGAGACGTTATCGATGGTCAGGTTGTCAACGCCGGTGGCGAGTATGCCGAAGTGGCCGCCGTTGAGAACGGAGAAATCGCGCAGGGTGACATGGCGGGAGAGCTTGAGGGCGATTGCTTTATCGGCTCCGCGGTCGCCGCGCGAGAGAGCCTGGCCGCTGATGAGTCCGGGGCCGACGATGGAGACGTTTTCGAGACCTTCGCCCCAGATCAGGCTGTTGTGAAAGTGGCTGTGGCCGAAGTCCTGGAACTTGTCGGAGGCGTTCGGCTCGGGGGCATCGTAAGCGGCGGGGTCGGCTGAGGCTTCGAGGCGGACGCCGGGCTCGAATTGTAACGTGATATTGCTGCGCAGGCGAATCGAGCCGGTCAGATAGGTTCCGGCGGGGAAGTCGACAGTGCCGCCGCCGGTTGCCGAAGCGGCCTCGATGGCTTTGTTGATGCTGTCGCGGTCAGGAGTCTTGCCGTCGCCCTTTGCGCCGTAAGCCTTCACGTCGAAGGCGGCTCCGTGCAGCGCGGCGGGAAGGAGACTCAGAGCAAGCAGCAGGACGCGCGACAACTTCCATCGACCTATGTTCAAATGGACTCCCTTTGGCGCCTGCTTCAGGGCCGAAGATCATGATACATCGGGCGAGCGAGGAATTCGATGGCCGATACCACGGAGACGGTAGAACCGGTTGTCACATACGGTGCAGCGATATGGGAGGATGATGAGACTCGCGATCCGCTCCGCAGTGTTGCGCCGCTTGGAACGGTGCCACAATTTTGAACCGCATTGCCCGCAGACCCTGGACCATATCATCAGAGACTGCAGGGTGTCGTTCATAGCAGGATTCGCGTTATCAAAGAGTAGCAGAACCCGAGCGGTAAAGTCGTCCGTCTGTTTGCACGGGAGGTGCGTTCGCGTACAGGGCGTCACTTGATATTAAGCGCAACATAGGGATGCAGGACGGCGTTCGGTATCTGGTAGACCGTGTCCGATTCGATGTGGATGGCCCTGACATCGCCGGAAAAATATACGGCGGCCCGAGACCCATCCGGTACAACAACGTACGAGACGCCGAACCCGTCCAGCTTCCGGGCCTCCACCAGCGTATGTTGGTATTCTCAAACTATGGAGTTGCTTACCCCCGACGAGCTTGTCCGTTTGTCGCCGCCCGAAAGGATTGCGCTGATTGCTCGACTCTGGGACAGTCTGGACGCCGATCATGTTCCCCTGACGGTGGCGCAGCAGGAGGAGATTGATAGCCGCCTGTCTTCGCTCGACCAGGATCGACGGGGCGGCGTAACATGGGCAGCCTTGAAGGCCGAGCTTGAGCAGCGCTACCCGTAGTGTTCACGGTTATTTTTACTCAGGCCGCGAGAGCGGAACTGATCGAGGCACAGGATTGGTATGAAAGCGAGACGACCGGGCTGGGTCGCCGTTTTCCGACAGGCAATTGACGTTTTGGCCGCGCGCATGAGCGCAAATCCCCGACAGTTTCCTGTTGCGTTTCAAAAAACGTGCGCCGCGCTCTTTTACGCCGTTTTCCCTATTCGCTGTTTTTTGTTGTTGAAGGCGAAACCTTGTTTGTTATTGCGTGTTTTCATGCCAGCCGCGACCCTTTGCAGTGGCAAAAGCGAATGGTACTTCCACCGAAGCGTCCAAAAATGAGTTAAGTGCGCAGCAGGCCGAGGTTTGTTCCGGGCTGATAGCCGGGGAACACGTGCGCCAGATCCCGCTGTGCCAGTTGGCCGGTAACCAGTTCGCTCAATACCGCGCGGAAGTCGGTAGTGACAGCCAAATCGCGGCCTTCGTTAAGTTGTTCTCTTTCAAGACCGGGCCAGTTGCCGTAAACCTTGCCGCCGGCAACATTGCCGCCGAGCACCATCATCACGTTGCCGTGCCCGTGGTCGGTGCCGCCGTTGCCGTTCTCTTCCGCCGTGCGGCCGAATTCCGACATGGTGACGATCACGACGTCTTCCATCCGGTCGCCCATGTCGGTCGAGAATGCGGCCAGCGCCATACCGAACTGACGCAGCATTTGACTGAGCTGATTGGCTTCGTTCTGGTGATGATCCCAGCCATCGACTTCGGCGAACGCGGCCTCGACGCCCGCGTCGGCTTTGATCAGGCGCGCGATCTGCTGCAAATTGCGGCCGAGCTCTCCGCCCTGGTTGTAGTTGGCGCGCCCGGATGGCGTGTACTGCCCCTGCGTCATGGTGCGAAGCATTTTCATCGCGGCGAAGGCATCTTTGCCGGCCGCGCCGACGCGCGGATCATGCGCGGCCGAGTACATGGTTTCGAGAATCGATGCCGTGTCGCCGACCTGGAGTTGCTGGCTGCTGCCGATGGCGATAGCCGAGTGATTGCCGCGGAGCGTGCGCGGAAGCTGCGCTGCCATTGAGATGGCGCGTAGCGGTGAAGTTTCGGGAGTCGGATCGGTCAGGGCGCGATTCATCCAGCCGTCACTCACGGATTTTCCAGGCGTGCCGCATTCCATGTAGTCCTGCGCATCGAAGTGAGAGCGCGAGGGATCGGGCGAGCCTGTTGCTTCGACGATGGCGAGCTGCTTCTTATCCCAAAGCGGCTTGAGCGCATCGAGCCCGGGGTTGAGACCGAAGTGGCCATCGAGATCGATGGCGGGGCCGCCGAATATTATGGCATTGTTTCCGGCAGGGGTTACGCCAGCGGAGGCGACCGGCGGCGGCACGGCGATGGTGGGGCGCATTTCGTAGTAACGCTTGTCGCCGAACGGGACTACGATGTTGAGCCCGTCCGCGGCGCCGCGCTGGAAGATCGCGATCAGAATTTTCTTCCGGCCTGTGGACCCGCCCGCGGCTTCCGCCGCGCGCGCCAGCCATCCCGGCATTGCACCGGCTCCGGCTACTGCGACCGCCGAACCTCTTAACAACATGCGTCGAGTCAACATATGGCGTTACCTCTTATTAAATTCCGGAGAACCAAGGATGAGCTGCGCGATCGCAGTGGGCGGAGCAGTGGGTGAAATCGCCGCCATCGTTTCGGGAGCGGCAGGCCGGGCGAGAAGATCGCGCGAAATCTCGTCGGCTGTTTTACCGTTCCAGCGAGCTGCGTCTACTTTCACGCCGGGCACTTTGCCCATGATGAGCGAGGACGTGAAATTGAGGCGACCGAGCAGGTCGGCGGTGCCGAGCCAGCCATCGCCGGTGAGCGGATAGCCGTTCGGCTCGACCTTGCGGTAGAGCGGTTCGCCGAGATCGGCAACACGCTGCGTGAGAATTGCGGTGTCGATCGCGTCCGCGCCGGTAGCGCGAACAGCGCTCACCACCATTTCGAAGGGCGACTTGATCTTCGCGTCCCATGCGCCTTCGGAGCGGAATTCGATGGAGTCGAACATCGTCAGCAGCACGGCGCGAAGATCGCCATCTGTTTTCAGGAACGTCTGCGCCATGCGCTCGACAAGCGCGGGCGGCGGATCGTCGGCGACGAAGCGCTGTGCGAGCTGCTTCGAAATGAAATGCGCCGTGGACGGATGGTGCGCCAGAATGTCGAGGACAGTGAGGCCATCTTTAACTCCGCCGCCTGCCGGGATCTTGTGGCCGAGCACGGTCTTCTCGCCATCATCATGCATGACTTCCGAGAACAGGAAAGCCGGCGCCTGGGGCTTCGTTATGGTCCACCCGGTGAAGCAGCGGGCGACTTCGATGACGTCCTTCTGCGTATAGCCTCCATTCACGCCGAGCGTGTGGAGTTCCATGATTTCGCGGCCATAGTTTTCGTTCAGACCATGCGCCTGCCGGTTCGCAAGCGGGCGTTGGTTCGGGCTAAACACGGCACCGATCGCCTGCGCAAACGGTCCGGTGTCCCTGCGTTCGTCTGTGTCGGCCGCCATCGATTCCCAGTTGTCCAGGTAGTAGAGCATCACCGGGTGCTGTGCGACGGCGAGCAGCAGATCTTTGAAATGCCCGAGGACGTGCGGGCGAATGGCATCGCGCTCGTAGCTGGTCAGCAGCGACGAGTAGGAAAGCACTGCGCCGTTGGGATTCTTGTTTTCGTAGACGTTGAAATGATTGAACCAGAAATCGACGAGAACTTCTTCCAACTGGCGATTCGAATAAATCGCGCTCAACATCTTGCCGGCGAGGCGATCGGACCCCGGCAGTTGCGCCGGCGCGCGCTTCCGCATTCCTTCACGGTGCAGATCGGGAAACTCCGCGGCCGATTGCGGGGGCATCGCCGATACAACCTCAAGACGCTTTTCGGGATCGAGGCCGTCCATCAGCGTTTTCAGCTGGTCTGCATTTCCATTGCGGGCAACCTGGGCTTGCTCGGGCGTGAGCAGATCCATCAGCTGGGGATTTCTCTTCTTCATCTCGGCCTGACGTTGCGCGGCCTGCTCTTTGCGCGCATCATCGGCTTCTTTCTTGTATTCGGGAAGGTCGGCGATCGTGTCCACCGGCAGTGTCATCAGAACCTGTTTGCGCTTTTCGGGATCCAGCGAATCGAGAATAGCCTTTCGTTGTTCGGCGGTGCCGATCTGGAGTTTGCGTGCCTGTTCCTGCGGGAGAAGCTGGTTGAGCGGTGTGAATACCATCACCTGCTGCATCATTTGTTGCGGGGCCACATAGTCGCGCAGCACGGTGGCGGAATCCAGGCGCAGAGTTTCGAGCGGATCGAGGCGATTTTCGAGGATTGGGTTTTCGGGGATGCTTTCGGGGTGCAACTGGAGGGCGATCCACTTCTCCAGACCGATGCGGCGGACTTCATCGACGTCGCCGGGGCGCGGTCCGAAGGTGAGTCGGTTGAGAGCCTGCAGGATTTGCCGGTCAGGGGAGAGTTTCGTGTCGAAAGGTCCGCCTGGGCGAGCCACGACGGCAGCTGCGAGGGGAAGGAGGGCCAGCGAAACCATGCCCGAGGCGACCGTCAGCGGGGAGCGTTTCATAGATGACGCCGTACCTCCTGCGAATCCAACTGACAGTATTATACGACTTTGGCGGAGGCGCGGTTACCGCTATGCGGCCGGAATCCGGCGGCTGAAACCGAACCGAAACGCACTAACCATTGCGCCATCAATAGCCGTCTGGTAGTATCGTTAAGGCAAAGAAAGGCGGATTTTGATCCGCTTGCCTGAAGGATCATCTAATTCCCACCAATGGAGTGCAAGCAGCAAACTTAATGAGCTTTACCGTTTTTTTGGGCAATTTGCCTATTTGGGTCACCGCCGATGACATTAAACAATGGCTCACGGCGGAAGATCTTGTCTCGGATTCGGTCAAGGTGATTCGGAACCACGAAACGCAGGAATCGAAAGGATTCGCGTTTGTCGAGGCTCCGACATCGGACGAAATGCAGGCGATTATTCGCCGTTTTGATCGGGCTCCGCTGGAGGACAAAATCCTCCGGGCGAATCCCGCGCAACCAACCAAAGGACCGGTTATGGCAAAAGGTGCGGCTCCGGCCGCAGGCGCCGCCCGATCGGAAGCTCCCCGGAGCAGCCGGCCGGATCGCCGACCGAGCGCCGGGGCACGCAAGCGCGAGAACGAGCCGAAGAGTGCTTTTGCGACGGAACTCGCGAAGGCTCTCTGATCGCTCGCCGGTAACCCCGAGGCAAACCATAATCTGAACTGGACGCACTCGCGTGCAGCACACCTGTGAAGTGTCAGCTACAGGTGGTGAGTCTCTTCGTTCCTGTTTTTCGCGCAATTTCTACACCTTCCCATAAGGCCGTCCGCGTGCCATACTGTGGCCAATGTCTGTTCAGGCAGCCTTTGGAAAAGCACGCGCCCTGCGGCTCACCCTGTCGCTGATTTTCACCGGTGCCGTATTCGTCGTTCACGCTTCCGCCGATCAGGCCCTGGTCCGCGCGATGGCGGAATCGAACGCCAACCGTCAATACCTGATTGAAAGCGTCTCTATTTCGGGCGTGGAGGTCGCGCGCTTTCATGATTCCAAAATGTCGCCCAGCCTGCGCCGCCGCCTTGCCGCTCTGGTCGGGGCGCCCTGTGACATGTTGGCCATCGGCGATCTCGCCAGCCGGTTGCGCTCCACGCTCCACCTGCAGGACGTGAAGCAGCATCTCTCCCGCGGGAGCTCTCCGGATCGGGTCAGAGTGGATTTTGAAGCGGTCCGCAAGGAGTACGCTTTCGATCTTTCCGTGCCGCGTTTTCTTTACGATTCCAGTCAGGGCTGGACCACCGAACTCAACGCCAGCGCCCGCTTCCATTCACAATCCGTTACCGTTGGACTGGGCAGCAACGGAGACGATCTGACCGAGAGATTCACGGGTTTTTCCACCCGTTATCAGGATTCACACGTCTTTTCCGACCGGGTCCGGTTTGCCGTGGGCGTCGAAGGTTATCACGACCTTTGGAATCCATCGACCCGGCTGGCGGTAGCGGCGCAAAATAGCCTTAACGCTTCGGCTTCAGGCGCGTCCAATGAATTTGCGCTGTATCGTACCCGGCGAAATATTGCCCCGGCGCTCACTTTTGTCCTGAGCCGGGAGCTTTCGGTGTCGGTCGGCGCGAGCTTTGAAAGCATGGGTATGGAAACTCCATCGGCCGCAGGCGACAATATATCCACCAGCGCGAACGCCGCCACGGCAGACGTTGATTTCGGCGATACCGTGGAGGGCGACGACGTCGTTCAGCGCTGGGACGCCACATACGGGCTGAGGCTGGCGACACGGCAACTGGGTTCGGATTACGTGTACGCCCGGCATAATGTCTCCCTGCGATATGAGTGGAGATCGGGCCGGCATCTGGTGGTGGACCGGCTCGCCGGCGGCGCAATTATCGGACAGGCGCCTCTGTTCGAGCGGTTTGTGCTGGGGAACAGTTCCACATTGCAGGGTTGGGACCACTACACGATCGACCCGCTCGGCGGCAATCGCATGCTCCATAACGCTGTCAGCTATGGTTATCAGCTACAGGAAGGCACGCCGGAAATCTTTTACGACGCCGGCTTCATCGGCAACAGCAACCCGGGTAACCAGGACCGGATGGGAACGTTGAGGCACTCTCTGGGGATCGGTTTCCGCCAGGGTATCTTTAATATAGCAACGGCCTTTCCCCTCTGCCAGGGGCGCTTCGCGGCGGTATTTATGGCGGGTATGAACTATTGATTTCACGCCGGTCCAGTTTGGCGCTTTGTGCGGCACTGGTGGCCGGTGCGGCGGTTTCCGCCTTCGCCATCGAATACAATGAGTTCCGCCTGGGGGCGCGTCTCGATGGCGATCAACTGCACATTTCCGCCCCCAACTTCAGTTTCCTGAGCGGAAAGTCGCTGGAGCGGCTGAAGGACGGCGCTTCGGTCGGGTTCATCGCCCAATTGACTGTTTCCAGTTCGCCGAACTATCTGATGGCAGACAGGCGCCTCGTGGCCCACTTCGCGGTCAGCTACGACATTTGGGAAGAACGATTTTCCGTGACGAAGCTCTCTGATGGTCCCGAGCAGAAGCGGGCGATCTCCCACCTCTCGGGGCCGGCCGCGGAAGCCTGGTGTCTCGAAAAGCTGGCGATCAACCGCGCCGAGCTGCCGGCCGACAAGCCTTTTTACCTGCAGCTCGATTTGCGCGTGGAAGACCCCCGCGATCAGACGGGTGTCCTCAGCGATACCGGGATCAGCATTGCGCGAATGCTCGAAATCTTCAGCCAGCCTGTGCGCGAAAAGCAGGTTCGCTGGCTTCTGAACAGCGGTCCCGTTCGTCTCGACGACCTTCTCAAGGGGATGCACGGGTGAGTCTGCGAACGCGGCTCGCCCTGGTTTTTATCGCGGCGACCCTGGTCCCTCTGGGTCCGACGATCTGGCTCACGACCAATCTGTTCGAACAGAGCCTTGCCCCCGTGGATCAGCTGGCGTCCGTATCGAGCGCACTGCGCCTCACCGGTCACCAGTATTATCAGCAGGCAACAGAGCGTTTGAAAGAGGACGCGCAGGCCGGGCGGCTGGCTCCGAAGGTCTACTCGGGCGCTAACGTGACCGATGCCATCCGGGAATTCCGGGACAGCAATGAGAAGGAGCTCTTCGCGATTACCGGCGACGGCGGGTCGCAACTCCGTTATCTGGTGCGCGGGACTCCTTCGGGCAAACCGGGCGATCCCGACGCCGTCAGCGTTTGGGAACGGCCGCTCGGCATTCGCATGGCGGATCTGCAGCGCGAGTACAGCGACGCGAAAGAGAAGTCTTCTCATGACCTTCGTCACGGATACTTTATGGTCTGGGGCCTCCTGGTCGCTATCGTCTGGCTGGTGGCGCTGGGGCTGGTCTGGATTGTGGCATCCCGCTTCAGCCGCCCGATCGTGAATCTCACCGAAGCGCTCAGGGCGCTGGCCGGCGGCGATTTTCGTATCCGTGTCCCGAACGACCGTACCGACGAAATCGGCCTTGCGACCCAGGCTTTCAATCGCACCGCGACAGAACTCGAGCAGAGCCGTGACCGGCTGGTTTACCTGACGCAACTCGCAAGCTGGCAGGTTCTGGCGCGCAAGATGGCGCATGAGGTGAAAAATTCGCTGACGCCGATCCGTCTGACCGTGGAAGAAATGGTAGCTCGCGAAAGCGATGCTTCCGGTGCGAGCCGCCGCGCTTTTGTCGAGCAGGCAGCCGGCATCGTTGTCGATGAGATCGAATCGCTGGAGCGGCGTATCCGGGCGTTTTCGGAGTTTTCTTCCGAGCCGCCGGTTTGCCCGGAAGCCCTCGATCTTGCCGCGATTGTGGAAGAGCGCATCGCGTTCCTGAAGACTGCGCATCCCGAAGTCGGCTATCTGGTGGAAGCTGCCGCCAACACGCCGAGCGCACTGGCGGATCAGGATCTGGTGAAGGGCATTCTGGTGAACCTGCTCGAAAACGCGGCGGAAGCGGCAGGGGAAGGCGGAAGAATTCTGGCGAAGGTGGCGCCCATCGATGGCCGTGTCGCGATCGAAGTTCACGATTCCGGTCCAGGCCTGAGCGAACTCGCGCGCAAGTCTTTGTTTCAACCCACCATTTCATTCAAGAAGCGCGGCATGGGTCTTGGGCTTTCCATCGCCCGCAAGAGCGCTCTGCTTTCAGGTGGCGACATTCTGCTGATTGCCGGCGAACTGGGCGGCGCCGGTTTCCGCGTACTTCTTCCCACGGGAGTGGGAGTTACTGGAGCGGAGCATGCCATCGCGGCGAATCCTGGTCGTTGACGACGAAGAGAATATCGGTCGATCTTTACGCATGATCCTGGAGCGCGAAGGCTACCAGGTGAATGCTGTCCGTTCGGCCGCGGAGATGCGCGCGTTTCCCGAACGCGCACGCATGGATCTCTATCTTTTCGATGTCCGCCTGCCGGACGCGAGCGGTATCGACCTGCTGCGCGAGTTGCAGGCTTCCGAAATCACGGCGCCGGTCATCATGATTTCCGGCCACGCGACCATCGCGGATGCCGTGGAGGCCACGCGGGCCGGAGCTTTCGATTTTCTCGAAAAGCCACTGGGGCGCGACCGCGTTCTGGTTGCGGTGAAAAACGCGCTCGATCAGGGAACGCTGAAACAGGAAAACAAGCGGCTGAAAGAAGCCGTGGGTCCAGGCACGCGGATGATCGGCGAGAGTCCCGCTTTCGAGCGTGCGCTCGAACAGGCCACGATGGCTGCCAGATCCGACGCGCGCGTTCTGCTCGTCGGTGAATCGGGGACGGGCAAGGAGTTGCTCGCGGCGCACATACATGCGTCGAGCCCGTTTGCCGCCGGGCCGTTCGTGAAGGTAAACTGCGCGGCAATTCCCGGCGAACTGATCGAGAGCGAATTATTCGGCCATGAAAAAGGATCTTTCACCGGTGCGACGGCGATGCGCCGTGGCAAGTTCGAGCTCGCCGATAACGGCACGCTGTTTCTCGATGAGATCGGCGATTTGCATTCCAACTCGCAGGCGAAGCTGCTGCGTGTGCTGCAGGAAGGCGAATTTCATCGAGTGGGCGGTGAGCAGACCATCCGCGTGACGGTCCGGGTGCTTTCTGCGACCAACCGCGATCTGACTGCGCTCGTCGCGCAGGAAAAGTTTCGCGAAGATCTCTACTACCGCGTGAGCGTGGTGCCAATCCGCGTGCCGGCGCTGCGTGAGCGGCCGCAGGATATCCGTCCGATGGCGGAGTATTTTCTGGAAGATTTCTGCTCGCGCAACGGTTTCCGCAAACGGGCGTTCGACGCGGAAGTGTGGGACGCGTTCCAGGAATACAAATGGCCGGGCAATGCGCGCGAGCTGCGCAACGCCGTGGAACGCATGGCGATTCTTTCTCCGGGCGACACGCTGACGGCGGCGGCGATTCCGCTGGAGCTGAAATTACAGCGTGAGAGCGGCGGGCGTTCGAGCGTTCAGGAAGCGCGGGAATCGGCGGAACGCGATCACGTGCTGCGGGCGCTGGAGGATTCGGGCTGGAATGTTTCGGGCGCAGCGAGGGCCCTGGGGATGGAGCGGACGAACCTGCATAAACGAATTCGCGCTCTGGGTCTGACTCGCGGGAGGTAGCAGGTTATGCCTGGACGGAAGTGGCCCGGCCGTTACGCTCGTAAGCTGCGCCCTGCCCCCTACCAGATCACTTCTTTCGCGCTCGCACGTTTATCGTAACCGTCGAGCACATGCACCACACGGATCTTTTTCATCGTTACCGGCGATAGCTGGCCGATCGGCACATATGCTATCGTCCTTCCGAATCGCGCGGCAATGCTGCGGAAAACCGAACGCGGAGGTTTCGCCGCCACGTACACGACGTACTTCTGAATCGAGTAATCCAGACCCGCCAACAGAAGCCGCTCCGCTTTCGTCTCGGCGAAATCGTAATCCGGATCCGCCCACACGTCGTACATGCGCCGAGCCGGGAGGCTCATCAGAAATCCGCCGTACTCCGCGCGCCCGATTCCCGGCCCGATCATATGATCGAACGGCGCGGTGGAATAAAACGCCATGTCGGATTCGTTCTGGTTCTCGCCCAGCCACGTCGTCAGATAGTTGTAGCGGCCGTCGCGATCCTCGTCGAAAATCACCACCACCGAACCGACTTCGCCATGCACCTTCCGAATATTGCGAACGAAAATCCTGCCCTCATGCCAGTTGCGGATCGTCTCGCGCAGATCGACGCCATCTAGCAGCGACGAAGTGAACGGTTCCACCGTCGTTCTCTCTTCGGACAGCACGCTCTTGCCTTTTTTCTTCAGAAACCGGCCGAAATTCTCGATGATAATGTCTTCCGGCGGATAGGAGCAGATATTGGCGCCGTTGAGTTCGGTTGCCCATTCACCGGGGAATTGTTCTTTTTTCCGTGGCTTCAAACCCAACCGGCCCATGCGGCGTTTGGTGCTCGGCAGACGGCGTCGCAGGCGGATCCGCCGGGTGTTGAGCCAGATCTCATCGCCGGAAATATTCACGGTGCGAATGTCGCTTGCCGTTTGCTGGGGCCCATAGCGTGAGGCGCGCTCCCAAACCTCCCACGCGTAGTTTTCATCCACGATGGAGCGCGCGGCTATCGTCAGGTCGAAGAGCGTTGCCGCCAGATCGCGATTGACCACCGCCAGATTGCGGCTGTACTTCGCGAGAAGGCGCCGCTGCCAGGGGTGGATTTTGTCGCCGGTGTTCAGTTCGTAAGATTCCTCCGCTTCACGAAACAGCGTCATCTGCACGCGACGCCGATCGATCCGGTCCGGCTCCGTCATCCGATCGCGAAACGCCTCGTAACGCTCCTGGAGGAACGGATACTCCGAAGTGATTTCTCCCAGACAATCCGGGTGCGGATTCACCAGATGCAATTCTTCGCGCCTGCGCCGCGCGGGTTCGGCCTGCGGCAATTCCATGGCGTCGAGCACCGGGTCGAGCATGTTCAGCGAAATCACCACCATCACGCGCGCCCCGGGATCGGCGCCCTGCAGTTTCCACGCCACGGCCTGCGCGAATAGCTCTATCGCAGGAGTTCGCGGCGCAGGGTAGAGGCGGTAAGCGTCCACGTACTGCTTGTGCGCGATCGTGTGGAGCGCGAACGAATCGGGATACGTGTCGGGAACGTGCGGACGCTCGGTGGAATCGGGATCCGCGAACACGACGCGCGCGCCGATTTCCTGTGCCGTACGAATCGCTTCCACAAACGGATCGGCAGGCTCTACCGGCACATAGACAGATCGGTCTTCTTCAGCGTTTGGCGAATAGACCGACTCTCCGGCCCCAGCCCCCAGCGTCGTGTCGTTGTAGAAGATGACGGAAATCTGCGGCAACCGGCGAATGGCGTCAAGATAAGCGTCTTCGAGAGTCTCCGGAAGTTCGACGGCAACTACGTCGGGGCGTTCCGCAAGAATACGCCGACGGACTTCGATCGCGAATTCAAGCCGGCCCGGAACCACCGGCAGGTAGCTGAAGCAGCCGCGCGCCAGGTTGCCCGAAATGCCGCCAAAATCGCCGCCGAAATCAGGGAGCGACGGACCTGTTGGGTCTGGCATATCGCAGCGCCTCCTCGCCCAGCGTTTCGAGCACAGCCGTTTCGAGCGCCATCCGCTCGTGATCGCGACCCATCGCCAGACTCTTCAGCTTGGTGGCGAAGCGCGCGATGTTGATGCCGTCGCGGACGCTGTAACGCTCATCGGCGGCGTGGGCCTGCTCCAGAAAATCGGTGACATATTGCAGCACGCGATCTTCCGCGAAGGGCAGGTTTTCCTTCAGAATCCGGTACTCTTCGTCTTTTTCGGGGAAATCGATCAGCAACTGCGGCTGCAGGCGCGAATGAATGTACTCGGGCAATTCGAAAGTGGAGGCGTCATCGTTCATCGTGGTGACGAACCGAAAGTTCGGGTGCGCTTTGATCTTGATGCCCGCCACGATGCTCTCGACGTACCGGCGGTTATCCAGCAGCGGCGCCAGGCTCGCCCAGCTTTTCTCGCTCATGCGATTGCCTTCGTCCAGAATCACGATGCCGCCCGTGATCATCGCGCTCACCAGGGGTGACGCCACATAGCGGAGCTTACCCGCGCCTTCAATGACGGGCGTGACGAGAAGATCTTCGGGCCGCGTATCGAGCGTCGCCTGCATGATGAAGACGTCGCGGCCGAGGCGCTTGGCCGCGGCATAAGCCAGGGTTGTTTTGCCGACGCCGGGTTTGCCGATCAGCCGCGGGTTCATCGGCATATCGGCATCGTCCACCACCATCCAGGCGGCGAGGAGCTGCCGCATGAGTTCGTCCTGCCCCACCCAGCGAGTGGTGAGCTCGTCGGGATGGCCCAGGTGCAGTGTGACGCCTTCAATCTCAACTGTCATGAAGTCTTATTGTAACGGCGGGAGCTACTGCAAGCGCATAAGCGGATCGCCGATCACCACATTCATCCAGCTCAGACCGGGGATGCCCATATAGAAGCTCTCCGCCAGATTGCGCCCTGCAAAGTATGCCGGCAGGACAAAGTCGGGGCGCGGACAAAACGTAAGATATGGCTCCCAAACCTGGCCGGAAGCGCCGGAAGCGCCTTCGTGGATGTAATCGGCGGTTAAAGTCTGCGGGGCACCGTCGAACATTGTCGAGAGCGGATCGGCCCAGCTGCCGATCTTCCACTGCGCGGGAGGCGGCCTGAAGGTGCGCCCGTCGAGCGAGACAAACTCGGTTGCGATCGCGCCCGGCAACCACTGAAACTTCAGAAAGCGTTCTTTCCTGTCCTTATCGTTCGAGCCCCACGACGCGTAGCCGATGACGTCCTGTATCCCGGTCAGAATCTTCGCCGTGTCGTCCAGGATAACGCGGTCCTTCGGCAGTAGCAGCGCGGCGGCGCGCAGCCATTGGTTGCCGGGGGTCGCGTTATCGGCGCGAAGGTCGATCACAAACTTGCCGGTCTCGCGGGCGAGAAGGGCGCGGTCCACCAGCGCCTTCATATCGGCCATATCGTTGCCCGTAAGCCTGGTGACCAGATACATCGGGAACTGAGGATGGCGAAACGGCGCATCGCGCTTCCCGAAGAATGGGTTTGGAATCGGGCCTGCCAGCGGAATTGTGGCGCCGTGAAGTTTCTGGTAGAGCAGCGTGAGTTCGGAATCGACGGACGCGGACGTGTCGAGTAGTTTATTTCCGTCGCCGAGAACACGCAACGGCACGCCATCGGTGGTGACGATATAGAGGATGGGTTCGGTCAGTTTGTTCCGGGTGAGAAATTTGCCGATCGGGGCTTCGACATCCGAGTCGTAAACGGCGCGCGTAATGTCGTCTTCGGGGGGCGTATCGATGATGCAAAGATTGGCCGCCGGAATTGCACGTTTGGTCATGTAATACCGGCCGATCGCGCCGGATGTCTGCGACCGCTTATTGATGACGACGAGGACCTGAGCGGGAGTCTGGCCGCGCGCGAAGGTGGCGGAACCGGCGAAGGCGGCAATCGCGCAGCCGGCGAGAAGTATGGCGTGGCTGGTGCTCAATACTTATACTGTAGCGACTCTGGTAAACTGGAGCAGATCCTGGCGCTATCGTCTAATGGTTAGGACAGAGCCCTCTCAAGGCTTAAATACGGGTTCGACTCCCGTTAGCGCTACCAATTTTTCATAGACTTACGGGCTTTGCGCTGTGACCCGCGGCTGACCCGCAACTGGCCACGAGAGTTTCCCGGGAACAATGCGCCGGATTCGATTGGATCTTTTCCAAACGGCTACCGAATCTTAGCGAACATCGCTCGGACATCAGTTTATCGGGATACCGATTTCCGCGACGGCCTCGCGGACGGCGGCGATGCTATCCCAAAAATGTTATACGCTTGTTCCAATGATTCGATTTGTCGCTTGCGCGATGGTTTTCCTTTCTTATGCGGCCTGGGGCCAGTCACCCTCGTTCGACGCAGCCTCGCTGAAACCGGCGGGTCCCAGGGTTCCAGGGCAGGGGGGCGGCGGTCTGGCCGGCGGTCCCGGCACCGCCGATCCGGGTCGGATCTCCGGCGCCCGTGTCCCTTTGGGTGTACTGGTGGGGGTCGCCTATGGCGTGAACAACGACCAGCTCTCCGGCCCCGCCTGGCTTTATGATTTCTCTGACCCGCACGTCTTTGCCATCACCGCGACCATGCCGTCGGACACGACGAAAGAGCAGTACCAGCTCATGCTGCAGAACCTGCTGAAGCAGCGCTTCCACCTGACCCTTCACCATGAGAACCGGGACTTTCCCGGCTACGATCTGGCGCTGTCGGGCGGGGCAATGAAGTTGAAGGAATGGGACCCCAACTCTCCGCCGCCCCCCACCGACGTCCGCGCTGACGCCAATGGATTCCCCATTCTCCCGCCTGGTGTGAAGAGCCGTGCGTCAATCGGCATGAGAATGGCAGAGGGAGGGGGCACGCCAACCGCGACGCTTTCAAGCGCCTCCTACAGGGAGACCATGGCGGAGTTCGCCACAGGGCTGGGCTTCCTGATTCGAACCGCGAGCGGAGGCACTTCAGGCTCTCCGGCGCCGCGCGTGACAGACAAGACGGGATTGACCGGCATCTACGAATTTCATCTGAGATACGCCACTGCGAACATGAGCGCAACGCCGGCCCCCGCCGAAGCCGATGACCCGGCCCTGGGCGGGGAAACGCTCTTTAATGCGCTTTCGAGTCAACTCGGACTCAAACTACAGAAGGCGAAGAGTGTGCCTGTGGATGTCATTGTCGTCGACCATGCCGATCCGGTCCCGGCGGAGAATTAGCTTCGGTTCATCGAGCCGGGGGGAATTCATACGTAACACGCGGTGGCTCCGCGAAGACACTTGAGATTTCGGCGGTCATCGGGAAGCACACCCTCCGGAAGCCCGCGAGGACTCCACCCGTGTTACCAAACTTCAAACACCAACGAATTTTTTAGTAACAAATCCATCCGTTTGGAGTCTAAACTGGGAAGCGCCCGTTTCGGGTCTGTTTCTCTGGTCCGGAGGAGGTGGATAGTGAGACTAATTCTTACAAGCCTCGCCTGCGCCGCGGTTCTTGGCGGCCTGGCATTTACACAGTCAACGGAGCCGAAACCGGTCTTCGTGATGGCTGACATTCACATGAGCCCGGATACTCAGGGCGGCGGCATCCGAATGGGTGTTTTCAGAGGAATGCCGTATGTGGGCAACGGCCGCTACGAGCTCCGCAATTCCAGCCTGCTCGATCTGATCAATCAGGCCTATGACACGGACCCGGAAAAGATTCTGGGCGGCCCCAACTGGCTCGAATGGGACCACTACGACGTCAATGCGAAGCTGCCGCCCGAGTCCGGCCCCGAGACACAGAAGGTCATGCTGCAGAATCTTCTCGCGGACCGGTTCAAACTGGTGGTGCACAACGACACGCGGGATCTGCAGGCGTATGTGCTGACGGCGGGAAAGGCGCCCAAAATCAAGCAGTCGGAGAATCCGGGCGATAGCGGTTGCCGCGGCCAACTCGGCGGCCCCGGCCTCACTGCCATGCCGGGCGGCGGGTTCACGATCAACCAGAACGGCGGCCCCATCATAAACACGTTCACCTGCCACTACATGACTATGGAAGCGTTCGCGACCTTTCTGCGGCCGCAGGTCTCGCAAAACGGCTCCGTTAACCCTGTGACGGATCAGACGGAATTAAAGGGCGCGTGGGATTTCGAATTCAAAACGACCATCCAGCTCCGGGGGCCGATGGCGGCCGGCACAGACAATTCCGCCATCACGATCTTCGACGCGGTGGATAAGCAACTTGGTCTGAAGCTGACGGCGACCAGGGTGCCGCTGCCGGTGATTGTTGTGGATAGCGCGCAAAAGCCGACTCCGAATGCACCGGGGGTGACGGAAGCAATGGCTGTCGAACATCCCAAAGAGTTCGACGTGGCGGATGTGAAGCCCAACGAGTCCGGGGAGCGCGGCGGCCGCATACAGATCACGAAGGAGGCGGAGTTAATTTCCAGAATTTGCCGCTGCGAATGCTGATCAATAATGCCTACGGGCTCCAGAACAATATGCTGATCGCGATGCCCGACATGGACGCAGCTCTGCAAGCTTCCTATACAGTTCTTGCCAAGCCTCCGGCCCCGCCGGCCAACCCCGGTTCACGGGACGAGCCCGCGCCGGCGGGGCCGCAGAGTCCGCCAGCCTCGCCCGACGATAACGAATCGGCATGGCTGATGATGCGCGCCCTGCTGGAAGACCGGTTCAGGCTCAGGATGCACAAAGAGGAACGGCCGTTGACCGCGTGGAAGCTGGTGGCGGTAAAGCCGAAGATGAAGAAGGCCGATCCATCGGAACGCACAAAGCAGGGCGAGGGACCGGGAGCGGACGCAAAAGATCCACGCACGGCGACGCCATCGCGGAGCCGCCTGTCGATGTTCCAGAACGTAACCATGGATCAGTTTGCCGATAAGCTGGAGGGGATCTCGGCATACCTGAATACTCCGGTTATCAACGCGACGAATCTCGAGGGTTCTTATGATTTTACGATCAACTTCAGCCCTGTCGGAATGGCAGGACCTGTTCCTGGGGGTGGCGGCGGACGCAGTGGGCCCGCGGGACCGGAAGCCATCGGCGGGTCGGCGACTTCGGACGCAGCGGAGCCGAACGGGGCGATCACGCTGTTTGAGGCGATTGAACAGCAGCTGGGGCTGAAGCTGGTGGAAGATAAACGGCCAGTGACGGTGTATGTGATCGATCACGTGGAGGCCAGGCCCACTGACAATTAGTGCGCTTTGGCATCAACCGTGTGCCGCCGTTCCCTCGCCGTCGAAGTTCCGATCAAACGGCTCGATTGCCCGCCCGAAAGCAGGAACGTTCCCAGGGAAGCAGGACTGAAGTAGCTACCGATATTGGGTATCAACGTCCCTCCTCGGGTACTAACGCCTCATCACCTTCCACTTCTTCACGATTAGTTGGGCCAGACCCGGATCGTGGACGCGCCCCTTTCAGGTGGAATCCGCGTGGCCGAATCAAAATTGGATTGACCGCAATAACGATCAAGCGGAGAATTTCCAATATCCGTATGCTGGACTCATGAGCGTTACGGCCAGGGCACTTTGGTACATCGAAAGCCACCTTGGAGGCGACCTCTCGCTGGAATTGATCGCTCGGGATGTGGGCGTTTCGCGGTACCACCTCTCCCGCGCATTCAGCGCCGCTACGGGCCATGGCCTCGCACTCTACGTACGGGCTCGTCGCCTGAGCGAAGCCGCTAAGGCGTTGCTGAACGGGGCGCCGGACATCCTTTCCGTTTCGCTCGATACCGGCTACGGTTCTCATGAAGCCTTCACTCGCGCATTCAGGCAGCACTTCGGCCTTACGCCTGAGCAGGCACGGGCACAGCAGCCAACAACCAACCTCAAACTTTTGGAGCCAATCAGAATGCAAACTGCAAGCACTACCCGCGTCGCGGCCACCCGCATCGCCGAACGCGACGCCATGCTCATTTTCGGACTGAGTCAGCGCTATGCGCCCCACAACATGGGTGGAATCCCATCTCAATGGGAACGATTCCTGACCCACTTCGGCCACATCCCAACCCAGGTTGACAAAATCGCTTACGGGGTCATTTGCAACTCGGACGACACCGGCAACTTCGATTACATTTGCGGCGCAGAAGTCAGTGAGTTTCCCTCCCACCCGGGCGAATTCGCGCGCCTGCGCATTCCTCCGCAGACCTATGTGGTTTTCCAGCACGCCGATCACATCTCAAATATCGGCGCAACATGCAGCGCGATCTGGAATCGGGGTCTGCCGGATTCCGGCTACAAGGCCGCTGATAGCCCCTGGTTTGAACGCTATGGTGAAGAGTTCGACGGGCGTACAGGATTAGGTGGACTGGAAATCTGGATCCCGATTGTACGATGATGGCGACTCAGCTGGCAGCTAATCGTAGTTGCGCAAAAAGCGGCGTTGAGCCGAGCCCCGCCTTTACCTTTTGCAGCGCGACGGGGACCGAGCCGACGAGGAGGCGAGCACTGAAGAAGCACGTCTTGAGATAGCTGCCGATATTTCCGGATATCGCTCCTCAGACGTGGTGGGATCGCTCCCGTCCGCGTGTCCGGTCTTCAGCTGCTGAGTGCTGGTGCCACCGTGCCGCTGTGTGTGTTTGTCAAAGTTCGATCACACGGTGTCTGACCCCTGGTTTTCGTCCGGATGCCGACCCAGATCATACTCGGATTCCTGCCCTGGTTCCCGCATTTTCCTGAGATAATAGGTTCTATTGTGATACCGCCCCTCATTCGTTGACTCGCGATTTTACTGGCGACCGGAGTCCTCGCGTCTGCTCTCGCCCATGGCGCGGCAATCGATTCGAAGGCCTTCTCTCCCGACGACCTTTTTCAGGTCACCAAAGTCTGGAACGTCGAATTCCGGCTCACTCAGGAGCAATGGAACATCATGACCCCGGGACGCGCCATCCCCGGCGTCACAGCTCCTCACAGCGACGGCGGCGAGGTGTTCAATTGGGCCCACACGGACGTCACGATTGATGGCAAAAGTTCGATGGCGTCGCAATACGCTATAAGGGAAACCAGACGTTCCGCGTGGGACGCCAATCCGGTAAGATTTCGCTCGTTCAGAGAATAGCTCAATAACCTGGCCGTACCGGTTAACTCAAATCACTAGCCGACCCGCGCCCGTAAAGGAGCTGCACTCAAAATCAGTGCTGGGCAAAACAGCTACCGATATTGGCGATTAACGCCCCGGCCCGACCGCGCCTCATTCAGTTCGAATCCACGAAGGGGAGCCAAATATCAATTTCGTTGATCAAGGTTCCATTCTCCTTTTGTTTGGTGCAGCTTAGCTGGTTCGAACGCCTCAGATTCTCAAACGGCTGTTGGAACTCGGTCTGCAACTGGCCCTGCCGCCACGTTGCCGACTTCAGGATCAGTCTGAGAAAACCCTGCTTCTCATGCACGGGCTGAACGGCAAATAAATCCGCTGCCCGGCTGGTCAGATCCATCAGGTTGATAGCGTCCCCAACGGCTGCCGGAGCGGCTGCACGAATTTCGTCAATGCGGCGCGACAGCGTGAGCGACTGGCCCCGCAGGTCGCTCGCCTTCCGGTCGTACATCTCAGGCGTTATGCGCCCCTCTAAACGATCCTCGTACATAGCATCCAGCTTTGAATCAAACCTCCTCCGCTGTTCTTCCAGGCGTGCGATTTCCCTTTCCCGAGATGCCCGGTCGTTCAGGTCGGATTCGGACACGGCTTCATTCAGCCAGGTAAGCACTCCGGGTGGAATGACCAACTCCCGTAACGAAGCGGCGAACCGATCCTGCATGGCTTCTTCGCGCGTGTATGGCTCCGCGCATTTTCCGTGGTGGCCGGTGCAGTGGTAGTAGACGTACTTTCCCTTCTTCAACTCGCCAACGAGTTGGCATCCGCAATGGCCGCAGCGAACGAAGCCGGTGAACGTGAAGTCGTGCCGGATGCGGTGCTGTCTGGTTTCAACGCGCTTGTCGATGAGGGCCTGGACTCTGTCCCATGTCTCGCGGCTGACAAGTGCATCGTGCCTGCCTGTATACGTCACTCCATCCCAATCGAAATCGCCGGTATAGAGCCGCTTTCGCAGGATCTGGTGCAGCGTGCTCGTCGCTACGCGACGGCCCCGGATCGTCCAGCCCTCCGCTTTGCACCTTGCTGCAAGCGTCTTCAGCGAATACTGCCCCGTCACGAATTCATCAAACAACCTCGTGACGGTCGGAGCGTCGTTGTCGGGAACGATCACGCGACGTTCGTCCGAGCCCTGAACATTGCGGTAGCCCACTGGTGCGTAACTGGGGTAAAGGCCGCTTCTGGCCTTCTGCAACATCCCCTTATGGGTCTCCTCGCTGAGATTCTGAGAAAAGTTACGAGCCATCAACACACGGATGCCGTGCATGAACTTATCCGAGGAGCGGGAATCGGGCGAAAGCGTGCCCGCTTCTTTCACAAAGTGAACCGTGACGCCGGAATCTTCCACTTTGCTGTAGTCGCCGATGTTGCGATATAGCCGGTCCGTCTTCTCGACCAGAATGTTTCGGCACCGGCTGTTATTCTTTTTCAGGAATGCGAGCATCTGGCCGAATCCCGTCCGCCCGCTGGTGCTGGCGGATTCAACGTCGATGAACTCTTCGAGCACGACCATGCTCTGCTGCCGGGCAAAATCGCGCAGCAAGCCCAACTGAGCAGGGATTGAGAAACCTTCCCGCTCCTGTTCCTTGCTGCTCACGCGGGCGTAGACGACGGTGTTCGTGCGTTGTACTGATCCGTTCTCCTGCATGTTTCAGTCCCTCAGGACCTCTCGTCAGATTCGGCATGACTGAGCGACCGCTGCACTCTGTCCCACCGGGCGAGAGTTTGAACAAATTCTACCAGTCTGCGTCTGTGCTCGGCCCACTGCTTTTCGGTGAGCCGATGGCCGAGTCCCTCCTCAATCGCGCCGCGAGCCGTCCGTTCGGCGAGAGACGGGCCCAGGGCGGTCGAATTACCGGCGTCCGTTTCTTCCAGGCGACGCCTTTGATCCAATGCAAACATCGTTTCGTTAATCCGTGCCTCACTCGTCAGGCTTCACACACGATGCATTAGTAGTTTGCCCTTCACCTTCTCCAACAGGCGGAGGACGCCTACATATAAGGGCTCAGAACGGCTTTCTTGGACAATATTTTTCGCCCGGATCGGCGTCACCCATCTGTCCGACACGCCAGGTAATCTGTCCCCCGGCGGAAGATACTGACCGCGCTCTCGTTGCGAGCGAAAAAACACCGGCCCGTCCGACAACCCTTTATGTTCCACTACCACGTCTTTGCCACTTTCTGGCTGTTGGTTGGTTGCAAGATGTTGCAGACTGTCGCAAAACTCCGTAACCTCGCGCGGATGTTGCAGACTGTTTTGAATTTGTCGCAGAGTGTCGCTGGCGTGGCCTTCTGAAGTTTTTCGCCTTCGCAGGCGTGTTCGGAGACGCAGGTACAGCGGTTCCTTTTTTTCTCCGCTCAATGCGGGCCGCGGTAGAGACCAGGAAGCTTGTAGCTGATCGGCACTCCGGCCAAGTTCGGATGCTTATGCATGAGCCGGAGTGTAGGTCCGGCCTTCAAGGCTTCTTGCACCTTGGGCCAGAAGGCCAGAAGTTGAGGCATCTGTTGCGGGCGTTTTCTCCCGCGCGAGCGTTTCCGCTAAGGGAAGTGGAGGTGGATCTGACTGAGCTTCGTACCCATACATATAACAGCTCAGAACCGGCTTTTTGGGCCCACGCAACGATTTGCGGCAGATCACGACAACTTGCGACAGATTACGACGTTTTGCGACTGTGACGACAATCTGCGACGAATCACGACATTCTGCGACAATCCCGACGTCCAAGATTCCGCGAAAAGGGCAAAAAATACGGGTAGTGGAACATAAAGGATTGTCGGACGGGCTGGTGCTTTTTTACTCGCAACGAGTCTCCGGTCAGCAGCTTCCGCGGGGGACAAACCAGCGCGTGTGTCCGACGATTGTCCGACGCCCGGAATCCCGGCGAAAAAAGGTGTCCAAGAACGGGGTTTCTGAGCCGTTATATGTGAAGGGTTTTTCAGGTCGCAACTCGTTGTCGGGGCGGCGGGAAGATAGGGTTTGAACGGCGGCGGATCGCGCCTACCGTCGAAGTGGGGCCTGGCGGATTGCGGGGATTCGGGGCCGAATTCCTGAGGTAAACTCGAATTATCGGAAGTTGGATCGCGCGACACAGAGTTGTCATGGCTGTGGTCGGGTTCCGGATGATCGAAGGACATTTAAGAGAAATAATCTCAACAGATTGAGGCGTCCATTCGTCTTTTAGGTTCGTAGGGAGAAATCACAACGATGATTCGGGTCATTTACAGTGTGGGCCTAGTCGCTTTGATGGCATCTGGGGTTCTCGCCCAATCCCAGCCTGTCGCGCGGCCCAAATTCGACGCAGTGTCGATAAAGGTGAGCCAGCCACCTCTTGACAGCGTTTATTCGCACAACGAGGCAAAGCGCCTCGACTATCACAATGTGACATTGCAGGACTGCCTCAGCGCGGCATATGGCCTAGATGCTAGACAGATAGTCGGGCCTGACTGGCTTGGCACTGACAGATACACCATAGTGGCTGTGACTGCCACCGAGGTGTCTACCGCGGAATTGATGCTCATGCTTCAGAGCGCACTTGAAGATCGCTTCCATTTGACAAGCCATCATGAGCAGAGGAACCGTCAGGTATACGCACTTGCGATAGGCGATCATGGCACAAAGCTTAGAGTGGCGGCCCCCGATAGCACCCGAGTTATTCGGCCCACGTCGGAGCCGGGCAATGGGTTTCTTTTTACCCATGTTTCCATCCCGGATTTTGTGAAGTTTCTATGCTCCCGCATGATACGTTTGGATCGTTTAGTAATCAACGCGACCGAACTTGAAGGGAGTTTTGACTTTACCTTGAAGTGGACCGCTGATGCCATCGGGTCGTCATCGAGCCCGACCGAGAGCCTGTCGCCAAGCGCACCGGCGCCGGACTCGCCGCCAATATTTCAAGCCGTTCAGGAGCAGTTGGGACTAAGACTGGTGCCGAAGACGATGCCGCTCGATATGTTGGTTTTGGACCACGCTAACAAGGTACCGACCGAGAACTGAGCTCCGACGCTCGTTGTACCGCGAAGGGCAACATCCACCACCGCACAAATCAAGAGCATTGATCATGATAGTGAGAACGAGCGCAGAAAACAGCGGAACGTCGAACTTGCCTGGTCGCGCACGCTGCCATATCCACTGAAATTCGACGCGGTTGGATTCGGCAACGGACTCTTCGTCGATATTCTCGGCTACGACCTGCAACCCAGCTGATCGCAGCATTGGCGGAACTGGCGGCGCGGGTTATCCACGTCCTGCCGCTTGCGTTGTTTGGCGCCGTCATCGTCCCCGCTTATCCACGCGGGTGCTCACGCGGAGGTAGAGCGCGGCTCTCAGGCCGCACCGCCAGTCACGGCGTATGTGCGGGACGGCACAGATAAGAACATCCCGTCTGGCACGTTAGCCGTAAAAGTTCGAAATGCGTCCAGGGTGGGGAGCCAAATGAATTCGCTGTTTCCCGACTTGCCCTCTCTGTTTGTTCAACTTGCCGGTTCGAATGCCTATTGAGGCCCAGAGTGGACTCGAACTCACCCCAACGTTTCCTGGAAGCCATGGGAGCGGCCACCGCATGTAGCGTACGTGCATTCCTTTCCGATGATTCGCTTATGAACAAAGCCCCCGGAGTTCTCGTTATTAAAGCAGATGGAAACCTACGACTGGCCATGGGTGGAGACGCAAGCCGCTCAGACTGCGGACGTTTGGCATGAGAGCGCTGGGGTATCGGCCCCACGAGCACGGCTGTACAGCCTGGAAGAGCAACAAGTAAATGAGGACACTTACGATGAAGCATTACTGGAAGTTGAGAAGGCCCTGTGGGCGCCGCCCCTGACCAGGGAAGCCCGAACCTGCACGGAAGACCGGATCGTCGCTTCGTTCGCAAAATTCTGCGCGGAAGCCATGGAACTGGACGGGGAAGCGACGGAGTTACTCACGAATCAATTCCTGCCAATCGGCACGTCTTTGGCGAGATGGGCACGCGGGTTCGACCCTGACCTGAGTATGGCCGGCATCATCCAGGCAGCGCGCAACGCGTGGACTGCCTGCGGTTTGCAGCCTCTCCTTGGCGTTCCGCTGGCCCTCACTCCTTCTATACTCGGATACAGCTTGCTCTACCCGTACAGCGACAATTTTCTCGACGACGAAGACGTTTCGGGTGACGCCAAGCTGAGATTCAGCCGCCGCTTTCGCCGGCAATTGCTGGGCGAAAAACTACCTGCGGAAGATCATCGGGAGCGCCGCGTGTGGGCGCTTATCGCTTTGGTGGAAACTCAATATCCGCGGACTCGCTATTCGAATGTCTTTGAGTGTTTACTTGCAATCCATCAGGCCCAGGAACGGAGTATCGGGCAAGTGCACGGTCGCCACTGCTGTTCGGATGCCGAATTATTGCGAGTGAGTTGCGCCAAAGGCGGAAGCTCCGTATTGGCGGACGCGTGCCTCGCGTACGGCTCCCTGACGAAGCAGGAAGGGAGGTTCGCATCTGAATGGGGTGTTCTGCTGCAATTAGGAGATGATTTGCAGGATGTGCGTGAGGATCTGGGCCGTGGGTCGATGACGCTGTTCTCTCGCACAGCGACCACGGGCCGGCCGCTGGATGCGCTCACAAACCAACTCTTTAAATTCAGTGAACATGTGGGGATACGCATGCAGGAGTTGCCCCGAGGGACCGCGGCCTTCAAAGAGCTGCTGACGATGAGCTGGAGATCGCTCATCATCGGAGCCGTGGCCGATTCGCACGAGCTGTTTTCAGCCGGGTTCTTGCGCGAAGCAGAACAGTCGTCTCCGTTCCGGTTCGATTTTCTTCGGGCACGGAAGCACAAATTGGTTAGCCCGCAAGGTCTCCACAATACACTGTTCGGCGCTCTGCTGGAGTCTCGCCAGGACTACGGCAACGGCTTGCCATCACCACTCGCGTGGGGTGCCGGGCACTTTGCCGCCTCAGACACGTTTTGTGCAAACGACGCCGCCGAGTTCACTCCGAGAGAGTCGAACTCCCCGTGGGAGACCGAAAATACCTTCCGATATCACGCTTAACGCCTCAGAGCTGGCAGTGCTTGAGCGCGACTATGCCCCTCACAGGGCGCCAGAATAATAACGATCTGAGTCACGCCTCGCTACAAAAGTTAGCATTGACTGGAGCCAGTTCCTCCGCGCAAACTTGAAGTCATCATTACGTGAGGGGGAGAAACAACGATGCCTCTATTCCAAAGCATTTTTTCTGCTTCAGTTGTAATCCGAACTTTCCTCTGTTTCATGATTTGCACCATCGTCTGCGGAGCCCGGCGGCCTGAAGACCAGGTCCTTGACGTGTACAGACAGATGGAAAAGGCTGAGCAGCGCGGCGACGCGAACGCCTTGCTTGGGTTGTGGTCCAGTGAATCGGCGACGGAAGCGGAGAAAATGCGGTCCCTGGTGCAACCGCGGCCCGATTTGCACTACATCGCGACCAATGTTTTCGTGCAGGGAGACGAGGCCGCATTGCTCGGAGAGTACGGCAAAGAGCAATTTCTGTGCATGCGTTTCGTGAAGGAAGAGGGGCGCTGGAAGATCAAGGACCAGATGCTTAGTGATAAGGCGTACCCCGCCGAATCGGTTTATGCCATTATTCCACCAGCCGCCGGTGCCTTCGAGCGTAGCGGGACGCCCTGGCAAGGCATCCGGGCAGCGTTCGACCAAGCGGATGCAGCTAAGCGCGGCTTGCAGGTTCGGGCAACTTACGATGAATCATTCTTGTATATTCGTGTCGAGTCGTCGGCACTGATGCCTGCGCCCGGCAGTTCGGCGGAGACACCGCCGATGGGATGGCCAGTCATGAAAATCGCCGTTTCCGGTGTCGGCGAGTTCGTGTTGCATGCCACAGCGAACATCGGCGACCAGGCAACTTTCGATGAGAATGGCCACGCCAGGAGTCATCGGCATTACGTGGCATATTGGCTAATGCTGGAGCGCGCGGATCAGATGATTTTCCAGGCGTGGGCGGGCTTACATCCCGATCCCCTGATTCGGGCCGGGGACCACTTTCTCGATGTGCTCGTGCCGCTGCAGACGATGCGCATTGCCGATGCGGGGCACACTACAATCACGATCGGCGACGCGCAGTGGCCGAAGAGCGTGATTTTTAGCCTCAAAGCGCAGCAATACCGATAAGGTCCTGCAGCTCATTTTTGTTTGGGCAGGCTGAAAGTCGGCGAACGGCGGCCCCTGAACTACCTTCCGATATACGTTGATATCGTTGCTGAAAGAACGCGATCGCGCAGCGGGCACGTATCGGCAGATTCAGAAGGCTTGCACGTCAACTTGGGGCGAATTTGATATCCGTCCACCGCGCTGGATGATAATAACCACAATGTCGAACCCCAATCCCGTTCGCGACTCGCCCTCTGTTTCTGAGCAGTCGGTTACGCACTTTGCTAATGTCGATGTTGGCTCACCGCAAATGGGCGGCTCCGCGACGCCTGTCGGATGCGGGTGGGATCTCATCGCGGGCGGCGTAGACATTTGGGAGAATGCCGACCAGTTTCACTTCGTTTTCCGGGAGATCTCAGGCGACTTCGACATCGCAGTGCGAGTCGAGAGCTTCACACCAGCGCATTTGTATTCCAAGACCGGCCTGATGGTTCGTGAGAGCCTGAGCGCAGCGAGCGCCCACGTGATGTTCTTCGTGTTCTCAGACGACGAACCGCGAAACAACAACCTCGGGGCGTATGAGATGCAGTTTCGCCCGCGGCCCGGAGACAACTGTCAGGCCATCTATCCCGCGGTCAGTCCTCCCGCGCCACCAGAGTTCCCGGCCGCCTGGCCGAACTCCTGGTTGCGGGTGGCGCGGCGAGGGAACCAGTTCTCGGCTTATGCGTCCACCGATGGCCAGACCTGGAAGCTGTACGCTGAGAAAGTTCTAACGCTGGCACATACTCTCAAAGTTGGCCCGGCCCTGACCTCGCATAACCCCGAGATGGCAGCGAGGGCCTCATTCCGCGACTACGTTGAATCCAAACAGGCTCTTCGTTAGAAAGCGCACTTGGGGTGTCCGTGTCTGGCCGGCACTATATTGAATCGGCCTGGCTGCAGGACGAAAGGCGCTCGAAATGCCTCCCGATATTTGTTCATATCGCCGCCTCAACTCTATTTCGCGGGCACAGCCCTGTCCGGTAACGCGAACACCCAGAGTATGGAACTCCGGTCTGGTGGATTCCGGATCTCCGGAACCAGCAGAGGAAACGTCGATGCCTGTTCCCCGCCGTTTCCTGTGACGACGGCAACGTATTGCTTTCCGTTCACGCTGTAGCTTATGGGCGCCGAACTCGGAACATCGTTCAGGCGCATCTGCCAAAGCACTGTGCCGCTGGTATCGTCGAAGGCTTTTATGACGCGGTCGATGGCGCCCAGAAAGACAATCCCGCCCGCCGTCGCCAGCACACCGGAAGAAACCGGCGCGCGCTGGCGATCCGTCCAGACCACTTTCTTTGTCGCCAGATTGATGGCTTCCAGACGGCCGTACTTTCCGTCGCTGCCTGGCGCTGGCCGCAGAGATGTCCGCCGAGGGCCCCCGCCCGCACTCCCGCCGGTCCCCTGTGTCACATCCATGCATGATTCGTTCAGCGACGTGTAGAGTATTCCGCTGACCGGATTGTAAGACGCGGGCAGCCAGTTCTTCGCGCCGGCGGTAGAAGGGCAGACCACCGTCGTCTCTCCATCACCCGGGATGAGACCGGAATTGAGGATCCTGGCGCCGGTCTTCGGATCAATCGACGCCACCACGTTTTGTAGCCCGAGATCGCCGGACGATACGTACTTGCCTGTGTCGGCTTCGAGCGCATCGTAGATAGCTTGCTTACCCTCGGTCACGACCACCGTCCGAGGTGCGCCGTTGACGGGCAGCCTGACTAACTGGCGCTCGAAAGCCCAGTCATAGCCCCACTGATCGTTGGGCATGTGCTGGAAATGCCAGACGAGTTTACCCGTATCCGGGTTGATGGCGAGAGTGCTGTCGGTATACAGCGCATCATTGCTGACGCCGGGCTGGTGGAGCAGAGGCAGAAGAGATCCGGGGTTTTGAGCGGGACTGGTCCCGAAGTAAGCAAGGTTGAGCAGGGGATCGTAGCTACCCGCTGTCCATATGCCCGCTCCGGCGCGGGCCTGCGCCGGCAGCCCGTTCCAGGAATCGCCGCCTGGCTCGCCTGGCTGGGCGACGGTATGGAAACGCCAGGCTTCCGCACCGGTGGTCACGTCAAGCGCCACGATGAAACACCCTCCCGCCGCCCCGCCCGAGGTTCCCACCATTACTTTGCCTTTGGCCACCAGCGGGCCACTCGTCAGGCGCGCGCCAACCGCACTTGCGCGATCGGCGATCTCATGGTCCCAGACCACTTTGCCGGTCTTGATATCGAGAGAGACGACATGGAAATCCGAAGTGGAGATCAGGAGCCGGTCGCCGTAAATCGCGATGTTCCGCTTGACGCTCACCGTGACATCCTGCGGTAACTGGCGCGAGTATTGCCAGAGCAGGTTTCCGGTCGCGGCAGCCAGCGCCTGGACTCTGTCGCCGTAGCCGTGAACGAAGAGAACGCCATCGTGAACCAGCGGCGTCGATTCGTTGGGGCCCGCGGGAAGCGACCAGCTCCAAACAACGCGAAGATCGCTCACATTGCTGCGGTCGATCTGTTGCAGCGGACTGAATCCCTGGGCGTCCCAGGTTCGTCGCCACGTCAACCAGTCGGCCGGGGAGGGATTCTGGAGCATCGCGTCGGTCACCGGCTCAATCTTGTCCAAAGGGTTGGCGCTGGCGGGCCATGGTGGCAGGGTGACGTTGAGCGATAGTCCGCCACCGCGACCTGCCCCGCCACCACGGCCGCTCCGGCCACTGCCACCTCGTCCCCCTTGTGGCGCCGGTGCCGCAGCCGCAGGCTGCGAGATGGGAACGTTGGCGCCGGCCGGAGCCTGCGCATGGACAGCGAACGGAGTTGTCATAGGGATTAGCACTGCGCCAACCACGCAAAGACTAATCAGAATAATGGGTGGTACGCCGCTTGTGACCCGGGCATCCAGACGGCTCTCGGCGCGAGACGAATGAGTGCGTGCGCCACGATCTGCTGCGACTGGTTGCTGGTTCATGAGTGGTCTCCTTCGTTGATTCGTTTCCAGGTACCGGGCACGACCCGAGTCGGGGCTAATGGGTCATGTCGTAAACGATGTAGTTCACGCCGATACGAATTCCAAGTCTTGAATACACCTCGGGATAATAAGGGGCGTCGGCCCACTCCCAGGAATCGCCGATGTCGGACTGAAACGTGATCGCCACCATGACGCGTCCCTTGTCGTCGCGGATGGCGAGCCAGTGAGCGGGGCAGTTGTCGCATTTATAACTGACGCCGCGCTGCGCCGACCCTTCGCTGGCAACCTGGTAGCGCTCGCCGAGGTCGTAGACAACGTGAAAGATGGGATCGTCGTTGGCGAGTTCCACCGGGTCGCTGCCGGGCAGGACCCTCCGCATGGTCGCCATGAAGATCTCCCATTCGTTTTCTCCCCAAAAATCATCGGCCATGAAGAAGCCGCCGCGCAGGAGATATTCGCGAAGCGTTTTTATCTGTGAGTCGGTCAGTTGCCAGTGGCCTGGTTGAACGGCGTAGAGCCAGGGCCAGTCGTAAACGGCGCCGTCGTCGAGGTTGATGGATTGCTCGACGGAGCGGCCGTGAATGCGAGTGAGACGGCGGAGCGCTTCGGAGAAATGGCGATCGGCGCGAGGGTAATCCTGCGTCCAGATAGAGTTTCCCTCAGTCCAGAGGCCACCGCCGTTGCGGTTGCCGCGGCCACCGAAGCCGCCGCCGCGGCCATATCTTCCGCCGGGCGCCTGCGGATACATCAGGCGGGCGAAGGTCCATTCAGTTTTCTCCTGATAGTTCGGGGGCAGCGGGATTTCACCTAATCGGTATTCTACGCCGGGATATTCGTGGAAAGGTGGCAACTGAAAAGCGAAGAGAGTGCCCGCCAGGGTCGCGACCGCTACGCATGCTGCCAACCCGAGTTTCGCGTTGAAGGGCATCGACCGTCTGTTGTGAGGATATCAACCGGGACTGGCGTACCGGTACGCCGAAGCCCTGTTTGCTGGGTCGCCGGTACTATACAGAAGTCGACGGCGCGTCCATGATGGTTGCTTGTTCACCGGTGTCCGCGCACGCACGAATGTTCTGCCGACTTTTGTCATCCTGCAATGCCTGGATGTGCTGACGACACTGGTGTTTTTGAGCAAGGGCATCGCGGAGGGGAACCCGCTGCTGGTTTGGGCGCTGCCTTTCGCGCACGCGCCGTGGGTGGGACTGGTTGCCGCGAAGCTGATTGCGACAGCAATGGGTTTTTACTGCTACCGCAACGGGCGGATTACGGCGCTCCGGCTCGCGAACGCGGGTTATTTTCTGATCGTGGGATGGAACCTGTCTACGATCGGCGCGGCGCTCGTCCTGCGCTGAACCTGCGTTGTAGACTTGGCGCATGGAGCGAAAGATGTTCTGGCTGATTTTCGGGGTACTCAGCCTCGGAGCCGATTTCGTTCTTCCAATATGGTGGGGGATGGCGGCCACCATTCCTATCTTTATACTGAGTTGGTGGGTTGCCTATCGCAGCGGATGGTTCGACTTCTGAATTAAAATACCTTCAAGACCGCTCCTGAGCCGCAACTTCCAGTGTTCAACCGCGTTTCCAGCTATGGAGGAAAGAAAATGAAACTACGAACTCTTGTTTTAAGCCTGGTCGGCCTTGCCGCCGCCATCGCACCCGCCGTGGTGAACGCCCAGGCGCCGGGCCGTCACCCTGCCTATCTGCACGCCCGGAGTAACCTGCGCGCTGCGCAATTTCTCTTGCGCATCCGCGAGGAGCCGAACGTGACTCGCCACCTCGTGGAGGCCGATCACGAAGTAGAAGCCGCCATCGGCGAGATCGACAACGCCGCTGTTATCGATCACAGAGATATCAACGATCATCCGCGGGTGGAAATGAACCTGGATCGCCTGGGTCGGTTCCGCCGGACCGTGGAGTTACTGCGAGGCGCGCGCGCGGATCTGGCACGCGAAGAGGACCGGGGCCGGGCTCGCGAGTGGCGGGATGCGGCGTACCGGCACATCGACGCGGCGCTGGAACACGTCCATAAGGCATCCACCGATCTTCATTGGGATCGCGAACTCGGGTTCTGACCCGGTTGGGTTCGTTTTGTAAAATGCCCAAATGCCCAAAGGCCTGCGGCCGGGACGTCCGGCTAATCGGAGATTGGCGCGATATCGCACTGTATCTGAATCACTTAGCTGAAATTGGGTTCGTTTTTTCGAATCACAGGTGGGCCAGCCGGACCGCGATGGCAGCCAGTGTCCCACCCAGTAAAGGTCCGAGGATCGGAATGGCGGCGTAGCCCCAATCCGATCCTCCCTTGTTTGGGATTGGCAAAATTGCGTGGGCAAGGCGCGGACCCAGATCGCGCGCCGGATTGATGGCGTAGCCCGTGGGGCCGCCGAGACCCAGGCCAATCGCCCATACAAGACTTCCCACGAGCCACGGTCCCAGCCCCGCGACCGGCCCCGAGGCGGCTACCGTTTTGGAAAAAATGGCGTCGGCAACGAAGACCAGAAGGAAGGTGCCGATGATCTCGCTCAGCAGGTTTGACAGCGGACTGCGGATGGCGGGAGACGTGCCGAAGCAGGCAAACTTGAGATCGGCGTCAGGGGTCGCGCGCCAGTGGGGGAGATAATGCAGCCAGACCAGACAGGCTCCGACAAACGCGCCTGCCAGTTGCGCCAGGCCGTATCCGGCCACCTTGCTGTAATCTCCCGAGACAACCGCGGCCGCCAGGGTCACGGCCGGATTCAGATGGCCTTCGCCTCCGCAGGCGATTGCGGTGAACACGCCGGCCATCACGGCCAGACCCCAGCCGGTCGCGATGACCATCCAGCCGCCGCCTTCGCCTTTGGATTTCTTCAGCAGCACATTGGCGACAACGCCGTTGCCGAGGAGGACCAGCACCAGCGTCCCCATGAACTCTCCGAAAACGCCTTGTTGCATTAATCCTCCACCCAATCGAATGTGCGCGTGACAGCTTTCTTCCAGAATCCGAACATTTTTTCGCGCCGCTCCGCTTCCATTTGCGGCTCCCATGTCCGGTCTACTGACCACTGCGCGCGCAGGTCTTCTATGCTCGCATAAAATCCCGTGGCCAGGCCTGCCGCATAAGCCGCGCCCAGCGCCGTGGTTTCCTTCACCGCCGGCCGCACTACAGTGCGGCCAAGAATGTCCGCCTGAAACTGCATCAGAAGTTCGTTCTCCACCATGCCGCCATCGGTTCGCAGGACAGTCAACGGGACGCCGGAATCTTTCTCCATGGCTTCCACCACCTCGCGCGTCTGAAAAGCAGCGGCTTCCAGCACGGCTCGCGCCAGATGGTTCTTGTTGGAATATCGCGTCAGGCCGGCGATCACGCCGCGCGCATTGTGTTTCCAGTAAGGAGCGTACAAGCCCGAAAACGCGGGAACGAAGTAGACTCCGCCGTTGTCTTCCACCTGCGCGGCGAGAGGTTCAATTTCGGAACTCGTCGCGATGAGTCCCAGATTGTCCCGAAGCCACTGGACGAGCGCGCCGGTAATCGCCACACTGCCTTCGAGCGCGTAGTGCGCCGGTTGTCCTTTGAACTGAAACGCAACTGTGGTGAGCAGGCCGTGGCGCGATTGCACGATGTCGCGCCCGGTATTCATGAGCAGAAAGCAGCCCGTGCCGTAAGTGTTCTTCGCTTCGCCGGCGCTGAAGCAGGTCTGGCCCACGAGGGCGGCCTGTTGATCGCCGAGGATGCCCGCGACGGGAACGCCCCGCACGGCATCCAGAGTAGCTGGTCCGTAGACTTCGGAGCTGGAGCGGATCTGCGGTAGAATCGAACGCGGGATGCCGAACGCGAGCAGCAGTTCGGAGTCCCAGTCGAGAGTTTGCAGGTTCATCAGCTGGGTGCGGCTGGCGTTGGTGCAGTCGGTGATGTGCAGACCGGTCAGATGCCAGACCAGAAACGTGTCGATGGTGCCAAACAGGAGTTGGCCTGCTTCCGCCTGTTGGCGCGCTCCGTGAATATGATCCAGCAGCCAGCGGATTTTCAGCGCGCTGAAATAAGTGGCCAGCGGCAGGCCGGTTTTTGCGCGGAAGCGATCCGGGCCGCCCTCGCGCGAATATTCCGCAATGTAATCGGCGACACGCGTATCCTGCCAGACGATGGCGTTGGCCACGGGCTGGCCGGTCGCGCGACTCCACAGCACGGTCGTTTCGCGCTGGTTGGTGATGCCGATGGCGGCGAGATCGGCGGGGCGAAGGCTGCGCTGGCGCATGGCTTCGTCGATGACTTCGCGGGTGCGAAGCCAGATCTCGTTCGGGTCATGCTCCACCCACCCAGCCTGGGGGAATATCTGCTCGTGTTCCTTCTGCGCGCCGGCGACGATTCGGCCGCCGCGATCGAAAACCAGGAATCGCGTGCTGGTTGTGCCCTGGTCTATCGCTCCGATGTAATCTGGCATACAATTCTCGCTTTTGGGATTCTCCAGTCTATCTCCACAGTGTGAGATAATTTTTCCTCATACCGCGAGAGCCAAAGGTGAGCATTTGAAACTGTCGCTGGTAATTCCCGTCCTGAACGAAGAGCAGGCTCTTCCCTTTACCCTCGCGAGGCTTCGTTCCGTTCTCGCGGAGATGGATTGCGAGCACGAGATTTTCTTCGTCAACGACGGGAGCACTGACGGAACGTCCGGGATTCTGGCGGCTGAATCGGCCGGTGATCGCCGCATCAAAGTCATCCACTTCAGCCGCAATTTCGGACATCAGGCTGCCGTTACGGCCGGTCTGGATTTCGCTACCGGCGATGCCGTCGTCATCATGGACGCCGACCTGCAGGATCCGCCGGAGCTGTTACCCGCTATGATCGCCCTCTACCGGGAAGGTTACGACGTTGTTTCTCCGCAGCGCATTTCCCGGAAGGGCATTTCGTTCTTCAATCGGAAGGCCGCGGAATTATTTTACCGGGTGATCGGGATTATTTCAGATACTCCGGTCTCGCGCGAGGTGGGAGATTTTCGCCTGCTCAGCCGGCCGGCAGTCATGGCAATACGCCAGTTCCGTGAACGGTACAGATTCATGCGGGGAATGGTGGGGTGGCTCGGGCTGCGCGAGGCATTTGTCCCGTTTGAGCGTCCAGCCCGGGTGGCCGGGGAATCGAAGTACCCGTTCTGGAAGATGATCCGTTTTTCCTGGACTGCCATCACCTCCTTTTCGGCCATGCCGTTGCGAATGACATTGGCATTGGGCCTGGTGGCCGTCGGTTTCGCATTTTGCTATCTTGTCTACGCGTTGACGGTGGCCCTGGTTTTGAAATCCGTCGTTTCCGGCTGGACTTCGCTGGTATTTCTTCAATGCCTGTTTTTTGGAGTCACTCTGATTTGCGTGGGTCTCACGGGCGAGTACGTGGCTAAAATCTATGAGCAGTCGAAAGGACGCCCATTGTATGTCGTTTCGCGGGCGCTGAACGTTTCTTTGCCTGTTGAGCGGGCGGGAATTATCGTGATTGAACCGAGGAATGACGACACGATCGGGCAATGAGTCTGGCCTTCCGGGTTCCGTAGTATCATGACCGTGGTTCTTCAGGGGGGCTTATGAAACTTCTCCATTCCGCCGCAGGTCTTCTCGTCTTAGCGCTTGCGGTAGCCATGGTTCCGGCGCACCTGCCGGCTGCCGCGGAGCAACACTACCTTTATGTCGCCAGTCCGGGCACGCGCAATTACGTTGAGTATGGCGGCGTTGGTGTTCTCGTGTTCGATATCGATCACGGCTACAAGTTCGTCAAGCGGATTCCGACGTGGAAAGTCCCGGAAGGCAAAGAGCCCGAAAATGTGAAAGGGATCGCCGCCAGCGCACAAACCGGCCGCGTGTACGTTACGTCGCTGAACCGCATGATGGCGCTGGACGCGGTCTCCGGCAAGATCATTTGGGACAAGACTTATGAAGGCGGCTGCGACCGCATGGCGATCTCGCCCGATGGCAAACTGTTGTATGTTCCGGAGCTGGAAGGTCCGGCCTGGCATGTGGTGGATGCAGGGACCGGCGCGGTGATCGCGACCGTAGAGACGAAATCCGGATCGCATAATACGATCTACTCTGCGGACGGCAAGGAAGTTTATCTGGCGGGTCTGAAATCCCCCGTGCTTTCGATTGCCGATGCGAAAACGCACCAGGTCGTCAGGACCGTCGGACCTTTTGCCGATGTGATCCGCCCCTTTACGGTCAACGGCGCGGCTTCTCTGGTCTTCGTCAACGTCAATAATCTGCTGGGTTTTGAAGTGGGCGATCTGCGCACCGGCAAGAAGCTATATCACGTAGAAGTGACGGGGTACGAGAAGGGCGACGTGAAGCGCCACGGCTGCCCCGCGCACGGCATTGCTTTGACTCATGACGAAAAGGAACTCTGGCTGGCGGATTGCCATAACAGCGCCATACACATCTTCGACGCGACGGTCATGCCGCCAAAGCAGACGACGAGCCTGAAGATGCGGGACTGCGTGGGGTGGATCAGCATGAGCCTCGATGGCCGCTTCGCTTATTCTTCGACGGGAGAAGTGATTGATGTCGCCACGAAGAAGATTGTAGCCACGCTGACCGATGAAGCCGGGCGGCAGGTGCAGAGCGAAAAGATGCTGGATATCACGATCTCGAATGGCAAGGTGGTCCGGGCCGGGGATCAGTTCGGCGTCGGCATGAAAGCGCAGTGAACCGCGTTGCGCTGGTCATGATGCTGGCGGCAATTCCGGCGATGGCGGCACGACAGGATGATGTTCGCTATTTCGATGAACGCGTCGCGCCCATTCTCGAAAAGCGCTGCTTAGGGTGCCACAACGAAGAACTGAAGAACGGCGACATTTCGTTCCTCGATCGGGAGAGCCTGCTGCATGGCGGGACGTACGGTCCGGCCATTGTTCCGGGGAATCCGGCCGGCAGTCTTTTGATGATGGCGCTTCGTCACGAGGGGGAATTGCAAATGCCGCCCGGGCCGAAGCTGCCATCGAAGGAGATTTCGGTGCTGCGGGAGTGGATCGGGCGCGGCGCTGTCTGGGGCACGAAACTCCACAAGTAATCACACTTCCGACGGCAGCGCGGCTTCCTTTCCCCGATGGTGCCAGTGATGTCCGGCGAATATCGCGATCAGTACAAGAACGATCGCGAAACCGCCGTTGGCGACGGCATCCGTGCCCATCAGCCCGCGCGCTCCCCAGAGTTTGTAGCCCACGCCGTCGAGCCTCGTCATGTAGATGATCGGGATATTACCTAGGGCATTGATCGTGGAATACGTGGTGGCGGCGGCGCGACGGCCGCTCCCGACTACATCGAGGGCCATTGCCGTGAACACGGCGAATGCGACTCCCGACGATACCGAATAGGCGGAATATCCCGCGCCGTACGTGAACGGCGTCGCGGGGCCGAGCGCCAGGTAGATGGCGAAAATCGCCGCCAGTCCGCCGGATAGCGCATAGGCAAACATCCGGTTCATCCTATCCGCGAGGATGCCTCCGATGAAACAACCCCCTGCCGACAGAAGTCCACCCGCAAAGCCAGTGACCAGCGCGACTTCATTGCTTGAGGCGCGATAGTCGGGACCAACACTGGAGATGAGATTACTGATTGCGGCGCTGCCCACAGGCGAAAGGAAGAAAACCAGGCCGAGCCAGGTGCGGCGCGCCGAAAGTAAGTTACGCAGGTCGTGGACGAGGCTGGCGATCTGCGGGCCGATTGCGCGGCGAACCGGCGCGGGCTCTTCGATCAGAAAGGCGGCCAGCGAAGGCAGCACCATCGTTAAAACGACTACGGCGGCCACGACGTGAAGCGACGCATGGTCGGCAAGCTTTATAATAAGGCCGCCGCCGATTGCTCCCCCGCCGAGATTGCCCGCCTGGTACCATCCGGCGGAACGCCCGCGCAGCGATTCCGGCATTGCGGTGAGGAGCGCGCCACACGACGAGCTCAGCAACCCAACGAATGCGTTCGAGAGAAAAAGCAGAGCTGTCAGAAAGCCGGCGGAACCGTGAACGTCGAGCACCGCGGCTGCTGCGGCAAGGCCTGAGCAGAGCGCGGAAATGAGAACCCATGAACGACGGCGCAATCCGGCATCCGCGAGGGGCGACCACAGGAAAGACCAGATCCAGGGAAGGATCGCGGTAGCGACCACTTCGGAAATCCTGTCAACCGGCATCCCATACTTTCTGAGCAGGTAGGGCATCAGGATGGTCGTCACGGCGGCTGCGAAGCCCAGGGGAAGGATCAGCACCCCGAAGAGCCAGGGCGGGTTGTGCGGGGTCGCGGGGTGGGTCGTTTCTGTGGGCGGCGTCAGAATAGCGAGTGTACAACGGAGCCGAGGCGCTTTCGGAGATTGCGGTTCATGGGCTCTGAGTAGTATCGGGCTACTGCGTCACCGAGCAGGGCGGCAACCAGAATTACGGCCACAAATAATGCGGGGACGGCTTCCGTCGATTTGCCGCTCGCCACGAAGATACCGAAGAAGGCGAAGACTACGAACATGTGCGTGAGGTAGACCTCATAACTGCGCCGCCCGAGGTTGAGAAGTGGTAGAAGAATGCGCGGACTGCGCCACTGCGTTTTCGCCGCCGGGACGACGATCATGCACGTGCCGATTGCGATCACCGTCATCTCCAGACCGGTACGGTCGAGCCCCAGTGTTTCTGCCTGCATCGAGAAGCAGATACTGAAGATGACGAGGGCCACGCCGATTCCGCAGAGGGTTCGCAGAGTGGGAGGGGAACAGCGAAGCCTCGGGAGCAGCAACGCCGTCAGGCAGCCGAGCGCGATCGCATCCATGCCGCCCAGATACGAATACTCCTTCCAGACTCCGTTGTGAGCGAGCACGGTGCGGCCAAACGGTCCGAGTACCACGAAGGTCAACAGCAATCCCACCAGCCATTTGCCACCACCGAACAGACGGCGGACCAGCGGAAAGAAAAAATAGAACGTCTCTTCAACGGAAAGCGACCAAAGGATGTCCCAACTCGCGGGCAGGTAGCCGCGTTGCGCTTCGAGAAGATTGATATGGAAAGTGAGCGCGGCAAAAAGAGCATTGAGAAGGCCGCCGGTTTTCGGTTGCACGACGTAGTTCGGCACGCGCGCGAAATGCAGCGCACTGAGAACGGCCAGCAGGGCGAGAAGCAGCGGAGCAATGCGCGCAATGCGCAGCCGGTAAAAATCACGGATACTGACCTGCGAGAGCGAGCCCCAGCGCCGAAGCGCGGTGGAAGTAATCAGGAAACCGGAGACGGCAAAAAATATCTGGACGCCGAACTGGCCGCTCCAGAAGAGCGATTGAGTCAGCTGCGGAGACAGACCGCGTGTGTAGGGTATCCGCGCAATCGCCAGACGCATGTTGACGTGGTTCATCAAGACGAAGAAAATGGCGAGGCCGCGCAGGAGATCGACGCCATCGAGCCGGGCCCAGCTGCGCGGGGAATCGGTTGCGGGCACGCTCTATTATCTTCTGGCGGGCGGTTCGCTGGAGAGAAGTTCAAGCACGGACAGAATCTCGGCGCGGCGGGCGGGATCGAGCCGCAGATACTGTCTGTCGCCGACACCCGGCGTGAAATGCGTGACGCCCTTTGCATCCACTGTGACGGCGCCGTTTCCGGAAAGGCCAAAATAGCCACGATCGGGCCGCACGGCTTCGAGCGCCGCGGTTAGATCCCAGGTGGGCCGGTCGTAAGGCATCTTTTTGTAAGTCCGATAGGATTCCGCAATCGGGTGTGGGGTCGCGTAGGTGAAATCGTGGTCGATGGCGGTGGCGGGAAAAGGCAGGTCGCGGCCGATTTCGAAGCCGCTGAATAGGATCGGGGTTGGCCATGTCTCGAAGACGGCCTTCGCGGAAGCCACGTCGGTGCGGACGTTGTATTCAGGCGCGCCGTCCGTAAAATTACCCGCCATGGCTACCACGAGCGAAACCTTCCTGCGGACGAGCGCAATGTCATCGGGCGAAGCCAGCAGCGCGGCGAGGTTGGTGCTGAAACCTGTCTGGATAATCACGACCTTCTCCGTCGCGTTTTTCAGAAGACGCCGCAAAAGATCGGGCGCAGACTCGAACGCGCCTCCACGGGCATAGTGCATCGTCTGTAAAACAGTCGCCATGTAGCCATCGCCATCACCGTCCTTCAGATCTTTGATTGCCGTACCAACAGGCAGATCGGGACGCCCGTAGAAGCGATTGACCATCCGGATATAGGGCATGGCGGCGGTATTCGCATTCGTCAGCGTGACGCCGATCAGCTCACACTCGCCGCGATCGGTGAGCGTATGCAGCATGGCGAGCGCCAGCGCATCGTCAACATCATTGCCCATGTCGGTATCGAAGATGACGGGGCGGGCGGCGAAGGAAACGTTCGCTATCAGGCAAGCCAGGATGAGAATTCGACGCATGTCGATCAGGATATCGCGCGGGCGTCTCAGTTAGGATTCCGCGCCGCCAGACGTTTTATATGTGCAGGGAGAAACAACACATGGCATGTCTGAAAGAGTCCGCGTTGCAGGGTTACCTGGAGGAGTTCGAGCCGAGTCCGCTTCGTCAGACGGTGGAGAGTCGTTTGGCATCGTGCGCGCGATGCCGCGCTGCGTTCGACCGGGTGGTGGCGAGGAACCGTCGCGTCAATTCGTGGCTTTCGAAGCTATCGCGGGCGGATAGCGCTGCGGTGGACGCGCGGGAAGCTTTGGCTCGGGTGTTGGGCCGCGTGGAAGCGTCTTCGCCGCCGGAGCTGAGTTTCGGACGGGGTACGGATCCGAGAGCGCTGACGTTGTCGGTTATATTGCAGAGCGCGATCGTCGCGGTGCTGATGCTGGCAGGAACGACACAGATCGTGCGCGCACCGGCTACGCAGATTACACTGATCGCGCCGCCGCCGGTAGTCCGACCCGCGCAGGTGAGGGCGAGCCGTGGTGGAGGTGGCGGCCAGCGCTCACCGCTTCCGCCGCCGAAAGGGCCGCTGTCGAAGCCTGCACCCAGGGTGTTTACGCCGCCTTTGGTTACGATTGAGCATCCGGCGCTGGTGGTGGAGGATTCGCTGGTTGCGCCGACGGATGCATGGGCCGCGCCGAACGGTCCGGTGGGGAACCCGCTTGGGATGTTCAGTGGCGGAGGCGGGCGCGGAGATTCAGGCGTTGGTGACGGCCCCGGCCCGGGCAACACGATTGGCAGCGGATTTGGTGGGCCCGACGGGGGAGTTTTTACCTACGGCAACGGCGTCACCAGGCCGGAGGTGATCACTCAGGTGGAGCCGGAGTATTCCGAAGAAGCCCGCAAGGCGAAGTACAGCGGCACGGTGATGCTCTCCATCGTGGTGAACGCAGACGGACGGGCCACGGACATGAAAGTTGTCAAGAGCCTCGGGATGGGCCTCGACGAGAAAGCTTTGGAAGCGGTTCAGAAATGGCGCTTCAGGCCGGGGACGAACAGAGGCAAGGCAGTGCCTGTCCGCGCGCAGGTGGAAGTGAACTTCCGGTTGTTGTAACGCGGCTGCGAAGTGCAGCGTCATCAGAGGCAGTTATGAGGTGCGCTGTCCTCTGTTTTGCTTTTGCCTCCGTTTCGTTCGGCCAGATCGCATCTCGAGACGTGGTCGCGAGTTGGTTTCCGGTCCATGTTGGCGACAAGTGGATCTACTCTCACGAGACGCGCGACGATGTGGGCGGCGGAATCTACCGCGACGAACGGCTTGTCGGAGGCAGTCTGCAGATCGCCCGCTGGGAAACCGAGGAGACGACGACTGGCTTGTGGATTGTCCCTGAAGGCACGCTGCTCGGCAGGACGGTGCGGATCATCGCGGGCTCTCCGCCTCTCGGGTATCGGACGGATAGCCCGGATCCGGGCTATCTGATTCGCGACGGCTGCCTCTACTCGGCAGAAGTGGAATGGGATCCGGAAGGCCATCAACTGACGCCGCAGTTTCGCGAAGAATTGCTGGCGGGACATATGGCTCCGGATTTTTGCTTCCCTCTGACTGCCGACAAGACATGGGGCGCGCCACACTTCATGGACTGGCGCACGCCCGCGGACGCGAAAGACTGGAAGGTTGCCGGGGTGCCCGACAACGGAACCGCGTTTTACGTCATTTCCATCCCGCCGTATCTCGGCTCGGGTATGACAGCGGAGATCTGGTTTGAGAAAGGCGTCGGAATGGTTCGGGAAGAAGAGATTCACCACGGCACCGTCGGCGAAACCCGAACCCGGCTCGTTCGCTTTGAGCCAGCCCCGCGCGGCGCCAGGGAAATGCCTCGTTAGGATTTGACGACGTGCGACGTTTAACTGGTGTGCAGCGGCATTATCCAGAGGCGGTGCTTATGAACGTGGTACCTGGAGCGACGTCCGGGACAGCATCCGAGTCGGCGGGCAGCCGCGAATTCGAGGAGTTGTTTCTGGAACACTACCCGCGGCTGGTGAAGACTCTGCTGCGGCTGGTGGGCAATTCCGGACAGGCGGAAGAACTGGCTGCGGACGCATTCTGCCGGCTGCATCAGCACCGGAGTCAAAACCATTCCGATGAAAATCCGGCTGGCTGGCTTTATCGGACGGCCGTGAATCTGGGTCTGGATGCCTTGCGCGCGAATTCCCGCCGGTCGCGGCGTGAGGAGAGGGCGCAACGCGAAGAAGCGGGGAGCGCGGGTCCGGGAAATCCTCTTTACGAACTGCTCGCCGAGGAGCAGCGCGAACGCGTCCGCAATGTGATTTTTCATTTGAAGCCTATCCAGGGACAAGTGCTTTTGATGGGGAGCAGCGGCTTCACCTGCAAAGAAATCGCGGTCGTGCTGGGCGTGAAACCCGATTCGCTGTACGTGCTGATTTCGCGCGCGAAAGCGCAGTTCGAAAAGGAATACGTGAGTCTCTACGGGAGGGCAGAGTAATGGCATGTCTGAATGATTCCGACCTCCAGGGATATCTGGAAGAATCGGGGCCGACCCCGTTGCGGCAGATGGTGGAGAGCCACATGGTTTCGTGCGCGAAATGCCGCACGGCGTTCGATCGCGTGGTGGCAACGCATCAGCGGGTGAATGTGTGGCTTGGGGAATTGTCGTCGCCGGCGGACGGGGTCCCGGTGGATGTTCATGCTGCGCTCAGTGCGGTTTTAGGCCGCATCGCGACAACAGCCGCGGCACCTGTCGGGGCAACTGCGGACGACCATCTGGCGCGGTTGCTGGCTCCCGATACAGAGATTCCGTGGTATCGGTCGATCTACGCGAGTGTACGTGAGTTGATCCGGCCGGAAAAGCTGCCGCCGCTGGAACTGACTTCGCGGCCGGTTGCGGTGAAGGATATCTGGGGCGAGGGGACCAATCCGCGACGGGTTGCGGCCTCGGTCTTCATTCACGGCGCGGTGTTTGCCAGTCTGATCCTGATCGGCACCAACGACAAAGTGCAGAAGGCGATCAAGAATGTGGTGCTCATCGCGCCCGTGCCCGTGAAACCGATGGAAGTCAAGCCCAACCAGGGCGGTGGCGGCGGTTCGCGCTCGCCTCTGCCTCCGTTGAAAGCCGAGCTTCCCAAGCCGGCGCCGAAGCAGTATGTTCCACCACTGGTCACGATTGAACATCCCGCGCTGACTATGGATGCGTCTCTTATTGCACCTCCGGACGCGTGGGCCGCGCCTACTGGCGCCATTGGAAATCCGCTGGGCAGCATCGGTGGCGGCGGTGGTTTCGGCAGCGGCGGCGGTATCGGTAACGGCCGCGGCAATGGTATCGGCAATGGCAATGGCAGCGGAGCTGGTGGCGGCAATGGCGGCGGCGTTTATTCCGTCGGCAACGGCATCACGGCACCCATCCTGCTGAGCCATCCCGACCCCGAGTACTCGGAAGAGGCACGTAAGGCGAAGTACAGCGGCGAAGTGATGCTTTCGATCGTGGTGAATACGTCTGGTAAAGCCACGGATATCCATGTCATCAAGAGCCTCGGTATGGGTCTCGACGAGAAGGCTATGGAAGCCGTCGCCAAATGGACGTTCAAGCCGGGTACGAACAAGGGCGTGCCGGTAAACGTACGGGCCAATGTGGCGGTCAATTTTCGACTACTGTAGTATTGCGTCGCGCTCCCTCACGGTCACGGCTCGGAAAATTCCGTCGGAGCGGCGGCACTTTCCGAGCCGCCTTGCTCTTCCGTTGCTACATTGGAAGTAGCATGGCTTTTTCCGATTCCTTCTTCGCCTCGAAATTTGGCATTACGCAGCACGACCTTGAGAACTACCTCGCCGAGGCTTTGTCGCGCGGCGGGGATTATGCCGACCTCTATTTCGAATACCTCGCCACCAGTTCCATCAGTATCGACGAATCCATCGTCAAGAGCGCAACACAGGGCGTTTCGCTGGGCTTGGGGGTTCGGGTGATTTCGGGCGAGCGGACAGGCTACGCGTATTCGGACGACCTCAGTCCGGAAAAAATCCGCCATGCCGCGCAGGTGGCCGCCATGATTGCGGCTGGCCCCGCGAAGGTGGAGAAGACGCCGCTCGAAGAAGGTCCGCGCCGTAACCTTTATCCGGTGATCACCGCGCCGAATGAAACGGCATTCCGCGAGCGTGTTGCGCTGGCGCAGCGCGCGGATACGGCGGCGCGCGCTTACGATCCACGCGTCTTTCAGGTGCAGGTGGCGTATGCCGATAACCTGCGGCAGGTTCTTGTCGCCACGAGCGACGGCATGCTGAATTACGACCGGCAGCCGATGACGCGTATGAGCGTCTTCGTGCTGGCTCGCGATAAGGACGGCGTGCCGCAGCAGGGGCACGCGGGCGGAGGCGGACGGTACGAACTCGATTGGTTTGCCAATGTGAGGACGCCGGAATACTTCGCGAAGGAAGCCGCGCGTCAGGCTATCGTGCAACTGGGCGCGGTGGAAGCGCCGGCGGGCGAACAGATTGTGGTGCTGGGTCCGGGCTGGCCGGGAGTACTGCTGCATGAGGCGGTGGGTCACGGGCTGGAAGCGGATTTCAATCGCAAGGGCGTATCGGCGTTTTCGGGACGCATCGGGCAACTGGTGGCGAGTCCTCTGTGTACGGTGATTGACGACGGCACCATCGGCGGCGATGTCCCCGGAATTGCGGGTGGTCGTCGCGGATCGCTTAACGTGGACGACGAAGGCAACCAGACGCAGCGCAACGTACTGATCGAGAACGGCATTCTGCGCGGGTATCTGCAGGACAAGTTATCGAGCCGCATTACCGGCGCGCACGCCACGGGCAGCGGGAGACGCGAAAGCTACGAACATATTCCGATGCCGCGCATGACGAATACGTTCATGCTGGCGGGTGAGAGCGCTCCGGAAGACGTGATTCGCTCAGTGCCGCGCGGTCTTTACTGCGCGAATTTCGCGGGTGGGCAGGTGGATATTACCAGCGGCAATTTCGTTTTTTCCGCGTCGGAAAGTTATCTCATCGAAGACGGCAAACTGACGCGCCCGGTGCGCAATGCCACGCTCATCGGCAACGGGCCGGAAGCGATGAAATACGTCAGCATGGTCGGCAACGACCTGAAGCTCGATGAAGGGATCGGCGTGTGCGGCAAGGAAGGCCAGAGCGTGCCGGTGGGCGTGGGGATTCCGACCGTGCGGATCGACCGCATGACGGTCGGAGGCACCGCTTGAGCATTGGATTGAAGTTTAACGATCTTCCGGAAATTGCGCAGGCGGCGATCCGGCAGGCGCGGGAACGCGGAGCTACTGACGCCGAATGCACTATTTCCGAAGGCCAGGAGTTTTCCGCCAGTGTGCGTTTGGGCGAGGTGGAAACGCTGAAGGAAGCCGGGTCGCGCGGCGCGGGCTTGCGGGTGCTGATCGGCAAGCGGATGGGTTCGTCCTACACGTCGGACCTGACACCGGAAGGCATTCGGCAGATGGTTTCGTCAGCCGTGGATCTGGCGCAGCTGACGACGGAAGATCCGCAATCGGGTTTGCCTGACGCTTCGGAGTTGGGTTCGCTCACGGTCGACTTAAAATTGTTCAGCGATGAAGTGGCGGGGCTGCCGGCGGACCGTAAAATCGACGCGGCGAAACGCGCCGAGGCCGCGGCGCTGGCGTTCGATCCGCGTATCACCAATTCGGAAGGCGGGTCTTTCGATTCGAATATCGGCGGCCGGGTGTTTGCCAATTCACGCGGGTTTGCCGGGTCTTATCGCTCCACATACTGTTCGGTCTCGGCGGTGCCGGTGGCCACGCTGAACGGGAATATGGAACGCGACTACTGGTTCACGATCGCGCGCGATTTCAGCGGGCTCGAATCGCCGGAGCTGGTGGGCCGCACGGCGGCGGAGCGCGTGATCCGTCGGCTGGGTGCGGTCAAGGTGGAGACGCAGAAGGTTCCGATTATCTTCGAGCCACGTGTGGCGCGCACGCTGCTGGGGAATCTGTTCGATGCCGTGCAGGGCATGGCGATCTACCGGCATGCTTCGTTTCTGGCGGGTAAGCTGGGGGAGAAAATCGCGTCGGATAAGATCACGCTGATTGACGACGGCACTATTCCTGGCCTGTTCGGCAGCCAGCCGTTCGACGACGAGGGTGTGCCTTCGCGGCGGACGCCGGTGATCGAAAAAGGCGTGCTGAAAAATTACATGCTGAACACTTACACGGCGCGCAAGCTGGGGATGAAGACGACGGGCAACGCGTCGCGCGGGATCACGGGTAATGCGGGCATCGGGCACGGCAATTTCTTTCTGGAAGCCGGCGAAAAAACGCCGCAACAGATTCTGGCGGGTATTAAAAACGGATTTTATGTTACCGAACTGATCGGCAGTGGCGTCAATACAGTGACTGGCGATTATTCGCGCGGCGCGGTAGGATTGTGGGTTCGCGATGGCGAACTGGCGTTTCCCGTGTCCGAGGTGACGATTGCCGGCACGTTGCAGGAGATGCTGGCGGGAGTGGCGGAGATCGGCAACGATCTGGAATTCCGCGGTTCGGTATCCGCGCCGACCATCATGATCGGAGAGATGACCGTTGCTGGAAGATAATGCGGGCACGCAGGTGCCGGAAGCGAAAATACGGGGCTTGAAGATTTCGCCGATCATGTTTGTGTTCGGGATCGGCGCGCTGCTGGTGTTGGGGATTGCCGGGTACCTGACGTTCGGGCCGAAGCCCGCGCCACCGCCGGAACCTGTGCTCACACCCGAAGCGCGCCAATATCTGCCGAATCTGGGGCTGGAAGGTGTGCATATGCAGGCGGCCGAGAGTCTGGTCGCCAACCAGCGGGTGATTGAGATCCTGGGGAACATTACGAACCACGGGAATCGCAAAGTGAAGCAGGCGCTGGTGACGTGCCTGTTTTACGATTTCAGCGGGCAGATGGTCGCCAGAGAGAACGATTATATTGTAGGCGGGACGGCGGGTCCGCTGCCGCCGGGGGGCACGAAGCCGTTCCGTTTGGCGTTCGATACGATTCCGGATACGTGGACGCAGGCGCTGCCTACGCTGGTGATCCGGGAGATTCAGTTTGAGTAGCGGGTATGCGATAATCTTACTGTAATCTTACCTTCCTTATGCAGACCACGACGCTCTCAACCAAAGGCCAGGTCGTACTTCCACTCAGCATCAGGACTTCCCGCGCCTGGAAGCCGGGAACCGAGTTCGCCGTGGAAGAAACGGGCGACGGAATTGTGCTGCGCCCGGTCAGTTCCCTTCCGGAGACCAGCCTCGACATGGTCGCCGGCTGTTTGCGTTTCCGGGGAAAGCCGAAGACCCTTGCACAGATGCGCGGGGATCGTTCGGGAAGTCAGAAGACGCTATGACCACGGCCGGTCATGACGGCAATAGACACGAATGTGCTGGTCCGGTTACTGACCGGCGACGATCCGAAACAGGCGGCGGCCGCGAAGTCCCTGTTCGCCGCGGCCACCGTCTGGATCGGCAAGACTGTTCTGCTCGAAACCGAATGGGTGCTTCGCAGTGTGTACGGCTTTGAGGAAGCCGCTATCCGTGAAGCGTTCGCCAAACTGCTGGGTCTCGGTAACGTCCATGTGGAGGATGAGACGGCGGTCACTGCGGCGCTTGAATTTATGGGGCACGGGCTTGCGTTCGCGGACGCGCTGCATTTGAGCAGCCGGCCGGCCGGCGCTACGTTCGTCTCGTTCGATCAGGTATTCATTCGCAGCGCACGGCGTGCTGGTGCGCGGAGCGTCTCTATTGTGCCGCCCGCTTAGTCCGTACTTCTCACATACCAATAGAGGCGGTGGCGCACGCACTCTTGCGCGCGGCTCTCTCAAGCAGAGCGGGAGACTCGTCTCGATACCCTGCGGTTTGCCGCACGGGTTGTAGAGAGAATGGCGCCGCCATGAGGGGCGACGCGGCACGCAAAAGTGCGTGCGCCACACAATCAGGCGCGAAATACCTGTGAGAAAAGCAAGTTAGGTCTCGTGCGGGAGCCGCTGGCCGGCTCACCAATCGCGATCCTCCTGCTGGTTTGCCCTGCCTTGACCCTTTGCCGATGAACCGGCGCTTCCCGCGGCGGTTTCGTCCGCGGAAACATCCTGCTGTGAGTCAGCGCCGACTCTCGGCGCCTGAGCGCGAGCTGGCGGCAAACGCAGCTTCACTACTTCGATATCGTACTTCGTAATTTTGGGATCGGCACCAGCTGACAGCGCGAGCCGGTAAAGACCGAGAGCGCGTTCCAGGCCTTCCACCTGGCCTGTTGCGTTCTGCGTCAGCGCATTGCGGTATTCGATGTCCGCGCGCAGCAGCAGGCATTTGCCGCGCAGCGGATCGAGCGCCTTCGCCTGCGCCCGATCCAGATACCGCAGGGAGAGATCGTACGATTTCAAGCGATAGTAAGAGAGCGCGAGGTCATACAGCGGCTCGGGCGCGTCGGGAGCCAGAGACATGGCGCGCTCGTACCAGGCGGCGGCCGCGGAGAAATCGCTGCTGTTCCACGCGGTTGCGCCCAGATCGTTGAGGCGGGCGAGATCGTCGCCGGGCTGCGCGCCGCCGTTGGCCGCCGCGAACAGGATCAACGCAACTCCAGGCAGGAGACGCATCATTGCAGCCGCCGCTCCCAGGCAAGCAGGCCGGCTGCGGCGAGCGCGAGGCACGATGCCGCCATCGACGCGCCGCCGGCCCGTGATTGGCCATTTTGGGAGCCAGGCGGGGGGGCGAGAATCCTGTCTATCGCGGCATCGGGCAGCGCGGTATAGATGCATTGCTGGCTCGCTTTGCAAATGCGCTCCAGCGCCGCGCGTTCCAGTTTTGGGGCGACAGGTTTGCCGCGAAACAGGATCGGCGTTGGATCTTTCTCCGAATTCGGCACAAAGCCAGGATCCGTTTCGTCGCCAACCCCTACCACCGCGAGGCGAATGCCGCGTTTCGCGAGTTCACCGGCGGCGGTGTCAGGGGCACTGTTGTCATCTCCGCCGTCGCCGATCAGCACAAGCTCGCGGGCATTGCGGCTTGCGTCATCGAATGAGATGCGGGCGGCGAAGCGAATCGCATCGCCCATACGCGTCCCACCCAGCGTCACGGAGTCTCGCGACGCGGCTTTGAGTTGCTCACGCAGAAACGCGTAATCGTTGGTCAGAGGGCATTCCACGCTGGCATTGCCTGCGAATACGACGAGGCCGAAACGCTGGTTTCCCGATTCATTCGCGGCATGAGTCATCATTTCACCGATGGCCGCTCTGGCCTGTTGGATGCGGCTCTCTCCGTGGTCCCGTGTAAGCATGCTGCGCGAGACGTCGAGCAGAAAAACCACGTCGGGCGCTGCGTTCGGCGGCGCGTGTTGCCGCTTAGAGCAGACTGGCTGCGCGATTGCGACGATCGTCAGCGCAACGGCGCACGTCAGAATTCCGCGGCCGCGATGGGCTATAGCCGCGCCGACAAAAGCAAAACGCCGCGACTGAATAGCCCGCGCGCGGTCGGCGTGCCGGTACAGCCAATTAAGAGCCGGGAGTGCGATTGCCAGCAGCGGCGCCCAGGAATGAAGGAATGTGGGCAGGGTCACGGTGCGCTCCTTAGCCAGGTCTGGCGGAAAGCGATCTCCGCACAGATCAGCGCAAACGCAAGCAGCAGCGCGGTCGTCATCGCGTTGAAGCCGCTGTTGAGGCCAGTCGATGGTATTGTGTTCGGCTCCAGACGATCGATATTGGAGAAAAACCGATGCAGGCCCGCGCCGTCGCTCGCCATGACGGACATGCCATTCGTGCCGGATGCCAACGCGTCCAACCCGTAGCCAATCTGATCTTCGCGGTCGGCGCCATCGGGCGTCGGACGGATTCCGATCGCGTAAATCCGGACGTTCCAGCGCGCCGCCATGCGGGCCGCGTCGCCGAGCTTCCTCACACCCCAGTTTTCCTGCCCATCAGTCAGCAGGATGATGACCTTGCTGCGAAAAGAGATCGCGCGGGTTTCTTCGGTGACGCGGATGCGCGCGGCGGCGAGGGCAATCGCATCGCCGATCGCTGTCGCATCCTCCATGCCTCGCGCTACGTCAATGGCGTCGATATTGCGCGCGAGCATTGCCTCGTTGTGGCTCACCAGCGGACTCAGGCTCTGCGGATGTGCCGCGAACGACACAAGGCCAATCGCGTCGCCCGAACGCCCCTTCAGATCTGCGCCATTGCCCAGGAGGAATTCTTTCGCGATTGTCTTCACCGCATCCAGCCGGGAGGTTTGATTCCCTTTGTAGGTGAGGTCGGTCATTGACATGCTGCTGGAACGGTCAATCACCATTTCGATCGCGATCCCGCGGGTCTCGTCTGTCATGCGAACCGCACCCCAATGCGGCCCGGCCGCGGCGAATACCAACAGCGTGAGGATCAATGCGCGCATCAGGTCCGGCAGCCAGGCCAGCCTTTGGCGCAGTGTGCGCGGGAATTCGGGTGCACTCGCGATAGGGAACGAAATCGCGGCGGTGCGGCGCACCGGCAACAGCAGCGGCAACAGCGCGATCGGCAGCGCCGCCAACAGCCAGGGGTAATCAAACGCCGGCACGGGAGCTCCTCGCAATATTGAACTCGAGGACCTGAAGCAGCGTCAGGCATTTTTCTGCGGCGTCGTCGAAATCCGCAGCGGCGGGGATCGGTCCGGCGAATTTCGCGCGGTCCGCCGCAGCCAGGAAATCTTCCAGCACCTGCGCGATCCAGCCGGAGCATAGCGCGCGCTCGTGCAGGGCGTCGATAATCTCAGGCGATGTGCTGGTCCGCGCTCCGAGCGTAAGGCGTGCATCCAGATAGTCGCGAAGAACTTCGGTTAACTGCACAAATGCGTCGGATGTATCCGGGTTCAGCGCCGCCTTCGCCGCCAGTTTTCTGAGACGCGTTTGCGCCTGCCACGCCGGATTCACGCGCCGTTTTCGCCAGATCCGGATCGCGATGCAAGCGGCCACAAGAATCGGTACTGCCAGCCAGACCATCCAGGGAATCCCGGCGCCGGTCTGGACGGGGGTGGGCTGAAAGCGGGCAGGTTTCTCGTCGTGATCCCGGATATCGGGAAGGTCTGTGCCGGTTGCGACCACAGTGCCGATCGGAATCACCGTGTCTGCCGATCGCAGGTCGCAGTTATCTTTTCTGCCCTGAAGACACCGCGCGCGGAACGGCGGAATTCGGCAGGCGCCGGGCTTAACGGGATCGAGCATGAGGACTACCCGCGAGCCGCTCCCGAGACTGCTCCGCACGATTACGCAGTCCGGTGGAATATCCGCTGGCTGCAGGATGAGGTTCGCATTGTCCGCACCGGTAATCGTCACTTCCATTCGGATCAGATCGGAAAGCGACGGCGATGACGGGGTGAAGCCACGTCAATGCGGGCGTCTCCGGCCCGGACCGGCAACGCCGCAAGCAACAGACAGCTTGCACGGAGCAACATCTTCTATCCCGCCCGTTGCCGCAGGAAGGCGACGACGGAATTCATGTAGTGCGGGCCGGACGTGATTTGAAGATAGTCGATGCGGCTTTTTCGGAAGGAGTCGGCGTTGTGTTCAGACTGCGTGCGGCGCATGTTATCGAATGCCGAACGCACCTCGGGGCTGGCGGTATCGATCTGGCGGAAGCACCCGGTTTCGGGATCGCGCAGGTTCACCAGGCCGCAATCGGGGATCGCGTCCGTGGCGCTGGAATCCGTTACGCCAATCGCAACGATCTCATGCCTTGCCGCGCAGCGCCGCAACGACGGCGCGAAATCGCCGCAAAGAAAGTCGGACAGGAGAAAAACCAAACCCCGTCGTTGCCGAACGGTCTGCAGGTAATCGAGAGCTCCGGCAACATCCGTCTCGCCGCAATCCGGCAGAGCCCGCTTCAGTTCCCTGACGATGGTGGTCAGTTGCGATATACCCGCCGCGGCCGGCATATACTTTCGCACGCGGTTCCCGAAGAGAAGCAGGCCGGTCTGGCAACCGCTCCAGATCGCCGCGCTCGCGAGGCGGGCAGCCATATCGGCGATCACGTTGCGTGGCGGCAACTCACCTCGTCCGCATTCGGTGGAAGCAGAAACGTCGACGAGCAGCAGCATTGGGTGTCCGCGCTCTTCCAGATAAGTTCGTACCCACGGCTTGCCGAGCCGCGCGGTCACGTTCCAGTCAATGCGGCTCACGTCGTCGCCCGGTTCGTATTCGCGAAAATCGGCAAACTCCAGGCCCTGCGCGCCCCGTGGTCGCGCCCTCGCTTCGCCGGTGACAATACCGCCGATTGTTTTGCGGGTGTGGATCGGAATCGCCCGCACCTCTTCGCGCGAGTAGACTCTTGTCATGGCGCGGGGACAGTCCTCAGAATGCGATCGATCAGACCGCTGGTAGTGAGTTGCTCCACGGCGGCATCGTAAGTGAGGATGATTCGGTGCCGAAGAACGTCTCCCGCGACGGCTTTCACGTCGTGCGGCACCACGTAATCGCGGCCTTCGAACATGGCCTCGGTTTTCGCCGCCAGCGCGAGAGCGATGGCCGCGCGCGTAGAGGCGCCGCATCGCACCATGCCGTTGACGTCGATGCCGAAACGTTTCGGATCTCGGGTGGCACCGATCAGATCGACAATGTAATCGCGAACCTTCGGATCGAGGCGAATGGCTTCCAGCGCGGCCCGGCTTTCGAGGATGTCGGATGTCTGCGCTACCACCTTGGGCTGGGGAAGATGCTGCAGGCGCGTCATGCTGTCGACGATCGTGCGCTCGTGTTCGGTGTCGGGATAATCGACGGTGAGATGGAACAGAAACCGGTCCAGCTGGGCTTCCGGCAGCGGGTAGGTGGATTCGTGTTCGAGCGGATTCTGCGTGGCGAGGACGAAGAACGGACTGGGCAGCGCGAAGCTTTCGTCGCCGATGGTCACCTGGTTTTCCTGCATCGCTTCGAGTAGGGCGCTCTGGGCCTTGCCGGGCGCGCGATTGATCTCATCGGCCAGCACGATGTTGGCGAATACGGGGCCTTTGCGGGCGACGAAGCGGCCCGAGCCTGCCTCGTAAATTACGGTGCCGGTGATATCGGATGGCAACAGATCCGGAGTGAATTGCAGGCGCTTGAAAGATGCGTTCAGGCACTTCGCCAGCGTCAGGATGGACTGCGTTTTGCCGATCCCGGGAACGCCTTCCAGAAGGACGTGACCACCCGCGATGAGAGCCTGGGTCAGGCGGCGAACAAGATGGCGCTGGCCGATGACGACTCCGTTGAATTGTTCAGAAACGAGTTCAATCCAGTTGGCTGGCATGCGTATCGACGCTCCAGTGTAGCTCAGCGGCTTTTCGGTTTCGGCGCCGCGAAAGAAAACCGCTTGCAATATTATTATGTGTATAGTAGCCTTGCATACGTAGATAGGTTTTACGATGAAACTGCCGAAGCTCACGAAACTGGAACTTCAGATCATGGAGGTCCTCTGGACGCGCGGGCCCTGCGCTATCCGGGAGATTCAGGAAGCCTTTCCGAAACGGAACCGTCCGGCGTACACGACGATCCAGACGACCGTTTACCGGCTGGAGGGTAAAAAGGCTCTGTACCGCGCCAGGAAAATCAGCCATGCGCATATTTTCGAAGCGCTGATCTCGCGCGGCGCGGCGCAAAGCCGGCTGATCGACGATTTGCTCGCTTTGTTTGGCGATAGGCTTCAGCCCGTAATGGCCCATCTGATCGAATCCAAACGGCTCACGCTCGACGACATAAAGGAAGCGGAGAAAGCCATCCTGGAACTTCAGGATCTGGAGGATAAGGAGAAAGCGGAATGATCCCCGGACTGATAGCGCACCTGTGGCAATCCACTGTGTTTGCAGGGACCGCATGGCTCCTGACTCTGGGGCTGCGCAAGAATTCAGCGCAGGTGCGCTACAGGATACTGTTCGTTGCGTCGATAAAATTTCTGATTCCGCTTTCTCTGCTGGTCGGACTCGGAACGCTTGTGCCTCGGCGTTCAGCGGTTCCGTCGGTCCAACCGACGTGGCTGGAGACTGCGGAGCCCCTCGTCACATTGCCCGCTGTTGCAACGCAGGTCGCCGGCGTCGAAGAAAGAACAACCCCGGACTACTTCGTAGCGGCGGTTCTTGCCGTTTGGTTCTGCGGGTTCGCGGCAATTATGATCTGCTGGTTGCGGCGCTGGAATCGGGTTCGCACGATACGGAAATCTGCAATACCGACAGACATTGTTTTCGCAGTCCCCATCATCTCCGCGCCAGACCTCGTGGAACCAGGTATAGTCGGCGTCTTTCGACCCGTCCTGCTACTGCCGGAAGGAATTGCTGAACGGCTCGACCCCGCGCAACTCGATGCGATCCTCGCTCACGAACTCTGCCACGTCCGCCGCCGCGACAATCTGACAGCAACGATCCACATGGCAGTACAGGCAATCTTCTGGTTCCACCCGCTCGTCTGGTGGCTGGGGACGCGTCTCGTAGACGAACGTGAGCGAGCCTGCGACGAAGAAGTTCTCCGGCTCGGCGCGAAGCCGCAGGTTTACGCCACCGGAATTCTCAACGTCTGCAAGCTCTACATGGAAACTCCCCTCGCCTGCGTGTCCGGAATAACAGGCTCGAATCTGAAGAACCGAATCGAGGTCATCATGAAAAAACGCAATGTGCTCAGGCTGAACCTCGCGAAGAAGTTTGCCCTGACAATTGCCGGGCTGGCAGCCCTCGCCATGCCGGTCCTCATTGGTATCCTGAACGCACCGTCTGCCCGCGCTCAAGCCACCAAGGTTGCCGTCACGGGCCTGCCGAAATTCGAAGTTGCCTCGATCAAGCTGTTTAAGGACGATGGAGGCCCCCGTAATTCCGCCGTCTACGGTCCGCAGGGGATTAATTTCGGAGGGCTTACCCTGGCCTTCGTTGTCGGCGAAGCCTATGAGTTCCCGGTGGGGCGGATTCAGGGGGCAGGCTCTCTCACGAAGAAGGAACTGTGGACGCCGCTCCGGCAAGCGTATAACATTATCGCCAGGGCGGATCGTCCCGTGCCGAAGGATCAGCTTTGCCTGATGCTTCAGTCTCTTCTCGCGGACCGCTTTCACTTGAAACTGCATCGCGAGGCCAAAGCCGGCCCTGTATACAAGTTGGTTGTCGCGAAAAGCGGGCCCACACTCGAACAGTCGCAGCCAGCGGAGGTCTTCTCTTTTTCGAATGGGCCAGCCGGGTCGGTATTCCGCGCTGCGGACATGGTGCGGCTTAGTTCTTTTCTGTCCGGGAACGTGGATCGGCCTGTGGTCGATCAGACGGGCCTCGGGGAACACTACAATTTCACTCTCAGGAAACCCGACGGTGTAAGACAAGACACACCCATTGTGAAGTCGGACGGAATATCGACCGATTCGCCTTCAGCCGCTGCCTTCAGTGAGGCGTTGCGGCAGTTGGGACTCCAATTGATCGCGGACACGGCCCCAGTTGACTATTTGGTCGTCGATCATGTGGAGAGCCCTTCGGAGAACTGATGACTGGCGCACTCATAGCCCACCTTTGGCAATCGACGCTGTCTGCCGGCGTCGCGTGGCTCCTCACTCTCGTGCTGCGAAAGAATGCAGCGCAGGTACGCTACAGGATTCTGTTCGTCGCATCGATAAAATTTCTGATCCCGTTTTCTCTACTGGTTGGACTCGGAACGCTTGTGCCTCGGCGTGCAGCGGTTCCGTCGGTCCAACCAACGTGGCTGGAGAGTGCGGAGCCCCTCGTCACATTGCCCGCCGTCGCAACGCAGGTCGCGGCCGTTGAAGAACGAACAGGCCGGGACTACCTCGTGATCGGCGCCCTCGCGTTTTGGGCATGCGGCTTCACGGCAATTGCGATTTGCTGGCTGCGTCGCTGGAATCGGGTCCGCGCGATACGGAAATCTGCAACGCGAACAGACATTGTTTTCGCCGTCCCGATCATGTCCGTGCCCGACCTCGTTGAGCCAGGCATCGTCGGCATCTTTCGGGCCGTCCTGCTGCTGCCGGAAGGAATCGTCGAACGGCTCGATCCCGCGCAGTTGGACGCGGTCCTCGCTCACGAACTCTGCCATATCCGCCGTCGCGACAACCTGACCGCGGCGATTCATGTGGCCGCACAGGCGATTTTCTGGTTTCACCCGCTGATGTGGTGGCTGGGGGTGCGTCTGGTAGACGAGCGCGAGCGTGCCTGCGATGAAGAAGTTCTGCGGCTCGGCGCGAAAGCCCAGGTCTATGCTGCGGGGATCCTCAATGTTTGCAGGCTCTATGTCGAAACGCCGCTGGCGTGCGTGTCCGGAGTAACAGGTTCGAATCTGAAGAAACGAGTCGAGGCGATCATGAAAAACCGAATTGCGCTCAGGCTGAACTCCGCGCAGAAAGCCGCCCTGACTGTCGCGGGGATTGTGACGCTCGCCCTTCCGATAGCAGTTGGCGTCATGAGTGCGCCGTTTATGTATTCTCAAGCCACACAGGTTACAGCTGCGGGCTTGCCGAGATTTGAAGTGGCCTCCATTAAACCGAATCCGGGAGGGAGCAGCCACGCGCCGGATGCCATTGAGCTTAATTTCCTGAAAGCCGTTAACTACAACTCTCGCGGCGGGCGCTTTACGATACACAACATTCCCCTTCAATTGCTGATTCAAATGGCATACAATGTCGGGCATTTTCAGCTTATCGGAGAGCCTTCCTGGGTGGCGGCCGATCACTACGACGTCGTCGCGAAGGCGGAGGGCAATGCCGACTTTGAGCAGATGAGACCAATGCTTCAATCGTTGCTGGCAGATCGGTTCAAACTCGCGCTCCGCCGCGAAACAAGGGAGTTGCCCATCTATGAACTGATCGTGGCGAAAGGGGGCCTCAAAATCGAAGTGGCGAAAGAAGGAAGTTGTGTCACGCTGGACCTGCACAATCCTCCTGCACTGCCCGGGCCAAATCATTCTCTTCCACCCTGCGGGGGAACTGTGAGGGAGGTGATGAGCGTTGCTCCGGAACGGCGAGATGCTGTCAGAGCGTTTGGGATACGGATGCCGAAACTGGTCGGGATTCTCTCGGATGAAGCTGGGGTTGACCGAATCATAGTCGATAAGACAGGTTTCAGGGAGGTGTTCAATCTGAATCTGGAATTCGCGCCTGGCGAAGCGATGACCAATGGCACTTCATCGGGTCCTTCGATTTTCACCGCCCTGCAGGATCAGCTTGGCCTCAGACTGGAATCGATAAAAGGTCCGGTCAAAGTGCTCGTTATCGACCACGTGGAGAGACCCTCGGAGAACTGAGCGTGCCGCGAAGCTATTGCTTCGTCCAAAGCCGTTCATCCCAACGCACAGGCTTCGGCAGACTCGCGCGAATGCGGCCGAAATCGGGATGCTCCTGATTGATCAGAATATTCGTTTCCACGCGCGACACCACCGACGGCACAATCAAAACAGCCGTGCGCTGTTCGTCATACCATTTGTCGCCGAAACTCCGCGACGCCGCGGATGAAGCTGCGTTCCAATCGGGAACATCGTGCGGCGTGACGACTTCAGTCCGCAAACCGGAAGGGATCGTAATCTCGACGAAGCCCTGGCTACGCGGCACGTTCCCGCTTGCGTGAACCAGCATTTCCAATAGCGCGCCCGCGTAAGTCTCGGCCGCATAAATCACGCGGCGGCCGGGCGAATTCCAGCGGGCGCCATGCACCATGGCTCCCGTGCCGTCAAAGATGGTATGCCCCATGTCGGCGATTCGAAACGCCCGAATCGGCGCGCTACGCCGGGAGGCCATAGAGAATGCGCGCCATGACTTCCTCGGCCTGACGCGCGCCCAATTCCGTCAAAGCTGCATCGAGCGGCGTCCTGCCCCCGATTTCCCGATGCGGCGTCGTCAGGAACCGCGTGGTCTGCTCGCGATCCTGCCAGACCTCTTCAGCCATCGCGATAACCCGCGCCAGACGCTCGGTGCGCTCGCTCTCCGCTGGACTGAGCCGTTCACGTCTTCGCTTATAGGTCGCCTCGGGAATAATTCGTTGCATCAACGCGCGCTGACCGGCAGCGTCGGAAAAAACGCGCCGCACCACATTTCGGAGTGTGGCCTTCGGCAGGCCCCGTTCTACGACATCGTTGAGTTCGAGCAGCGAGGTGACGGGCCTGCCCAAAACGCTTCGACCTCCTAGAACTTCTCCCACACTATATGGTGTCACGGTATCATTATACCCCAAATTGTAGTCAGATGATCCTGGAGCCGGGAATGATGCCCCGTCATCCCCAGGGGTTAATCAACTGAAGACCGCAATCCCGAAAATCCTTCACATTGCGCGTAGCCAGAGCCGCACTGCGCGAAAGCGCTATCGCCGCGATCTGAGAGTCCAGGTCGTCAATCGTGCGGCCTCCCTTCCGGTGTTCCGATGCAATTATGGCGAACGCATAGGCAGAACTCTCATCGAACGGCAGGATACGGCCGGCAAATTTCTGCTCCAGTATCATCGAAGCAGCGTCGCGCAAGGTGTCCCGCCTGCGACCCCTGGGTAGAAGTTCAATGCCGAAAAGAATCTCAGCCAGAGTGACTGTTGTTGTGTAGAGACTTCCGGCTTTCTGCAACTCAAACCAGTGGAGCACCGCTGGTGCGGGGGTGAGCTTGACGATCTCAGACACTACGTTCGTGTCGATTACAATCACTTGCCACGCTTCGCATGAAAGACGGGAGTCGCGAGTCGTCGGCCCTTGCCGCGAGGGTAAGGAGTTAATTCGATTCCACCGAGGGGCTCGACAATAGCCCGAATCGAGGCGAGAAATTCCGCACCGCTCATGTTTTGTGCGGCGAGGCCACTCTTCAGCAACTCCCGCGCCTCCGCCTCCATGGAGCGCCCGTGAGCCGCGGCGCTTGTCCTGAGCCGCTGCTTAATTCCATCGTCCAGACCTCGAATAGTAATGCTTGCCATACATCAATGATAGCAATGCAATCACTGATGGCGTTTCAGAATCCCGTCCAGAATCTCCGGAATTTCGAACACCGCGCGATTCTTCATCGTCGTGACCCGATCCGCAAACGCCCCATGCTGAATCGGATCCAGCATTCTCCGCGTCGCATCCACAATGCCCCTGGAAAAATTGCGCAGGGAGATCCCGACGCCCTGTTCTTCCACCCAGATCGCGTTGAACCGTTCCTGTGGCAGTGTCCACGCATTCGTTTCCACAATCACAGGCAGTCCCATCGCCACCGCCTCGCTGATGCTTCCCGGCCCGGGCTTGCCAATGAAGAAATCCGCCAGTTGCATGAAGCGCGGCACTTCGCTCGTGAAACCTTCCACATCGATCCGAATCCTGCCGCCGAGGCTCCGTAGTTCCTGTTCCAACTTCTGATTCTTGCCACAAATCGCAATGATCTGCATATCCAGCGCACTCGCGTTCAACCGACGCGCAATGTCGATCATCTTGGCCGAGCCCGCACCGCCGAACATCATCAATGCCGTCGGCAGCGTCGGATCCAGACCCAGGGCCACCCGTTCCTTTGCGCGATCCACCAGCCGGATTTCGTAATAGCGCGGGTTCAGAATCATCCCCGAAACCAGAAATACCCGCTCCGGCGCGTGTCCCAGCGCGAGCGCCTGCTCACGAGCGCGCTCGGTTCCGCAAATCACGTAATGCGGACCCTGTCGCTCCAGCCAGAAATGAGGTGGATAATCGGCCATGTCCGTCAGAATGGTGACGAACGGAACGCCAGGCAATGCGTGCTGCGCAGCCTGAAACTGTGCGCGGTTGAAATTCGGCACCACCGATACCACCATGTCCGGCTTCGTTCCCGGCGTCTTCGCAGCCCAATAGCGCTCGATCACCTTCACCTGCTGCGAGTGAAACAGCTGGATGATGGCGTGCATGGGAACCAGGAGCTCTTTCGAGCCAAGCGTCCAGCCCCGCCGCAGCATCAGGTTGTAAACATCCTGGAGCCGAAGTCCGGTGACTTTGCGGAAGACATCGATTTCGTCCAGCAACTCCTGGAGGTTCATCATCTGCATGTCCCAGGGGCGCTGCTGGCGGCGAGCCACTTCGCACAGCGCATTGGCAGCGCTGCGGTGTCCTCCACCGGCATCGAAGAACACGAGTTCGATGATCTTCATTCATCCCGATTCTGACATGTCGCTGTCCGTCCGATGTGTTTTCTTTCAGTAAAGAGTGTGTGGCCGATTTTCGATCACAACTATTTTAAAAATACTTTGGCCGTCCGCAGCTATCTGAATCAAAGCAACTTAACCTGAAATTGGTTTCGTTCCGCGCAAGTTTCCAGACTCCGATTTCTTGACACCATGTGCTAGTTTCCAATCAGGGAGCGGTCCTTCATCTGGCCGTTCTCTGACAGTAATTTCCTGCGCAGGAAACGTCGAATTGAGGTGAAACTGGACTCTCGGGTGCCTGTTAAGGGATGACGGCGTCGACCCATTGGATCGCGTCGACGAGAGACCTTTCGAGCTGGCTTGAATAACATTGGACTCAAGCGAAAGACGTAGAGTTCGA